>Ga0315288_10000041_pt1 | contig 143606 bp, 113 predicted proteins | sample YL17G11_20_MG_FD_203454 | JGI IMG/M metagenome (GOLD analysis project Ga0315288, IMG submission 203454) | Sediment microbial communities from Yellowstone Lake, YNP, Wyoming, USA - YL17G11_20 | ecosystem: Environmental > Aquatic > Freshwater > Lake > Sediment | place: USA: Wyoming | collected... | reverse complement strand
GATTCGCGCGCGCGCCTCGATTGCCCCCTCCCCCTCCCTCCCATCCCACCTGCCACCGCATCCCACGCCGCCGTCGCAGCAGCCCCTGATGCGCCACTCCCGCGCGCCAGGGCATAGGCAAACTCGCACCGCGCACCGCGCGCGGTCGCGCCCGCGGCCGCGCCCCGCATCAGCCGCGCGGCCGCCGTCAGCGCGTCGGCGGGTGCGGTGGGGGACGACGCCAGGGCGGCGGGCGTGAGCAGGAGCAGGGTGCGCGCGGGGGCGGGCGCGTCGGACAGCAGGGGGCGGGGGGCGCTGGACGCGACGTGCGCCATGGCGGTGGTCGCCCACGGGTAGGGAGCGTGCGCAACGGCCCGAATGGGGGCGCGCGAGCCCCTGCCAGGGTCTGCGCGGCTCGCCGCGCGCCGCCGCCCGTTCAAGTCGCGGCGGGCAGCTGGGGGCGGGACGCTGCCGGACCGCCGCCAGTCGGTGGCCGGGCGTCCGTGGACCGCCGGCGCGGCAGAATTGGGGCGGGCGGGGGGCCCGGATGGGAGTGACGACGAGAGCTGCGCTCGACTGCACTGGCCACCTCTTCCTCGCCCTCTCGTTCACTCTACAGTGCTCGCCTCCCCTCCATCCAAAGCTTCAAACAAGGTGGACAGCCGCAAGCGGCCGCCCAGCGAGGCCAGCGCCGCGGCCTGCACCTCGTCGAGCGCAGCCGCCGCCGCGGCCGCCGCCTCGCGGCCGCCGCCCGCACCCACGCGGGCCAGCGCGCGCGCCACGCGCAGGGCGCCCTCGGCGTCGGGCGGGGTGGTGGCGAGGGCGGTGGTCGCCCACGCGGCCGCGACAGAAAACGCTGCCCGGGGGTCGGCGCACGCCGCCAGCTCGGCCACAGCGGCCGCGACCGACGCGCCCCCAAAGTCGGGGTCGCCGGCGCCGCGAGCTGGAGGCGGCAGCGGCGCGGCTGGCGGCTCGGCAGCCGCCCCTCTTCTCTCGTCGTCGCGCCCCCTCTTCCTGCCGGGCGACGGCGACAAAAACCAGGGCGGTAGCGCGCCCTGTCTTTGCTTGCCGGCGGGCGGCGGCGGCCGCGGCGCGCGGCCGCCGCGGCCGAGCGCGCAGCCGTACGCGGCCTCGAGCTCGCGCCGCACCGCGAGCGGCAGGGCGTCCACCACGTCGGGGTCGAGTTGGGACGCGGGGGGTAGGGAGGGGCGGCCGGGCGGCGCGCGGCGCGGCGGCGGCGGCGGCGCGCGGCGCGCGGTCGGCCGCGCACCTCCCCCTCCCGCCGCAACCGGCGGCGGCAGCGCCCTCATCAGGTCGGCCTGCACCTCGCGCGGCAGCGCGTCAAACACGTCGGCGTTCACCTGGGAGAGCGCGGTGACGGCGTCCAGGTCGGGGGGGCGGCGGCGGCGGTGGCGTGCGCGCGAGGGGCTGCCGTCGCCGCTGCCGTCCGAGTCGGACGGCGACGCCGAGAGCCAGCCCTCTATGGTGGCAGATGTCGACCGGTGACCGGGTGACGTTGCGGCGGCGGGCGAGGCGGCGGCGACCGCCGACTTGGCCCGCGGCGCGGCCGCCGGCGACGCGGCCGCCGCCGCGCGCAGCAGCGCCGCCACGCTCGCCTGGCCGCCGCCGCCTTTGCTGGCCGACCCGCGGTCGGCCAGCTTGGACGCGACCAGGCCCGCGCCGCGCACGTCGGCCGCGGCCGGGGCGAGGGCGCGCAGCAGGCGCTGCGCCGCGCCCGCGAGCGCCCCCGCGTCGGCGGTCGCAGCGTCGAGCCGGGCCGACCGGCTCGCCCCGTCGCAAATGCCGTGCCCCATATACTTGCGCGGTTCGGGCGCGCCGGGCCGCTTGAGCTTGAGCTTGAGCGTGAGCGCGGCCGCGCGCTCGCCCGCCGCGGCGAGGCGGGTGGCCAGGTCGGACGCCAGCGACGCGACAAACGACTCGACCTGGTCCCCCTTTGTAAACCGCACGCCCCAATTCACTTCGGCGCCGATGGTGCGCCGCCGGCCGAGGGGGAGGACGGGCCTGTCGTCGCGCCCGAGCGCGGCGGCAAACACGGCCGCGCCCGCGCCCGCGCCCAGCGCGCGCACGAGGCCGCCCTTGCCCGACGCGCGCACATCAGCCACAGTGGCGATGCCGGCGGCTTGCAGGCGGGCGCGCGCGGACCAGCCGACGCCGGGCAGGGCGGACGCAGGGAGCGCGAGGAGGAGCGCGTCCGCGTCGGCCGCGCTCACCACGCGCAGGCCGTCCGGCTTGGCCGCTTTCGTCGCCAGCCGCGCAAGGAGCATGTTGGGGCCGACGCCGGCGGACGCGGTGCAGCGCGTGGCGGCAAACACGGCGGCGCGCAGTTCGGCCGCGAGCGCCGCGGGGTCGGCCACGCCCGTCACGTCGAGCACGGCTTCATCCACACTCAGCGGCATGACGCGGGGGCATCGGGCGAAGAGGACGCGGTAGAGGGCGGTGGACGCGGCGTCATAGGCCGGAAAATCAAACGGCACACACACCAACCCCGGGCACGCCGCCTTGGCCGCCCCCAGAAACATGCCCGCCCGCACGCCCGCCGCGCGCGCCTCGTAGGACGCGCACGCGACCTCGGACGAGGAGGCCGCCGCGCGGTCGCCGTGGCAGACGGCGACCGGGTGCCCGCGCAGCGCGGGGGTGGCCGCGGCCGCGACGGACGCGAAGAAGCAGTCCATGTCGATGTGAATGATGCCACGGGGGGCGCCGGGGGGGGGTGGAGGGGGTGGAGGGCCGGGAGGGGCCAGCGTCGCGAGGAGCGCCTCGGCGCGCGCGCGCCACGACCCGATAAAGGCCAGGCGGGAGGAAGCGAAGAATTCGGCGACGCGGGCGCCTGGAGCAGCCCCCGCGTCGGTCATGGGGCGGGTGAGGGTGGGGCAGGCGGCGCGCGCGGCGGCCGCGGCAGCGCGCGCGGCAGCCAGGGGCGACGGTTGAGGTGGTGGACGAGGAGGCGGCGACCGCGTCAACTCACCAGTGTCGCCCCACACCGCCCCAGCGGCCGCGGCCGGCCCGGGTGCGCTGCCGCCGCGCGCCGCGGGCGCGCGCGCGAGCGCCGGCGCGGGCGCCCCGCTCACCCCTCCAACGAGCGTGCGCTGGCGCCCGTCGGCCCCCGCCAGCAGCTGGTACGGCGCCGTGGGCAGCCTCCTCCCCGCCGACACCGAGTCGACGACCCACTCCGGGCGCAACACGGGCGGCGCGTCGGGCCGGGCGCGCAGCGTCGCCGCCGCCTTGGTGTCGGCCAACTGGCTCGCGATGATGTGGGTGACGCGGGAGCGGGCGAGGTAGTTGTCAAAGCCGCCGCCGTGGCGGGCCATGATGTCGCGCAAGTCCTGCGGAGAGAAGAAAATGAGGGTGGGTTGGGCAGCGCGCGCAGCGTGGAGGCGCCAAATCATCTGTCTCTCCCCTCTCCTCCCTCCCGCCTCACCGCCGCGCTCGGCATCGTCAGACCGTTGACGTGGATGACGACTCCCGCAAACAGGGCGCCCGCGGCGTCGCTCGCCTCGACGCTCTCGACCGCCCGCGCCGCGTACGCGTCGAATTGGACGCCCAGCTTGGCCACCTTGTTGGCCATGTATGCGCCAAACTCGGACGCGCGCGAGGAGTCGCCGCCGCGGCCGGAGGGGTCGCCGGGCGGGCGCATGGCGAGGGGGGAGGGGTGTTTCAGCGGCGGCGTCGGCTCATGGCGATGCAGGCGGGAGGTGTGCGACGGGCCCTGCCGCCCGGGGGGGCGCGGGCGTGCGCCCGCGGTTGTGGGGAGGGTCAGCCGACGCTCGCTGCGTCCCCACCACTCTGCCCGCCCGCGGCGCGGTCGCCAGCGTCTGCGCCACCCGGTGGGCGACCGACCCGCTGTGCCGGTCCGCCTACTCGTACGTGCCGCTGGGGCGGGACGCGCTGGGTGCGCCCCGCGCGCTCGCGGAGCTGGTTCGAGACGCGGGGGGCGTTCTGAGGCTGGCTTTCGCGGGCGAAGCCACCTCCCCGAGCGGCGACTCGATCGTCTCCCGCATCGGCACCGTGCACGGCGCGTGGCGCGAGGGCGAGCGCGCGGCGGGCGAGTCGGCGCGAGAGCAGGTCGGCGCGCCCGCGTAACACTCTGCAACCAACGCCACACTCCCTACTCCCCCCCCCTACCCCCCTTGATGATGAGTGGCTGCCCGTCGTTGTGCAGGTTGGGCGTGGGCGACACGCGGTCGACGCCCGCGCCGCCGCGCGAGCGGGCGGACGCCGCGGCGCGCGCGGCTTTCTCCGCCTTTTCGGGGCGAATCCACAGGACGTACGCGGCGCCGCCGGCCACCGCCCAGGCGGCGAGGTTCTGGGGAAGGGAACGGGAGGAGTCGAGGGATGTCGGCGCCCGCTTGTGCGCCCGACGCGGTGGCTGGGGACCGCGCCATGCACTCACGCGCGCCATCGACGACGCGGGCGCCATGGGAGGGGCGGGCGCCTCGCGCAGAGTGTCCCCGACTCGCTGCTCTCTCTCCCCTACACTCTCGCCCGGCGCCCGCCACCACGCGCCGCCTACTGTCCACCACGATGCGGCTCCAAACGCGTATCCAGCGCCTGGCCCGCCCCGCCGCGGCCGCGTGCCCCAAGCCGCGCGCGCCGTCGGCAGTCGCGCCGCGCGCCGCGCCCGCGCGCCCCGGAGCGTCCCCTTTTGCCACACGCGCGGCCGCGCTGGCTGGTGAGTGATGTGGTGGGGGCGGTGGGCGTGCATCGGTGCTGGGCGAGCTGGCGTCCCTGCGCAAGCGCCACGGCGCGCCGCCGGCGTGCCGGCTCGGCCGCCGCCCCGCGCACGGCGCCCGGATTGGCGCGCCCTGCGCCGACAACGGTGTCGCGGGCCATGGCTACGGCCGCTGCCGGGGTGCTAGGCGCTGGCGAGCGGCGTGGCGCCCCGCGCCGCCGCGCGCCGCCGGCGGCCACCCCTTTCATTTCCCTTTTTCCCACCGACCTCCCACACCTCCCCCACCCCAGACCCGCCCGCCGCCGAGTCCGCCCCCACGCCGCCGTCCGCCCTGGCCGACGCGGCGCCCCGCTCCGACGTGCGCAACATCGCCATCATCGCGCACGTCGACCACGGCAAGACGACGCTCGTCGACGCCATGCTGCGCCAGTCCAAAGTGTTTCGCGACAATCAGGTGGTTGAAGAGCGGGTCATGGATTCCAACGACCTGGAGAAGGAGCGGGGGATCACGATCCTGTCTAAAAACACGGCAGTCACGTTCAAGGGGATCAAAGTCAACATCATCGACACCCCGGGCCACGCCGACTTTGGCGGCGAGGTAGGGCGAGCGAGGAGGGGGTTGTGTGGGGTGAGAGGCGGGTTTATGGCCCACACCCCGCCGACGCCCACCCCGTGCTTCCCGCCCTCGCCCTCCAGGTCGAGCGCGTGCTCAACATGTGCGACGGCGTCCTCCTCCTCGTCGACTCCGTGGAAGGCCCCATGCCTCAGACCCGGTTTGTGCTGCGCAAAGCGCTCGCCCTCGACAAAAAAGTTGTCGTCGTCGTCAACAAGGTCGACCGCGCTGCCGCGCGCGTCGACTGGGTCATCGACGCCACGTTCGACCTGTTCTGCGAACTCGGCGCGTCCGACGAGGCGTGCGACTTTCCCGTCGTGTACGCGTCCGGTGTCAACGGGACGGCGGGCCTCTCCCCGGACGCGCTCGCGCCGACGCTCGAGCCGCTCTTCGACGCGATCGTCAAAGAAGTCTCCCCCCCGATCGTGCGCCCCGACGCCCCGCTACAGATGCTGGTCACCAACCTGGACTACGACGAGCACAAGGGGCGGATCGCCATCGGGCGCATCACCGCGGGCACGCTCGTGCGCGGCGAGACGGTCGCCGTGTGCAAGCCCGGCGAGACGCCGCGCACGGCGCGCATCACGGAGGCCTTTGTCTACGACAACTTTGCTCGCGCCGCGGTGGAAACCGTGGGCGCGGGCGACATCTGCGCGGTCACGGGTCTGTCGGACGTCTCCATCGGCGAAACCATTTGCGCCAAGGACGCGCCCGACCCCCTGCCCACCATCTCCGTGGAGGAACCCACCGTGCGCATGACGTTTGCGGTCAACACGTCGCCCTTTGCGGGGCGCGAGGGCAAGTACGTCACCTCGCGCAACATCAAAGACCGCCTCGAGCGCGAGCTCGAGCGCAACCTCGCGCTGCGCGTGGAGCCCGGCCAGTCGGCCGACCAGTTTGTCGTGTCGGGGCGGGGGGCGCTGCACATCTCCATTTTGATCGAAAACATGCGCCGGGAAGGGTTTGAGTTTGGGGTCGGCCCGCCCAAGGTGATTACGCGCCTCGACGCCAACGGCAAGAAACTGGAGCCCTTTGAGGAGGCCATCGTCGAGGTCCCCGAGGAGCACGTCGGCTCGGTTGTCGACCTCCTGGGGTCCCGCAAGGGCGCGATGGTCGACATGGTGGCCAACCCCGACGGCGCCGCGTCGCGCGTCACGTACAAAATCCCGACGCGCGGCCTCCTCGGCCTGCGCAACGCCATGCTGACCGCCACCAAGGGCACCGCCGTGCTCAACACCATCTTCAAAGAGTATGGGCCGTGGTCGGGCGACATCAACACGCGCGAGCTCGGGTCGCTCGTCGCGCACGAGACCGGGGCGGTGACGGGCTACGCCATCGAATCCGCCCAGCAGCGCGGCCGCATGTTTGTCAAGCCCGGCGAGGAGGTCTACGCCGGCCAAGTCGTGGGCATCCACCAGCGCGGCGGCGACCTGTCGGTCAACGTGTGCAAGCGCAAGCAGGCGACAAACGTGCGCGCGTCGGGGTCGGACGCCAAGGTGCCCCTCTCGCCGCCGGTGGAGATGGGGCTGGACGACGCGCTCGAGTACATTGAAGGGGACGAGCTCGTCGAGGTGACGCCCAAGAGCGTGCGGATGCGCAAGTCGCCCGACGCAAAGCGCGCGTCTGGGGGGCGCAAGTGAGGTGGAGACGTGGGGGCGCCTCCCGCGCTCCCCGCGTCGGCCTCTCGACCAATTCTTTGGCGCTGGCATTCGTAACGGGGGGTGGTGGCGGCGCGCGGGGGGTGCGTGTGGCGCACGGGATTTTTGTGTGTGGGGAGGGGCGCGTGTCATTCTTGCCTTCCTCGGCTCTCCACACGCGTTTGTACGCCGGTCACAGTGTGGTCCACAACCGGGCGCCCGCCCGCGGCCAACGCAGCCCCCCCAAATCAAACGTGCGCGCCGGGGTCGGGTCGCCTGCCCGGAGACGCCGGCGACGCCGCGGCCACCGCGTCTCCTCCCTCTGCCGCCGACTCTGGCCGCCCCCCCAACCGCAACGCGCGCACCGCGGGAATGAGCCCCGAGAGCGGCCGCCGCGGCCTGCCCGCCTTTGCCCCCGCCGCGGGCGGCGTCGCCGCGCCGGCCGCTTTGCGGGCGCAGGCATCGGGGCTGGACGCGACCGCGACGCAGGCGGCGCCGTCACCGGGGTGGAGCACGAGGAAGGACGGCTTGGGCGGGCGAGAAGGGGCCGCCGCGACCGCCGCTTCCACGTCGGCCGCCACCTGCGCCCTCACCCTCCGCGCCCGCACCGCCCGGGAGGCCGTGCACCCCACCAGCAAGATCAGTAGGCAGCCTAGGGTCGCGCAAAAGCCGACCGCAGCGTAGACCAGAAAGGCGCTGACCCCTCCCCCAGCGTCGGGCGCGGGCACGGTGCCCACGGTGCCAGGGACGGCGACCGGAGATGCCAGGGCGGGGCCGGCCGGCGCGAGGCGCACAGCCGAGACGGCGCCGGTCGCCGCGTCGACGCGGAGCGTGAGGCCGAGGCCGTCGAGGGCCATTGAGGCGGCGGTCGCCATGAAATGCTGGTGGTGGTGGCGTTGTTTGAGGGGGGTGAGATGGGCGGGAGGCGGCGGGCGCCGCGCGGCGCGGCGCGGCGCGCCATGGCCGGTCGACGCGCGCGCGCCCGGCGCGGCCCCGGCGGCGCCCGCACCTTGTCGCCCGCGCGGGGCGTCGTTTGGAGCAAACCGGGGAGCAAGCGGGCGGGCCGCGGCGGCGCTCAGCGGCTCGCGAGAGTGGGACACGATGCAGCTGGCGCTCGCTGTTTTGGGCGACGAGCCTGCAAACGACCGCCGCCGCCACCCCAAATCAAGCGTTTCCACCATCCTCTTCTAGAACGCCCCCCCGCGCGCCAACTCGTCGGCGCGCGCGGCCGCCGCGACGACCGCGTTCATAAACGCGGCCCGCACCCCGGCACGCTCGAGCTCGTGCACACCGGCGATCGTCGTCCCCGCGGGCGACGTCACCATGTCCTTGAGCGCGCCGGGGTGCTTGCCCGTGTCTAGGACCATGCGGGCGGCGCCGGCGACGGTTTGGGCCGACAGCGCGAGCGCGACGTCGCGCGGCAGGCCCGCGCGCACGCCGCCGTCGGCCAGGGCCTCGATCGCGAGAAAGATGTAGGCGGGGCCGGAGCCGGAGAGGCCGGTGACGGCGGAGAGGAGGCGTTCGTCCACGCGGTGGATGACGCCGACCGCCGAGAAGAGCGCGCGCACGTCGCCCGCGTCGCCCTCGGTAGCCGCCCCCCCCAGGCACATGGCGGCTGCGGTCTCGCCCACGAGGCAGGGCGTGTTGGGCATGACGCGCACGATGCGCGCGCCCGCGCCGGCCGCGTCGGCCATTGCGGCGACGGTCACGCCGGCCGCGATCGACACGATAACCGTGCCGTCCGCGAGCACGGGACGGACCTCGGCCAGGACGACAGCCACGTACTGGGGCTTGACCGCGACGATGACGATGTCCGACCCTTGCACGACCTGACGAGACGAGAGGGGGGGGGCAGTGAGTGTCGGTTGCCGCGCCTGCCGCCGCGCCCCGCGTGCACGGCAGGCGTGCATCGATCTCGGGGCGACCCTGGCAGGGTTGCGGGCGCGTTTCGCCGCCCCCGCCGCGCGCCCGGCGGCCGGCGCCGCGCCACCCTCGCCCTCCCCATCCTCGCCCCCTGACCTCCGAATTCGAGTCCACCACTTTGACGCCAAACGACTGCATGACCGCCTTGCGCTCGGGGTTGGGGTCGGTCGCCACCATGGCCGCCGTCGCGACGACGCCGCGCGCCGCAAAGCCGCGGGCCAGGGCTTCCGCCATCTGGCCTGCCCCGATGAAGCCGACCCGTTTGTTGAGGGCGGGCATGGTGTGGTGATGGGAGGGTGGAGAGTGAGGAAGAGAGAGCGCGTCGGCCGGTCGCGCCACTCTCGCGGCGTCCGCGCCCCTCGCGCCAGCCTCGGCGCGGCATGCGGGCGTCAAGCCGTCGTTTCTGAGACGCGGCGCAGCATCTGCGCGCCTGGGGCCTCACGCTCCCTCATCCCTCCATCCAAAATGCCGCGCTTTCGCGCCCTCTTCACGCGCGACGTCCGCAAAAAACGCAAGGTCTACCACGACGGCTTTGTCCTGCAAGAAGGAGGCCGCCCGCCCGCTCTCACCGACGAGGCGGGCGCTGTGCTCGCGCGCGCCGAGCGGGCCGTCGCCCCGCTCGCGCCCGACGCCGAGGGCGTCGACGCGTTCCTGGATGACGGGTTCCTGGTGGACTTGGATGGTCTCGATGGGGAGGAGGATGCGCCCGAGCCTGTCGTGGTGGCGGTGGCGGCTCCTCCGCCGCGCCGGCGCGCGCCGCTCGCCGCGCCCTCGTTCACCGCGCCGAGACTGCGGGCGTCCCCCGGTGGACCAGCGGACGCGCCTGCGGCACCTTCACGCCCGCCTATCGGCCGGAGGCCGCGGTCAGACGCGGAGATTTTAGGCCTCCTGTCCGGCGCGCCCGCACCACCCCCTGGCCTCCCCGCCATCGCGCCCCGCCGGCGCGAGGCTGGTCCGACTGCACAACACGCGCCCTGGAAGTCGCCGATACGGGCGGCTGCGGCCCCGCTCGCGCCGCGGCCGCAACCGTCCGCCCCCGCCTCGCGCTGGGCCGCGCCCGCCCGCCCGCGCTCGGTCAGCGACGACGGCGGCGGCGGCGATCGCCGGCTCTCCTCCGTCACGGGCGCGGCAAACCCTGCCGTCGCGAGCCTGCGCTTCCCCGACGCTGCCGCGACCGCCCTCCCTCCGTCCCGCACCGTCTCCATCCCCGACGCCTTTCCCTGGGGCGTCCCCCAGTACGCGGCCGTCATGCGGCGCGCGCTGGAGGAGGAGCTGGGGCTGAAGCTGCACGCGGCCGCGCGTGCGTTTCGCGGCGCGGCGGCGCGGGCAGGGGGGGGCGGGGCCGCCGTCGAGCGCGCGGTCCGCGCCGCGGGCGCCACATTCTACGCAAATGCGGATCTGTCGCTCTCGGGCCCGCCGCGCGCCGGCGCCGGCCGCGGCGCGGCGTTCCTCACGCTGCGCGGCGGGCGCCCCCCCCCGTCCTCGCACCACAAGGACGACCTCTGGGTCCTCGGCTCAGACGCCCGCCTCGCCGGCATGCCGGAAGGCACCCCCGGCGACCGCTCCGCCGGCCCCTGGGTCGCGGTCGTGCGCGCGCTGTGGCACGGCGCGTCGGCCGACGGCAAGCTCCAAGTGGAGCTGCTCGGCCCCTCCCCCCCCGCCCTGCGCCGCAACCAGGCCGTGTGCGCGCTGCACGTGGGGGAAGCCGCGACCGAGCTGGCGTGCCTGGGCGCGCTGGGGAGGGCGGCGGGCGCCCCGGCGCTGCGCGCTCTGCTTGCCGCGCCCGCGGCCCCGCCGCCCGCCGCCACCGGCCGCCTTGCCGCCGACGCCGCGTCCCACTCGGCTGCCGCCGGCCTGAACGACGACCAGGCCGGCGTGGTCGACGCGGCGGCCGCGTGGGCCGCGGCCGACGCGGTGGCCGGCCGCCACGGCCGGCCGGCCGTCATCCTCGTGCACGGCCCCTTTGGCTGCGGCAAGTCCAGCCTGCTCGCCGCGCTCGCCTCGTTCCTGGCGACGCCACCGTCCAGTGACGGTCCCCACCCCTTGGGCGCCCCACCCCCCGGCGCCGGCCTCCGCGTCCTCGTCGCGGCGCACACAAACGCGGCGGTCGACCGCGTCCTCCTCGGCCTCCTGGACGCGCCCGCCGGCCCCGCCCTCCTGCGCGTCGGCCCCGTGCGCCGCATGCACCGGCGCCTGCTGCCCGTGTCGCTCTCCTCGCCGACCGCGACGCGTGGCGAAGTCGCCAGCGAGCTCGCGTTCATGGTGCGCGCCGCGACCGACGCCGCGTCCGCCGCCGCGGCGGTGGCGGAGCTGGAACGGGTCAATGCAGGGGCGCTGGAACGGCGGCGCGCAAGGCTTGGGGCCGCGCCCGTCGTCGGCGCGACGTGCGTCTCGGCCGGCGCGCTCCCCCCAGACGGCCCCCCCTTTGACGTCGCCATCATCGACGAAGCGTCCCAAATCGCGGAACCCCTGGCCGTGCTCGCCCTCGCCGCGGCGCGGCCGCGGCTGGTGATCGTCGCGGGCGACCCTGCGCAACTCCCGCCCGTTGTCTCCCAGCCGGCCGCCCTCGCCGCCGGCCTCCCGGGCGCCGGCCTGGCCCGGTCCCTGCTCTCCCGCCTGCTGGCCGCCGGGCACGGCGCGACCTTGCTGCGCACGCAGTACCGGTGCCACCCCGCGATCGCGGCGCCGGCCAACGCCGCGTTTTACGCAGGCCGCCTCCTGGACGGCGTGTCGGCGGCCGACCGGGCGCCCCTGCTGCCCGGCCTGCCCCCTGTCACCCTGGTGGCGGTGCCGGGAGGCGTCGAGGCGTACGGGCACGGCCGGTCAACGTCCAACGCGGCCGAAGCGGCGGCCGTCGCGCGCGTCGCCGCGTCGCTCGCGGCGGCCGGCGTGCCCGGGTCGGACGTGGGCGTCATCTGCTTCTTCCGCGCGCAGTGCGCCGCGGTCGAGGCGGCGCTGCGGCGCGGGGGCGCGCGCGCGGCGGACGGAGCCCCCGCCCCGTCCCTCGCCGACGACCCGCCCACCGTCGCCACCGTCGACTCGTTTCAAGGCTCGGAAAAGGAGGTCATCATTCTCACCACCGCCGTCACGCGGGCGACCAAGTTCGCCGCCGACGGCGCGCGGCTGTGCGTCGCGCTCACGCGCGCGCGGCGCCACCTCGTCATCGTGGCCCACCCCGCCGCGCTGCGCGGGGACGCCGTGCTGGGGCGGGTGGCGGGCGCGGCGGGGCGGTTTGGGGGGTGGGCGTGACCCGGGTGTGGCCGTCCGCGCCTCTCTGCCGCCCCGTGCGCCGTGGCACACTCCCCGCCCGCCCCCGACCATGGCCGCCCGCCTGCCCGCCCGCCTGCCCAGCGCGCGCCCTGCGCTGCGTGGTGCGCTGGTGGAGGGTGGGGGGTCTTTGGGGCGCCAGCCCCCCGCGCGCGAGGCGGTGTCCGCCCGCCGCCCGGGGGCCGCCGCCGCCTTGCCCGCCCCGGCCTGCCCCTTTTGGCGCGAGGGCGCGACCCGCAGCCGGCGCGCCGGTCGCGCATTGGCGCCGCCGGAGGCGCACCGCCGCGCCGCGCGGCCGGCCGACGTCCGCCCCCCGATTCGCAGCCGCCCGCCCCGCCCTCTCCCTCCGCCCCCGCACCGCTGTGGACGCCAGCTCGCTCCAGTTCATCCGGGGCATCACCGAGCCGTCCATCCCCGAGGTGGCCCTCACCCGCTCGCGCGACGGCGCGTCTGGCGTCGCAACCTTTGTCTTTGCCGCGCCCTCCATCTTCGACGCCTCGTCCGACCTGGGCGACATTACGGGCATGTACATGGTGGACGACGAGGGGGAGCTGTCCACGGTGGACGTGCAAGCCAAATTTGTCAACGGCAAGCCGGACCGGATCGAGGCCAAGTACGTGATGCGGTCGGCGTTTGAATGGGACCGGTTCATGCGGTTCATGGAGCGGTACGCGGAGGACAACGAGCTCGGGTTCAACAAGAAAGATTGAGTGACGAGGGGAGAGAGGGAGGGGGCTGGCGCCGCGGCCGCGCCTCGTGCAATTCGACCGGTTTCTTGTGCGAGGATGAGGGCGCGTAATCGAGACTGGCTACATCATGGGCGGCCGCCGCCTGCGGCGCCCGACTGCGCCAGCGCCGCGAGCAGCGCGACCGCCCCTGCGGCCGCGCTGAAGACGGCCAGCCCCGCGCCCCGCGGCCGCCTCTTCCCAGCGCTCGCGGCTTTGGCCCACACGGCGTCGTCCACCTCGTCGTCCACGACCCAGGAGCCGCCGACGAGCGTGGCGAGCGCGGCGGTCGACGCGCGCGCGGCGCCGCGGGCGCGGGCGCGCGCGAGGAGCGGGCCCGGGGGGAGTTTGCGGTAGAGGGCGAGGGCCGACGCGGCCAGGGCGTCGACGCCGGGGGAGGCCGGGGCGTTGAGGATGTCGAGTTTGGACAGAGCGCCGTGCATCTCGGCCATGTCGTCCGCGGGCACCGCCAGGATGGCGTCCCGGTGGGAGGCGACCGCGACGGCGGCCAGGTAGACGGGAACGAGCGGGTGCGAGGCGGCAAAGAGGTCGAAGAGGCGCGCCGCGTCGTCGAGCGTCCGCGCGCCGCGCGCAAACCAGGTGAGCACCCACGGCAGCGCGTAGTGTGGGGGGATGCCGGACGCCGCCACGTGGCGCGCGAGCTGCGGATCGGCCGCCGCGAGCGCCGCGGGCAGCACATCCAGCGTTTCGAGCGCCGCGTCGAGCGACGCGCGCGTGCAGTCGCGCAGCTGGCACGATGCCAGGCGGCGCAGCAGGCGAAACGCCGCGACTTCCCCCGCCACCAGCAGCAGTACGGACGCGACGTCGTGCAGGCCCTGGTAGTAGTGCACCCGGTCGGCGGCGCCCGCGGCGACCGCGCCGTTGATAACCCGCCGCAGCGAAGCCCTGGCCTCCCCCCTCTTTTCATCTTCCCACCCGTCCGTAAACGCCCACAGCGACCGCTCCACGTCGCATTCAACGACGGACGCGTCGCGGTGGGGGGCGTCGGCGAGCGTGGCGAGCGCGGGCAGGTCGCCGGGGTCGGCGCGCGCGCCCAGGAGCAGGGGCCAGGCGCGGGCGCGCAGCGAGTGGGACCCCAGGCCGCGCACGCATGCCACTTTGCGCAGGGCGGCGAGGTCGAGCTGAAGGAGAAGCAGGGAGGAGGGAGGTCGGCGCGCGCGGCGCCTCGTCCCGCCCCAGTCGGCCGCCACCCTCCTCTCCTCGCCCCTCACCGGTTCCGTGTCCAGGATGGACGCCACCATGGCCCGCGTGGCAGCGTCCCGGCCGCCGTCGTCGCCCGCCCATTTGGGGGCGCGCCGTGCGGGCGTCGGCATCGAGGGACTCGAGGCTCGGGAGTGGCGGCGTGGATCTAGCACGAGCCGCGGCGGGCGATGCGGCGGCCGCCGCCGCGGCGGCAGAGGGAGGGAGGACTGCGGCCGGCGACGCGCGCGCGCCGGACCGGCTGCTCTGGCTCTCCTTCCGCGCAAATCATCTCGCCGCTGGCCCTCGAGATTCATCTACGCCCTCTCGACCCCTGGTGGTGGTGGTGGTGGTGGCTCTCTTCTCTACACGCCCCCCCCCCGTCCTCTTCAGAGAGCGCGCGCGTGCTCCACCGACAGCACGTTGACCGCCCACGGGTCGGCCAGGTGCGCCGACAGGTTCTCCAGGGGCTGGGTGCCCGTCGTCTTGGCCTGCACCGCAAACCCGAGGCAGGCCAGCATCGCCAGGCGCGCATTTTTAATCTCCTTGACCTTGAGCTCGGCCAGGTTGCCCTTGGAGTAGCCGAGCGGGTCGAAGATGCCGCCGGGGTAGCCGGGCTGGTTGCTGCGAGGAGGAAGAGGGAGGGGGGGGGGGGGGGGGGGGCGGGGGGTCACGTGGCGCCCCCCTCGCCCGTCGCTCGCCCCCCTCCCCCGTGCGCCTCACCCCGCCGGCAGCTTGTTGCCCTTGAAAATGGGGTCGTCGTTGACCGAACCCGGCTTCTGGTAGTCGGCGTAGCGGCGGGCCTCGACAAACGCAAAGAGGAAGAGCTGCGCGATGAAGAGCGATTTGGCGGGCGCAAAGTAGGTGAAGGCGCCAGCCTCGTACCACGGCACCCTGGCGGCGGGGCCGGCAACCCCCGCCGCGCCGAGCAGGTCCTTGCCGAGGACGCCGGCCGCGCCGAGCATGGCCCAGCGCCCGTGCTGGAGTTCGGCTTGGACGTACCATTTCAGGGCGTCCGGCTGCTCCCCGAGGCGCAGGGGGTCGAACCCGTAGTCGCCGGGCAGGGAGCCGTCGAGGTGGGCGGGGGGCTGGAGGGGGGGGGGGGGCGCGGGGTGGGCGGCCGGCGCGCGGGGGGACGGGGTGAAGGGCGGCGCTGCCGCCCGAACCGCCTCCCTCCGCGACCCACCGTCGACCCCGGGCGCCACGAGGGGCGGGCGGCCGCGTTGACGACGACCGAGCGGCGCGCGGGGCGGGCCTGGAGAGGGGAATTGGGGGCGGGGTGGGCGGGCGCGCGAGCGGGTCGGGCGGCGGGCGTGCGCGCGAACGCGGCGGCACGGGCGCGGCGTCGCGCGCCCGCAGCAGCCGTCGATCGACGCTTGTATTCCACAGGCGCCTTGGGCGGCGCCCAACCGCCGGCGACGGTGGCGGGGATCGAGGCCGACCGCCTCCAAAGCCCGCCCGCCCCCCTCCCGCCGCGGTCCCGCGCCCCCGAGGCGGCCACTGACCATGCGAGCGGCGACCGCGGAGCGGGAGGCGAGGGCCGAGGACATCATGGCGAGGAGTGGGGCGGGACAAACGCTGCTTCACCCTCTGCATCTGCTCCACCCCCCACACACCGCGGCCGCCTTCTCCGCCCCCCCAACTCCCGCGCACGCATGCAGACCGCCCTGACCTCCCGCGCGGCCGCGCTGGCGCCGCGCCCAGCGGTGCGTCGGGACGGGGAGGGAGGGTCGCCAAGGGGTTGGGGGGCGCGACGGTCGGCGGTTGGAGGCCTGCGCTTCGCGAATGGGAGCGCCGAGTTGTCTACTTCACTATGGGGGTGGCAGATCGGCGCGAGCCGGCCCGCGGGCGCCAATCCCGTCCGGGTCGCGCGCGCGCCGACGCGCGGCGTGCGGGCGCGGGGAGGGGCGGCGGCGCCGTGCGCCTCGCGAGCAGTGTTGAGCAGCCGCGCCACTACCCTGGGCGAGCGGCCGGGGGTCGCCTGCAGCGCGCCGCGAAAGCCGCGTGCCCGACCCCGACGCCCGACCCTCTTCAGGCCGCCCGCCGCGCCGTCGCCGCGCGCGCCCGCCCCGCCGCCTGGTGCCCCGGCCTGGAAGCGCCCGAGCACCTGACCGGCAGGTAGGAGATGGGGAGATGAGAGAGAGGGCGAGGCTGCTGCGCGCGGGCCGAACCCAACCCCTTGTCCCTCTTCACAGCATGCCCGCCGACTACGGCTTCGACCCGCTCGGCCTCGGCGTCAACCCCGAATCGTTAAAGTACTTTGCCGAGGCCGAGCGCGTGCACGCGCGGTGGGCGATGCTCGCCGTCGCCGGCATCCTCGGCCAAGAATTGATCCGCCCGGACGTCTTCTGGTACGAGGCCGCGACCAAGGTCGACCTCCCGTTCAACATCCAGGGCCTGGTCGCGTTCCAACTGATCACCATGCACTGGGTGGAGTCGAAGCGCGGCTACGACCTGCGCGCGCCGGGCTCGCAAGACCAAGACCCCATCTTCTCCTCGTTCTCCCTCCCCAAGCACGAGGTCGGCTACCCCGGCGGCATCTTTGCGCCGTTTGTGCCGGGCGACCTGGCGACGCTCAAGGTCAAGGAGCTCAAAAACGGGCGCCTCGCGATGCTCGCGTTTGTCGGGTTTGTCATGGCGGCGCAGGTCACGGGCAAAGGCCCTCTCGGCGCGCTCTCCGAGCACCTGGCCAACCCTATCGGGACGACCATCTTCTCCAAGGCGGTCGTGACGCCCGCGCAAGTCATTCAGCCGGGTGAGGAGAGGCGAGGGAGGCCGGGGCGCGCAGCGGCGCGCTCGCCTCGACCGCCGCCGCCCACCCCTCCCCACCCCTCCTCCCTCCCCCAGTCTGCAAGATCGCGCCGTTCGCCGACTTCCAGGGCATCAAGATCCCGACGCCGTGCCTGTTCCCGGGTCTGTGGCCGTGAAGAGGGATGGGCGCGGCGCGCGCGTGGGTGGGGAGCCGTGTAGCGGGTCCACCGAGCGAGACGAGACACACACACACACGCACAGAGAGAGAATGCGTGCGCGGGACGGGATCGCCCGCCGCGCCGTTGGGTCTCTCGAGGTTGGCCGACCCGGCGCCGCGCCGCGCCTTCTCCCACCCACTCCTCCCTCACCGCCCCCTGGCGGGACCGCCGCTCCCCCTCATGTCGTCCCGGCGCATCGCGGCCGTCACTTGGCGCGCGGCGCGCGCTCTGGCGGTGCGCGGCGGAGGGGGCATGGTGCCGCGCGCGGCGCCCGCGGTGGCGCGGGCGCGCCTCACGCCATCCCTCCCCTTCCATGCAGACGGCACCGTGTAGTAGCGCGATGGCGGGCGTGGCGGCTGGCCCAGGTGCGTGCGTGGGGGCGGGAGCCACGGCGGCGGCGCGCGCGATGCGCGGCGGCCCCCGGCGGGCGGCCGCGACGCCTGGGCACACGCGCGCGCCCGCCACGCGACGTTGTTCATCTCTGCCGCCCGGATGGGGTGGCGACCCCGCTCAGGCCCGCGGCCGCCGACCCCCCGCGGCCGCTTCGTTCCCCAGCGCCGCGCGCCCTCGCCGCCGCCGCCCGCCCGGCCAGGTGAGGAGGCGGTTTTGGATGTGGGGCATAGAGAAGGCGCTGCCCGCGAGCGCCAGGCGCCGACAACTCCCCCTCTTCCAGCTCGCCCGTCTTCGCGCGCGCCCTCCACTCGACCCCCTCCCCTCCCGCCCCCGTCTCCGTCATCGTCCCGTCCATGGGCGACTCCATCACCGAGGGCACGGTCGCCACCGTGGACCGAGCGGTGGGCGACGTCGTGCGCGAGGACGACTTGATCGCGCAGATCGAGACGGACAAAGTGACCATCGACGTCCGCTACACCGAAAAGGAGGCGGGGACGGTGACCGCGGTCAACGTGGCGCCCGGAGACACGGTGGCGGTGGGGGCCGCGGTCGCGACGGTGGAGCAGGGGGGGGTGGAAGAGGCATCGGCGCCTGCGAAAGCCGAGCCCGCGGCCGAGCCCGCCGCGGCCGCGCCCAAAAAGGCGGCGCCGGCCGCGCCCAAAGCCGCGCCGGTCGCGCCCAAGGCCGCGCCCGCGCCGCCGGCCGCGGCCGCGGCCGCCGCCCCCACCCCTCCGTCCCACCCCGGCGCGCGCCCCGAGCGCCGCGTCAAGATGACGCGCCTGCGCGCCCGCGTCTCGGAGCGCCTCAAAGCCTCCCAGAACACGTACGCCATGCTAACCACGTTCAACGAGGTCGACATGACGGGGTTGATGGAGTTGCGGGCTGCGTACAAGGACGCGTTCCTGGAAGCGCACGGCGTCAAGCTCGGCTTCATGTCGGCCTTTGTCAAGGCCGCGGCCGACGCCCTGGAGCGCGTGCCGGCCGTGAACGCGGTCATTGACGGGGACGAAATCGTCTACCGCGACTACACCGACGTGTCGATCGCGGTGGCGACCCCGAAAGGGCTCGTCGTGCCCGTGCTGCGCGGCGTGGACGGCATGAGCTTTGCGCAGGTGGAAGCGGGCATCGCGGCGCTGGGGAAGAAAGCGCGGGACGGGACGATCTCGGTCGACGACATGGCGGGCGGCACGTTTACGATTTCCAACGGCGGCGTCTATGGTTCGTTGCTGTCCACGCCCATCATCAACCCGCCCCAGTCGGCGATTTTGGGCATGCACTCCATCCAGAGCCGGCCCGCGGTGGTGGGCGGGGCCATCGTTGCGCGCCCTTTGATGAACGTCGCGTTGACCTACGACCACAGGCTCATCGACGGCCGCGAGGCGGTTACCTTTCTCAAGCGCATCAAGGACGTGGTGGAGGACCCGCGCCGGCTGCTGCTGGATTGCTGATGGAAAGGGGACGAGGGAGGGAGGGAGGAGGGCGCGGCCCGCCGCGGCCGCGGCGCGGCGTGTGAACGAGGCAATTCGGTTGACACACCACCCGCTCGCCGCCCCGTCACCCGGACTGGTAGAGCCGCCGCACGCCGTCCAGCCCCGTCGCGACGCGGGTCACCGGGCAGCAGCCGTGCGCGCGCACGTGTGCGGTGAGGCAGGGGTAGCAGAAGACGTGCCCCGACGCCACCGCGAGCGCCGGGTTGGTGCGGGGCTGCACGCAGAGCGGGCACAGTCCTGGATCCTCTGGCACCGCGACCCCCAGCGAGTGCGGGAGCGGCGGCGGCGGGGGCGGCGGCGGGGGCAGCGGCTTCCTTCCCCCCAGCGCGGCCTCGCCGGACGCGTACCACCACTCCAGGGCTTTGAAGCCAAAGACGGCCAGGATGAGGGCGGAGCGCGCGTGGTCGGCGACGGCCCAGCGAAAGCGCGCAGAGGCGCGCGCGAGCGCGCCTGCGCCCGCCGTCGCGTCCCGGCGGGCGCTCCATTTCAGCGCATCGGCGTCAAACAGCTCGGGGCCCGACACGCGCAGCGTGACCTGGCGCAGCAGGGCGTGGCCGGGCGAGAAGAAGCGAGGGGGAGGGGGGGAGGGGGTCGGCGACGCCGTGTCGCTCCTGCCCTGTGCCCCACCCCCAACGCGTGTGTCGAGCAGATAGGCTGTTTGATAGACAAACCGCAGGCCTTCCACGGCGGCCACAACGGACGGGTGCGCGGCGACCGCCGCGCGCACCGCCGCGCGGCGCACGCGCGCCAGCGCCGAGAGGGGCGGTGCATCGACCGGCGCCGGTGTCAGCGTCAGCACGCGCGCGCCGCCGGGGCCGGGGCGCGTGTGCGCGGCGATGACGGCGTCGAGCTTGGCGCGCGCGTATGGCGCGAGCACAAGAAACGCCAACGTCCTCCTCCGCTCCCGCCCCGACAGCGGCCGCCGCGTGACGGCGCCGCCGGGGGTGAGTGGGGCGCGCCGCAGGCCGTAGAGCGTGTCGGCGAAAGTGGCGGAACTGGACGCGAGGGAGGTGGCGTCCAGGAGCGCGGTCAGCAGGGCAAAGAGCTCGTCCTCGTAGGCGAGCACGCGGTGGATGATGGGGCGGTGCTGGGCGGCGACCTGGGAAGAAGGAGGGGGCAGCGGGCGTCGGCGCCCCATCCCCGGCCCAGCAAGCGCCTCAATCGCGCCGCCCGCCCGTCCGCGTCCATCCACCCACCGACAGCGTGTACGCCAGCGCGGCTTTGAGGGAGGGCATGAGGCGGTCCGCCGCGACCATCTCGAAAAAGGTGGGCGCCGCGCCGCCGTCGCCGGCGAGGGCCACGAACGACATGGCAGGCGGGTGGGGTGGGGTGGCCGGCGCGGGCGCGGGCGGCGCTGGGCGCGCCCGCGCTGGGAGAGTGGGAGCAAGAGGTCGCCGCCGCTGCTGCCACTGCCGACGCCGACGCCGCCGCTCCTCGATGTGGGGACAATGGGACAATGCTGTGACAGATGCGCTTCGCAACCGGGCCCGAAAAAGGACCGGGACAAAAACACCGAACTCATCCTTTTCTAGTCGTCGTCGCCACCCCCTCCCCCTCCCTTCTTCGCGCCCAGCGCCAGCACCTGCACGACGCCCTGCGAGTTCGCCGCCAGCAGGGTCCCCGTGCCCGGCCGCCAGCAGACGGCCGACACGAACGGGGGCGGCGCGCCGTCGGCGCGCGGCGGCGGCGGCGCGCCCGCCGCGGGCGCGACCGCGCGCCGCGCGACGGGCCGCGCCATCGACGCGTGGTAGACGACGACCTCGTTGGATTCGGAGCCGCACGCGAGCAAATCCCCCGACGCGGCCAGGCCGACAAAGTGGCGCTCGTTGGCGTGCCCGCGGAAGACGCGCGCGGGGTGCGGCGCGGCCGCCCCGCCGCGCGGCGCGCCGCCCCACAGGCGCAGCGTGGAGTCGGTGGACGCCGAGACCAGGCCCGCAGCCGAGTGGCGCACGTAGGAGACGGCCTTGCGGTGGCCGGCGAGGACGGAGAGGGGGGTGGCCGGGGACCGGATGTCGTACACGCGCACGGCGTGGTCGGCCGCCCCGACCGCCACCTGCGTCCCGCCCGCGGCGGGGTCGAACGCGACGCAGCATACGTTGGCGCCGACGGCGAGCGTGAGCGAGGGCGCGCGCGCGGACGCGGCCCAGAGTTTGGCGGTGCCGTCGTCCGACGCGGTGGCAAACACGCCGCCCCCGGCCGGGCTCCAGTCGGCGCACCACACGCGCCTGTCGTGCGCGTCAAACTCCGTGATCGGCCTGGCCGTCGCCACGTCCCACAGGGTGGCGCAGCCGTCGTAGTCGGTGGCGAGGAGGGTGTGCGGCGCGCCGCCCGCGGCGGGCGCCCACACCGCGCACGAGAGCTTGGCGCGCGCGTCGAGTTCCACGACGGCCGCCGGCGCCTCTTCGCCGGATTGGGCCGCGTCGATGACCGCGTCGCAGTCGTAGACGGCGACGCGGCGTGCGACGCCCGCCGACGCGAAGCGCGCGCCGCCCGCGTCGAAATCCAGGGAAGACAGAATGGCCGCGCCCCGGTCGCCGCGGGGCGGGGCGACGGACGCGATTAATTCCAGGTCGGAGCAGTGGACAAAGACGGAGAGCAAGCGCGAAAACTCTTGGAGGCCGGCCGGCGGCCGGGCGTCCGCGGCGGCGCCCGCGTCCGAGCCGCCCCCGCCCTCGCAGCGCAGCGAAAGGTAGCACTCTTGCAGGTCGGAGAATTGGGCGACGACGCGGCGCTTGGTCGCGCGCGCGGTCGCGGGGTCGATCGCGGTCGGGAGGGCCAGGGTGCCCCGGCGGGCAGCGGTAAGGCCGCCCGACGGGCTCAACACGATGGCCGTCTCCACGCTGGCCGACGGCGCGTCGTCCACGGGCGTCGCGCGGGCGCCGCGGGGGACGGCGTCGGCGGCGGCGCCCGCCGCGGTCGACCGCGCGGGCGACGCGCGGCGCGCGTCGGCCGACCCGCCGGCGGGCACCTTGCCTGGCGCGGGCTCGTCGGCGGATGAGTCGGTCGGGGAGGCAGCAGCGGCGGGCGCAGGCAGGAGCGCGCGCGGCCCCGCACCCCCTCCTTCCTCGAGCGCGGCCGCCCCCGCGCGGCCGGCGGCCGACACGATGGCCAAGTCGGCCTCCACCGCGTCCAGCTCGGCGCGCAGCGAGCGCAGGCGGGCGGCCTTGCGCGCGCGCGCGTGCGCGAGAAACCGGCCGAGCAGCCTCAGATCGGCCACCTCGCCCGCCGCCGCCGCCGCGTCCCGCCTCCGGGACAGCTCGACCAGGGCGGCGTCCAGGACGGCGGCGTCGACGGGGGCGGCGGGGTCGGCGAGCAGGTCGGCGAGCGCAGCGGCGGGGGGGGGGCGCGCCGCGGACGCGGTCGCCGCGCTGGAAGCGGCGGCGACTCTGGCTGCGGCCTGGGAAGAAGAGAGGGAGGGGTGTGTCAGGCGACATGCATGCCACGGCCACCGGCGGCAGCCCCAGCCCCTATCCGTGGCAGTTGCGCCGGCCGGCGCGCCAGCGCGCCGCCACGGCGCGGGCGGGCGACGCGGCCCTAATGGCGGCCTCGCCCAGCGATCCAGACCCTCCCCCGCCCCACCCTATACCTTTTGCAGCGGCAAGCAGGGCACCAGGGACTCGGGCGCGGTCGGCGCGGCACACGACCAGCAGAGCGGCCGCGCGGCGAGCGCGGCCCGCGCGCACGCGGCGCACGCCGCGTGCCCACAAGGGGCTACCAAGGGGTCTTCATAGTTGGAGAGGCAGATGTCGCAGGTCAGGGCGCCGCCGAGCAGGGAGGGCGCAGCGCCTGCCATTTCGACCGCGGTTGCGGCGCGGGAGCGCGCACCCGGTGGCTAGCCGGGACCAGTGGGTGCGCCTCGCGCCGGCCCGCGGAGGCGGGGCGGCCGAGGGCGGCTGTGCGAGTGTGGAGAAAACAGGCGGCGTCGGCCGACCCAGTTTCGCCGGCCGTCACATTCTTCAATGCCGCCCGGCAAGCCGCCCGCCCCCCACCCAGGCGCGGCCGCCCTGACGGCCGCCCCCTGCGTCGTGCTGGGCACCGCGAGCGCGGCGCGCCGCCGCGTGTTCGACCGCCTCGCCGCTGAAGCCGTTTTTTCGTACACAGTCGAGGCCGCCGACATAGACGAGCGCGCCATTCGGAAAAACGACGCGGTCGAGCTGGTGGTCGCTCTCGCGCGCGCAAAAGCGCGCGCGCTCCTCCCGCGCCTGCCGCGCGCCGGCCTCCTCGTGACCGCCGACCAGGTGGTGACATGGGGCGGGGAAATCAGGGAGAAACCGCGGGACGCGGGCGAGGCGGCATCCTTTTTGAGAGACTACCGCGCCGGTCCGCCAACGACCGTGTCGGCCGTCGCGGTCACCGACCTCGCCACGCGCCGCACCGCGGCCGGCACAGACACCGTGCAAATCGAGTTCGACCCCGCCACGCTCAGCGAAGAGAACGTGGCGACTTTGGCCGCCGACCCAGTCGTGCTCGGCTGCGCGGGCGGCGTCGCGGTCGAGCGGCCGCTCCTCGCCAACCGCACGACGATCCGCGGCGACCTGGAGTCCGTGTTTGGCCTGCCGCCAGGGCTCACGCTCGACCTGGTGGCGGCCGTGGCGGCGGGCGGCGGGGAGGCGATTGGGGAAGGAGACTGAAAGAAAAAACGAAACTACACCCCCCTCGTCCCTCACTCGACCACCCCCAACTCACGCCCCACCGCGACAAACGCGGCCACTGCTTCGTCCACCTGCTCGGCCGTGTGCGCGGCCGAGAGTTGGACCCGGATGCGGGCCTTGCCTTTCGGCACGACGGGGTAGGAGAAGCCGACGACGTAAATGCCGCGGTCGAGCATGGACGCCGCCATCGCGGTCGCCAGCCGTGCATCTCCCAGCATGACTGGGACGATGGGGTGGTCGCCGGCGCCGATGGTGAAGCCGGCGGAGCGCATAGCGCCACGAAAGCGGGCCGTGTTGGAGCGCAACGCGTCCCCCAGCTCGGGCGACCGCTCCACCAGGTCGAGCGCGGCGAGCGACGCGGCTACAACCGCGGGCGCGACCGAGTTGGAAAAGAGGTAGGGGCGCGCCTTTTGGCGCAGCGTCGCGACGACCGCCGCCGATGCGGCGGTGTACCCGCCCGTCGCCCCCCCCAACGCTTTTCCAAGCGTCGAATTCACGATGTCGGGCGCGCCGTGCATGCCGTAGTACTCGTCCGTGCCGCGCAGGGTGGCGCCGATGACGCCCGTCGCATGGCACTCGTCGATGAAGACTAGAGCGCCGTGCTTGCGCGCGGTCGCCACAATCTCCGGCAACGGCGCCACCGTGCCGTCCATGGAGAAGACGCCGTCGGTGGCGACGAGCTTGACGCGGGCGCCGGCGGCGTCGGCGTCGGCCAATTTTCTGTCCAAATCTTTCATGTCCGCGTGCGCGTACCGGTGCCGCCCCGCCTTGCACAGGCGCACGCCATCGATGATGGAAGCGTGGTTGAGCTCGTCCGAGATGATGGCGTCGTCCTTGGTGAGGATGGCTTCAAAGAGGCCCGCGTTGGCGTCGAAGCAGGAAGGGTACAGGATGGCGTCCTCCTGCCCGTGGAACGCGGCCAACCTCTTCTCCAGCTGTTTATGGATGTCCTGGGTGCCGCAAATGAAGCGCACGGAGGAGAGGCCAAAGCCGTGCGTGTCGAGCGCGGCGTGCGCGGCGGAGACGAGGGACGGGTGGTTGGACAGGCCCAGGTAGTTGTTGGCGCAAAAGTTGAGCACGTGCTTGTCGCCGGCGACGGCTGCAGAGAGGAGGGAAGGGGTGGGAAGGCTGGCCCGGGGCGAGCGAGGGGCGGATGAGCGCCCCCTCTCTCCGCTTCCGAGCGCACCAACCACCGGCCCCTGCGCTCCGAGCATCTGGGTCTCGGTCTTGAACGTGCCGGCGTCCCGCATGGCGGCGAGGCCGGCCTCGAGCGACGCGTCGAGCTCGTCGTCGGGGGCGGGCAGAGCGGCGAGAGCGCGGCGGGCGGTGGCCGCCGCCTCAACGGAGCGCCTGCTAAAGGTGCACGCCGCGGCACGGGCCAGCATTGGGACCGGGACGCCAGCGGCCGGGAGAGTGGCGAATCGCGCTGGCGCCGCGCCAGCCACTCTCCACCGTAGCCTCGGCGCGCTTTACGACCGGCGCGACATGGAGCTCGATGACCGCCTGTCCCTGCAGGTGGGTGGTGGTGGGAGAGGGCTCAGGGCGACCGTGCGTCGCCGCGCGCGCTTCGCACGACGCGCCACAATCGCCACCCCCCTCCTCTCTCCAGGGCGTCACCATCCTGGCCCAACCAGACACGGCAGACTTTGTGTTTGAGTCCGTGCGCTGGCGGGACGCGCGCCCGGACGCGGGCGGGCAGCCGGTCGCGACGCAGGCGCTCGTGGGGGCCATGGGTGAGAGAGCCGAGGGTGGCTGGAGCGAGAGAGAGGTGGCGTGGCGGTAAGGTGGTGGGAACGAGGCTCGAGGGCGGCCGCCAACGACAACGCCCTTCTTCCCCTTTCTTCCTTACTCAGTCGCCCTCGGCGCCCGCGTGGAACGTGACCCCGCGCACGCCACCCACGTCGTCGCCTGGCGCGCGGCCGACCTGGCGCGCTGGCCCGAGGCCGGGCGGCGCGTCGCGTCGGGCGCGGCCGCCGCGGTCACCCCGCTCTGGCTCTGGCAGGCCGTCTCCCAGCGCGCGCCTCCGCCGCTGGGGGATGCTCTGTGGCGCCCCATGCCAATCGTCCCGCTCCCTGGCACCCCAGGCGTCGAAATCACTCTGACCGGCTTCCTCGGCGACTTCCGCGCCGCCCTCCTCGCCCTCGCCGACGCCGCTGGCATGCGGGTGACCCGCCCCATGAACCTCGTCTCCTGCACCCACCTGCTGGCCGCCGATGTGGCGGCGGACGCGACGTCGGAAAAGTTGCGCCGCGCGCGCGAACCCGCGCAGGCCGCCCGCATCGCCGTCGTCAACCCCGCCTGGCTCTACGACTGCGTGCGCGCAGGGCGCGTGCTGCCGGGGGACGCGTACGCGGGGAACGTGCCCGGGGGGGCGCTCGAGCCGGCGGCGGTGCTCGCCGCGCTGCGCGGGCGGCCGCCGGTCGACCGCGCGCCGCCTTCCCCGCGCCGGGCGGGTACACCGCCTGCGATTGAGGCCGGCAAAGAAAACGCGGGGCCGGGTGAAGGCGCGGAGGAGGCCAAGAGCGGGGCGACCGAGGCGCCGGTCGCGGCGGCGGCCGTGCCTCCACCCCCGCCCGCGGACGACGTCCACTTCTCCCAACCCGCCTCGCGCCGCCTCCATTTCTCCCAAATCTCGGACGACCGCCCCAGCGGCGAGTCCCGCGGCGTGACTGCGAGCGAGCTCGCGGCGGCGCGCGGCGCGGCAGGCGCCCTGGCGGCCGCGCTCGCGGTCGACACGCAGGCGCTGGCTGGTGGCAAGGTAGCGTCGCGCATCAGCGCGGGGTCGGCCGAGCAGGCGGTGGCGGTAGAACCGGCAGCCGAGCTGGAGGTCGTCGCGCCGGCTGCGCAAGCGCCCGCGCCCGCCAAGCCGGCCGCCGACGGCGAGCCGGATGAGGCTCCGGCTGCTGCTGACGCACCCAAGGCCGCCCGGCGGTCGACGCGCAAGCGCCGCTCCGACGCGGGCGCCGCGCCCCCTGCGCTCGCGCCCGCTGCCGCCGCTCCCGCGGCCGCCGACCGCTTCAAGCAGCGGAAGACCGGGCGCCCCGCGCGCGCGGCGGCGACGGCGAGCCAGCCGCCCGTGGGCGAGGAGCGGAAGGGTCGCCGCGACGCGCCGCGCCGGGCCGACCCCGAGCCCGCAGCGGTCGAGGCCGCCGCCGCCTCCTCTCGCCCCTCCAGCGCCAGACCGTTCTTTGCCGTTGGCGGCCTGCACTCGGCCGAAGCGGCAGCCGCCGTCGCGTCCCTGCGCCGGCTCGGCGCGTCGGCCGAGGGCGGCCCCGCCGCCGCCCGCTGGCGGTCGCGCACGACGCACGTGCTGGAGCCGCGCCTGCGGCGGTCGGCGCGCACCCTGGCCGCGCTGGCGGCGGGCGCGTGGCTGCTCGACAGCGGCTACGCAGCCGCGTGCGCGGCCGCCGGGCGCCTGCTGCCCGAGGCGCCGCACGAGCTGGTCACGGACCCGTCGGGGCGCGTGGCGCGCCGCGCGCCCGCCCACTGGCGCCGGCGCGCGGCGTCCACGGGCGGCGGCGCGTTTGCGGGCCTGACCGTCGCGGTCCTCCCCGGCCTCGCGCCCGACGGCGCCGGCCCCGACAAAGACGACGTGGAGCGCATGCTGACAGCTGGAGGGGCAACCGTGGTGCCCGCGGCGACCGCCGTCGACCGTGGCGCCGACTTCGTCGTTGCGCCGCCCGACGCGGCCGCCGGCGACGGCCGCACCGGCGCCCTGCGCCGCGCCAAAGCGCTCCTTGTCTCGCCCGCGTTTGTCGTCACCTGGCTCGCCCAACCCATGGCCGACCTGGCGCCGCACGTGCTGTTTGGGGGGGGGGTCGCGGGCGGGCTCGCGGTGCGCGTTGCCGCGCGCCGCGGGTCCGGGTGAGAGAAAGAAAGAGAGAGTGCTTGAGGGTGGTGCGAGTAAGTGCAGGTGAACAACAACAGTGGTGCGGGGCAGGCGGGCGGCGCCGCCACCTCGTCCCTCACTCGCCCGCCGGCGGCAGGTCGGCCGCAAACGCGCGCATGAGCGACGGCTGCACGACTTCCACCCAGTACCCGTCCGGGTCGGCGATGAATGCGATGTCGGGCATCGACCCTTCACCGAGCTTTTTTATGAACGGGACGCCGAGCTTGGCAAAGCGCGCGCACGCCGATTCGATATCCGGCACCGAGACGCAAATGTGGCCAAAGCCGCGGCCGGGGTCGGCGTTGCCGTTGCAGTAGCCGGGGAAGGAGTCGTCGGCGTCGGTGCCGTAGTTGTAGCTGCGGTGGAGGGGGAGGAGAGGGGTGAGTGAAGAGGCTGCGAAGGCCGCCGCAGCCGCCGTCGCTGCCCCCACCGCCGGCCGCATCCACCGACGCCGCGGCCGACGCCTCGCGGTCGGCCAACGCGGCGGTGCCCCCTCCACACCCCTCCACCTCTCTCCCTCACGTCAGTTCCAGCACGCCAGGCTGCCCGAAGAGCGCCTCAAGCCGGTCGTCTTCGGCGGCGGCCATTGGAGCAGTGCCCATGTGGAGAAAGAGGAGATCGAACTGGCGGTCAGGGAATTCGATGCGGCCGGCGAGACGGAAGCCGAGGACGCGCGTGTAGAAATCCAAACTCTTCTCCGCGCTCTTGACACGCAGCATGGTGTGGTTGAAGACGTAGCCCGCGGTGGCGCGGTCGCGCGTCGGGTGGACGCCCTGGAGAAAGGACTGGGGTGGCGCGGCGGCGCCCGCACGCCCGCCCGCGGAATGCGCCCCCGCAGCGCCGACTCGACACTCGCACCGGCGTTTCCTTGAGGTCGGCGAGGGTGGCCATCGTCGAGTGGGGCCGAACCTGGCGCGGGATGCGGCCGCAGGAGTGAGCCGCGCTCGACGCCGGCGCTCTCTCTCTCTCCCTACACACACCCTCATCGCCTCTTCTTAAACACCACGTCCGACCGCAGCACGACCTTCTCACCCGCTGTCACGCGCGCGCCTTCATGCGGCAGGCACGCGTCCCCGTGCACGTGCAGAAGCGCGAGGCCTGGGGTCGGCGCGACGGCCGCGACGAGCTTGGGGGCGCGCCGGGGGACGGCCTCGGCGAAAAACCGGGTCTCGCCGCCGCCACAGGGGGTGAGGTAGAGGAGGAGGGTGTAGCGGGTGGCGTGGCGGTCGTCGATCGCGTCTGAGTCGTCGTAGTGCAGTTTGAACACGTCGCCCGGCGCGTAGCGATACACACGCACGTTGGGGTTGAGACCCACGGCGTCGTCCCGCGCTGCGGCCGGCAAGGCGGCCAGGATCGCCTTATGCAGCGCTTTCCAGAGCGCACGCGCAAACGGCGCGTCGACGACCGCCAGCCGCCCGCACGAGCGCACCGCCTCGCCCGCGGCCGGCCCGCGCGAGCCTTGAGCGTCAAAGCCGGCGGCAGCGGTGGCTTGCACGAGGGCCGCGCACTCGGGCGGGGTGAGCGCGCCGGCGAGCGTGAAGAGGGTGCCATCTTTCTGCCCCAGCTGGGTCGCGGCCAGGGCAATCTTGGGCGAGATGATGGGCCAGTGCACCTCGCGGTCGGCGCGGGGTGCGGCGCCGCCCCACGCGCGCTGCATCGCGGCCACTCTGAACGGCGCCGGCGACGGCGCTCGGCGCACTCTCCGACCCCCGCCCGCCTCTAGTCGAGCGCCCACCGGGTCTGCACGACTGCACCCTGCCCGCCGAGCGCGTGCGACCCCCCCTCCCTCCCCCCGATGGCCGCCGCGCCGCCGCCCGACGACGGCTTGCGCGCCGACGGCCGCGGGCCGACGGTCGTCAGGTGGGATGGAGAGAGAGGTCGTTTGGGGTGCGTGCGGCTGGCAGGCGGCGGCGGCGCGGCCGTCGACCCCTCCTCTTCCTCTCCAGGTCACAGCGGTGCGAGCGCTCCCCCCTGCACCGCGTCGACGGCTCCGCCACCTGGTGTCAAGGCGCCACCTCGGTCACCGCCGCCATCCATGGCCCGCGCGCGACGACCGCGCGCGGCGAGTGCCCGACCACGGCGACCGTCGGAGCCGAGTGGGCGCCCGCCGGGGGGGCGCCCGCGGACGAGCACCGCGCATTTGAGCGGTTGATCGAGGGGGCGGTGACAGGGGCGCTGCGCGGGTCGTTGCTGCCGCGGACGGCTGTGTCGGCTGTCGTCGCGGTCGGCCACGACGACGGCGCGACGCTCGCGGCCGCGGTCAACGCGGTCTCAGCCGCCATGGTGGACGCCGCGCTTCCCTTGCGGCACACGCTCTGTGCTGCGGCGGTCGCCGTCGATTCGGGCGGCCGGCCGGCCGCCGACCCGACCGCCGCGGAAGAAGCCGCCGCGGCGTCAGTCGCCACGTTCGTCTTTGCCGCGTTCGCGCCCGAGCCCGGCGCGCCGCCTGCGCTGGACGGCGACACCGTCGTCGCGTGCCACGTGCGCGGGCGGGTGAGCGACGAGGCGCTGCTCGCCGCCGAGGCGCTCGCGCGCGGCGCGGCGGCCCGGGTGGCCGTGTTTCAAAAGGCCGGCCTGGTCAAGAGTTTGGCGGCCGCGGCGGGGGAGGGAGTGACGGCGGGGGCCGTGTCGTGAGTCCAGCGCGTCCCTCCTCCCTCGCGCACTCGTGCCACGCTGACGCCCCTGGCCCGCGCCCTCCTCCGCCGCTCACCCCGCCCCATGCTGGGCGTGCGCGCCGCGTCCGATAACGTGCCCCAGGGCGCCCTCAAAATGGCCAAGCCCGACCCGGCGCCCGCGCTGCGCGTCAAGAAGCTGCACCCCGACGCTCGCCTGCCCGTGCGCGGGTCGGCCAAGGCGGCGGGGTATGATCTGGCCAGGTGGGGGCATTGGAGGAGGGGGGGCGAGGCGGCGGATGGCGCGCCGAAATTCGGAATCGGCGCCGCGCGCGCCTGCCGACCCCGCCTCCCTCCCACCCCGCCCCCCCGTCCAGCTGCGCCGACGTCACCATCCCCGCCCGCGGGCGCGCCGTCGTCCCCACCGGCCTCGCCCTGGCGTGCCCCCCGGGCACCTACGCGCGCGTGGCGCCGCGGTCCGGCCTCGCGGTCAAACACTTCATCGACACCGGCGCCGGCGTCGTGGACGAAGACTACCGGGGCGAAGTCGGGGTGGTGCTGTTCAACCACGGGGAGGCGGATTTCGAGGTCAAGGCCGGCGACCGCGTCGCGCAGCTCATCCTGGAGCGCATCGCCACGCCGCCCGTTGCGGAAGTGGACGACCTGGATGCCACGGGGCGGGGGGCGGGGGGGTACGGGTCGACGGGGGTGGGGTCGTGAGACAAGAGGAGAGGAGAGAGGCCGCGGTGCGCTCGCCCGCTGTGAAACGCCACGCCCACCCGATCGCACAATGGCCACCACTCGCCTCCCGCGCATCACTGCTCGCCCGAGAGCGCGCGCTCGAGGCGCGCGGGCCGGCGGGGCAGCGCGCGCTGCGGCACGTCCCACGCCGCGGGCGGCGCCTTGCCGCGCGGCGCGTACCGCGGTGTGGGGCGCGAGGGGGCGGGCGCCGGCGGGTTGGCGCGCCGGGGCTCGAGCGGGCGGCGAGCCGGTCGCGCGGCCGCAGCCGGCGGCGGCGCGCGTGCGAGGCGGCCCTCCAGGCAGTCGACCGTCGCGCGCAGCGTAGCCAGCTGGGCGGCCAGGGCCGCGATTTTGTCGGTGGGGGACGTGGGCGAGGCGGCCTCCGCCACCTCCTCCTCGCCCTCCGCGTCCCAGCGCGCCGACAGCGTCGGCCCCTCCCGCGCCACCCGCCTCGCTTCCGCCCCCGCGGCCGCAGCCTCCAACGCGCCGCGCACGGTGGCCGCCCGGCGGGCGAGGCCGGCGGGCTGGCCGCCGGGACCGAGCGCGCCGGCGTGCCGCGCGGCGGCGAGCGCGGCGTCGAGCCGGGCGAAGGCGGCCTCCACGCGTGCAAGTGCGGGCGGAGACGATTGAGGCGAGTGCTGCTCGGACATGGTGCGCGCGAAACGGTCGGGAAGGGGAACGGGTGTGCGCGCGCGCGTGCGGCGCCGCGCACTTAGTCTGGACTCCGAACGCCGGATGCGGGGCCTGCGCGCGCTGCGCCCGCGCGCCGCGCCCGCCCGCCCCGTCCACCGCTGCCGCGCGACCGCGGCGTCGCCAGCGGATGTCGTCCCTCCGCCGCTGACCGCGGCTGCTCTCGCCGCTTCGGCGCGGCTCGCAAGGCTCGCCGGCGCGGCCTACCAAGCGGACGACGCAGCGCTCGCGGTCAAGCTGGAGTCGGAAGGTGCAAAGCTGGTCGCGTGCGGGAGCTCCTATTACACGAGGTGGTACGTCGCGGCGCAGGGTTCGACCGGCGCGCGCGTCGTCGGCATCCGCGGCGTCACCTGGACCGCGCCCGGCCCCGACTCGCTGCGCACGGCGCGCGCCATGGCCAACGCGTGGCCCGCGCCGCTGGCCGCGGGCGGGCGCGTGCTGGCGCACGCGGGGGTTGGGGAGCTCGCAAAGGAGCTCGCCGCCACGCTCCGCCCCCACCTCCGCGCCGCCCCCGCGGGCGCCACCCTCGACCTCACCGGTCACTCCCTGGGCGGCGCCCTGGCCGTCACCCTGGCCGCCCTGCTCGTCGACGCGGGCGACGTCGCGCCCGGGGGGGTGCGGGTTGCCGCGTTTGGCGCGCCGCCGACACTCGCGCCCGCGCGCGACGCGCCGCCGCCTTTGGCGGCATTGGGCATGCCGGCCGACGCCGTGCTGGCGTTCATCGCGGCGGGCGACCCGGTGCCGCGCTGGCTCGCCGCGTCGGATCCCTCGTTTGCCGCCGCCGCCGCGCTGCCGCCGCTCGCCGGCTTGCTTCGCCTGCGGGAGTTGCTGGGCGCAGAAACGTTGACCCAGTCGCGGTTTCTTTTCAGCCAGGGCCAGGTCGGGCGCACACACCTGCTCACCTGGTCGCCCGACGAAGGCCACGCCGCGCGCCCGCTCGCGCCCGCGGCCGTCGACGCCGCGCTGGCGGCCGCGGCGCCGGACGCCGCGGCCGCGCCGGGCGGCGGGGGGACGCTGCGGCGGGCCCTTGGGTTTCTCCTCGACCACGCGCACACGAGCTACGCGGACGACCTCGCCGCGGCCGCCGCGACCGCCGCGCGCCGCGAGGAGGCGGTCCCGGGAGGGCGTGCGTGAGCCGGTGCGTGTTTCATTGTTGGCGCCCCTTTCCCACCCTACACCCTTTACTGCAACCACACCTAGCCCCCGCCCGGCCCCGCCTCGCTCTTGCGCCGCTTGCCGCCGCCGCCGTCTCCATCGGGCCGCGGAAGCAGGGGCGGGGCCGGCCCCAGGAGCTCGGCCTCGCGCGCGGCGGCCGCCGCGCGCTTGGCGGCCGCCTTGCGCGCGCGCGCGTCTGGCGCGCCCGCGTCCCGCTCGGCTGCGGCGGCCTTGGCGCGGTCGACCAGAGGGGCACGCGCGCGCCGCAGGCGGGCGTCGGCCAGGCGCGCGGCGTCGGCCGAGGGCGGGTCGGCGGCGGCGGCCGCAGCGGCGTCGAGAGACGCGATCGCGGCGCGCAGCTCGGCCTCGACCGCGGCCGCGTCTTTACTAGCGTGCCCACTGGCGTTGGCGACGGCCAGGGTGGCGGCGTGGGCTGCATAAGCCGATGCGAGCGAGGCCTGCAGCCCTTCCTTGCGCGCACCCGACCGCAGCGCCGCCAGTGCCAGCTGGCCCGGTGTGTGCGTCAGGGGGCCGTCGGTGCGCAGCAGGACGGCGAGCGCGCGGTGGGAGGCGGCCTGGGCGGCGTCCAGGGCGGCCGGGGAGGCAGCCGCCACGTCGGCGGCGAGCGCCTCGGGCGCACCCCCGGCACCCGCGTCGCGCAGCAGGACCCAGTGGCCTTCCAGGGCGCGGTGGGGGAGCCAGATCAGCAGGTCGAAGCCGATGCCTTGGAGGAGGCCCGGCTCGCGGCGGAGGAGCGTCGCCGCTGCGGCCCCGGCCGCGCCCGCGAGCCGGTCTGCCGAAATATAACTCTCCTCCGCTTTGGCCGCCACGTACACGCACGTCAGCATGACGTCCTTGGGGTCGTGTTCGAGGGCGGAGGACCGCGCGAAAAAGCGGTGGAGAAAGTAGAGCGCGGTCGCGGCCGTCTTCGCCGGCATGCCCAGCGACCCGCACAGCGTCTGGGCTTGAGCCGCGAAAAAGGAGACGAGAGTGGTCTGGTCGGCGGGGGTCGGCGGGTCTTCAAGGGGGGGGGCGTCGGGCGCGGCCTGGCGAGAGAGGAAAGTGGGAATCGGGGGTCGCTCGCGATCCGCTTTTGAGCCCACACAGACTCACACACCACCACGCACGCTCTGAATTGCGTCCAGGCCGCGCTGCCAGGCGTCGGCGCGCATGGCAGCCTGTGGAGAAAGAGAAGGGCGGTGCTTGAGCAAGAGGGCACGGCTTGCCTCCCTCCCGCCCCATTACCGATCCTTCACTCCACCACCCCACCAGCTGCTCGGGAGTGAAGAGCCAGCGGCCGCGGTGGGTGGACGTGCGAAACTCCATTGCGGCCCCGACCGCCGGCGGCGGCGTCGATCGATGAGAGGATGCGCGGGCAAAGGCGGCAGGCCCCGCGGGCGACGCCGGCCGGGCGACGATGCGGCTGCCGGCGCCGCGAATGTGAGCGTCTGCCGTCGCTGCCGCCACGCACTCTGCCGCCGGCGTCCAACGCCGCCATGACGGCCGCCGCCCCACAGCGCGTGACCGACGCCCAGCTGGGCATCCGTCCCGGGTGAGAGATGAGGGAGCGGTGTGGGGAGGGCGCTGCGTCGGCCTAGCAGCGGCGGCCGGGCTCGCCTCCTCCGCCGCCGACCGCCTCCTCTCTTCCCACTTCTCAGCGAGGAGTACGACGGCCCTCTCGAACTCGACCTGGGCAACATGGCCGCGTTCGACCCGTCCCCCCTGCCCGCATCCGCGGCGGCGACGCCCGCGTCGCTCGCCGCGCTCGCGTGCCGCGCCGCCCAGTCCCTGGTCAACGCCCTGTGGTCGCTGCCGTCAGAGGCCGCGCCTGTCGGCCGCGTGGCCGAGCTGCCGCGCCCGTCGACGCCCCTGCCGCGCCAAAAGCCGCCCCCGGCTCCCCGTCCCCCCACGCGCTGGGAGGCGTTCGCCGCCCAAAAGGGCATCGTCAAGAAGAAGCGGTCCAAGCTCGTGTTTGACGAGGACGCGAACGAGTGGCGGCGCCGGCACGGCAAAGGGCGCGTCGGCGACGACGCCGACGTTCATGTGGTCGACGCCAAGCCGGGCGACGTCCTGGGGACGGACCCGTTTGCGGAAGCGGCGGCCGCGCGCCGGGACAAGCGGGCGACCAACAAGCGGCAGCAGCTGGGCAATTTGAAAAAGGCGGCGGGCAAGAAGGGGGGTGGGGCCTTGGCCCTGCCGCCCACGCTGCGCCTGGCGGCCGCGCTGCCGTCGCACGGCAAGGGCAAGCCGGTGCGGTCCGCGGACGCGCGCCCGGCGCTGCGCGCGGCCAGCAAGGCGGCAGGCGTGTCGACCGCGTCGCTCGGCAAGCACGACGCGCTCGCGTCGGGCGAAACGCGGGCCGACCGGGCGAGGGCGCTGGCGGGGCCCCGGCGCAAGTTCGAGCCAGTCGTCGGCGGGTCGGACGCGGCGCGCACGGCGAACATTGTCGACCGCGTGATTCGTTCGAACGCGGACGACGTCATCGACACCGGCCGCGCCGTCGCCCGCCTGGAGGGCGAGAGGCGCAAGGAAGTGGCCGCGGTGCGGGCCGCGGGAGGCGGGGCCGACGACGACTGGCGCGCGCGCGGCCGGGCCAAGTCGGCGGGCGGCGGCGCGCGGCGGTCGAAGTTTGGGCGCCCCGTCGCCAAGGGCTGGACCAAGGCCGACTCCAAGGCCAAGACGGCGGCCAAGAGCGCGGCGGGGCCGGACGGCAAGCGTGGGGGGAAGAAGGCGGCCCGGCCGCCGGCGCCGGGCGGCAAAAAGGGGGCGCCGGCTCGCGGGCGCGGCAAAAAGTGAGGGCCGCAGTGTGTTGTTTTCCGTGCTTTTGCAAACCAAACCAGACGCGCGCACAGAGGCAGGCGGCGGCGGCGGAGAGGGTCGCCGCCGCCGCGCCCACCCCTCTCTCTCTCCCTCACGGCAGCAGCAGCCGCACGATGGCGGCCCCTGCGTCCAGGTCGGGCCCGTGCCGCGCGGCGCCCGCGCCGCCGCGCGCGTCCGGGACGAGCCACGCGTCGACGCGCCCGCCCGTCGCGGCGAGCCCCTGCTGCATTTGAAACTCGAGCGCGGCGTCCGTGTCGGCCTTTTCCACGTGCTCGGTCAGGCGCTTGACGAGCGTGGCTTCGGTGGTCGTCCCGTCGCGGACGCCAGAGAGAATGTCGCGCGCCGCTTCCAGCTTGCGCCGCTTCCCCCCCACCGCCGGCGCGTCCGCCATCGCCTCCATCACCGCAAACAGCGCGGCCGCCGCGTTGGGCACGTACTTGGCCAGGTTCTTCTTGCGGTGCGCCTGCTCCCGCGCGGCCGCCGCGCGCGCAATTTTGACCTTGAGCTGCACCCCGCACGCCTGCACCGCCGCCTTGACCGCGGCCACCATGTCGTCCATGTCGTCCGCGATGTACTCTTTGCCGGCGCCTTTGTACGGGATGCGGGTCGAGACGACAGAGACAAAGACGCCGACGCGGTCGGTCGCTTGCGAGATTTTGTAAGCCGCCCAGTTGACGCGCTTGGTCGCGGTGCGCGTGATGACGTCCGACCCGGCCTCAAAGAGCAGCGGGATGCGGTTGGCGAAGCGGTGCACGTTGATGCCGGGCTTGACGCCGCGGCCGCCGAGCGAGACGGCGGCCTCGACGACAAACGCGTGCCCCTCGAGCACGCGCGCCTCGCCCTGGTGCGTGGCGACGAGGTCGGGGCGAAACTCTTTGGTGATGCCGAGGCGCAGGTTGTACTCGCCTAGGAGGGAGGGGAGAGGGGGGGAGGGAGGTGAGCCGCGGCGCGGCCGCCCCTCGCGTGCGCGGCCCCCACCCTCTCTCTTTCCACACTCACCCGCCGGGCTCAGGTGGTCCCCGCTCGGATCATCAAACTTGGCCTCGTGCAGCAGCTGGTGCAGGCGAGCCGCCTGCTTGGCGTCCAGCGTGCGCGGGTCGGTGTCGGGCGCCATGCCCGCGCGCGCCTCGGCCGCGAGGCGGTCGGCGTGCGCCTTGGACACGCAACTGAACTCGCGCGCCAAGAACGCGCGCAGCGTCGGTGCACGCGTCGTCGTCAGCAGCCGCTTCACGAGCTCGAGGTCGACGGAAGCCGGGTGGTGCTTGACCGGCGCGGGCGGCGGCGGCACCACGTCGGTCCGCCGCGCAAACGTGAGCGCGAGCGACCCCTTGCCCCCCTCGCCCTCGTACGCAAACTTGAACTGGGCGTACGGCGTGATGACCGCAATTTGGCGCAGGTAGCGCAGGACCTTGGAGCGGGCGTAGGTCCACGAACCCTCAATCGTCACCGCGAGCGCCGTCCCGCGCCAGCGCCCCGGGTTGGCCTCGACGGCGGCCGAGTGCACGTTGGGCTCGTTGCGGTGGATGTCGATGTCGAGCACGGTGTGCGAGAGTCCGCCGGAAGGAGAGGTGGAGGTGCGGACGTCGATCGGGAGCCCTGTCGACATTTTCGACCAGATGAGCGCCATTTTCGCGCCCAGCCCAAACTTGCCCCGCGTCTGGCACACGCCGTACTTGGTGCCCGACAGGACGCGGCCCAGCAGGTCGGGCACCGACTCGTGCGGCATACCGGCGCCGTTGTCGGTCACGGTGAGGCGATAGTGCGAGCGCGCGCCGCGCGCGGCGGCCGCCGCGCCCTTGGCCGCGACCTCCTTATGCTTGGCGGCGAGCGCGTCGTCGCCCTTTTTGGCGGCGCGCTCCAGGTCTTTGGCCTCTTTGGCCTCGCGTTTCTAAGGAGAAGAGAAGAGAGGAGGAGGGTGAGAGAGGGAGGCCGTCATCGCTCAACCCAGCCCCCTGTCGCTCCTTCCCTTGCCTTTTTCTGGTCGTCCGTCTCGAAATCGTGGTACAGCTCCGCGTCCCGGCGCGCGACGTTGGCGACGCCCCGGATAGCGTTGAGCCTTTCCTGCGAAATTTCTTCAATCGTGATCTCGATGTCGGGCAACGCACGCACCGCTTCCGTGGCGTCGAGCGAGTTTTCGACGAGCTCCCGCATCGAGGTGTACAGGCATTTGCCGGGCTGAGGAGGAGAAAGGAGGGTGGGCGCGATGGGCGCGAGACTCGATGCCGGCGCCGCCCTCCCTCCATTCATCCCCCACACATCGCCGCACATTGTCAAAGCCGGCGATGTTCTTGTTCTCCGCGAAAAACTCGGCGGGCGACTTCTGCTGCACATCGGCCGGCGCCTCCTTCCGTTTCGGCGCCATGGCCGCGGCGCGGGCGCCGCGCGGCGCCGAGCAGCGGTAGCCGGGGCTGCGCCCGGCGCAAGGGCGAAAGAAGGGGGCCGGTGGGCGGCCGCGAGAGTGAACACATCAGGTCGGCGCGCGGCGCCGCCGCCGGCACACAGCCGCTGCCCCTCGCACGATCAATCCCGCCGCCCCGGAGGCCTTGCACCGACACCGCCGCCCCCACACACCCCTCTCATGGAGCCCCTGCTCGGCAGGGGCGCGGCGGGCCCGTCGGCGTCGGCACTGCGCGCCCGGCACGTCGCGTACGCCATGATCGCAGCGTGCGTGAGGGCTGACAGAGGCGTGCGCGTTGAGAAATCGCCCTTTTGCCCACCCCGCTTACCCATTTCCCGCGCGCCCCCCACCCCAGCGTCGCCATATTTGCTGCGTTCGTCGTTGCAACCCTCCGCATTGAGGTAAAGGGGAGTGACAAGTGCATCGGGGTGGGCAGCGGCGAGAAATAGAGCCTAGCGCGGCGGCGAGAGCTCGACCTAGCGCCGACGTCACGCCTCCCTCTTTCTCTTCTCAGTCCGCGCTCCACTGGGCGCCGACCGCAGTCCCCATCCTGCCTGCCGCCGCGGTCGCCTGCCTGGCGACCGTCCTCCCCCTGGCGGTCTACATCGGGACGGCGGAAGAATTTGATGGAGTGAATCCAATCACCCCGTCCGGCTACGCGCGCGTCGCGCGGCGCACTTACGCCGCGTTTGGGGGGAGCGCGGCGACGGGGGGGCGGGTGGGGGGCAAGGACTTGTAGGACAAGAGAGGGGAGGAGAGGTTTGTCGCGGCGCGGCGGCGGGGCGCCTCCCTCCCTCTCTCCACCGCTCCCCCCATGCCTCTCTCTCGCCGGCGTGCGGCCATTTCGTTTACACCGCGGCTGCGCTGGGCGCGGGCCAAACGAAACGCGCGCGCGCGGCGGGGGCGGGGCCGAGTGCAGGCCCGTGGGGCGCGGAGCGGGGGGGGCGTGGTACAGCGGGGGCGTGCGCCGGTGTCAGCGGCGGGCGCATCAGTCAAAATCGGAGTGGGGGAGGGGAGAGATCGTTGCCGGGGGGGCGGGCTGTGGTCGACGTCTGCCGGCGCGGCGGCGACGACATCGCCCGCCGTCGCGTCGAGCATAGCCGCCACGGCGCCACCCCCTTCCTTTAGAGTTCCTTGACGGCCTCGGTGTCGACGATCGCAAATTTGAACCGGCACGTCGGGCACGTGTCGTGCCCGGCGAGCCAGCGCCCGGCGCACGGCCCGCAAAAGGAGTGCCCGCAAGGCAGCGCAGCAGGGGCACCGCGCGACCCTAAGCGGGCCAGGCACACGTAGCAGTCGGCGGCCGGGTCGGGCGGGAGCAGGGCGCCGGCCTGATGAGGTGTGGGAGGGTAAAGAGACGGGGGTCGGGGGTCCACGTCGGGGCGCCCGCCAGCCGCCCGGGCGTGCCCGCCTCGCAGCTCTCTTCCGCCCCGACATCAGCCTCCATCCCTCTTTTACCCGGACGAGGCGCATGAAGGTGCGCGGCTTGAGGTAGCGCCGCGCGGCGGGTGGCGGGGGCAACGCAAGCGCGGGGGCGCCGCCCCGCGCAATGGCGCCAAACAGCCACCCGATGATCCCTGGCTCGATCGAGGCCAGCTGGGGGCGGGTGGGAGGGCGGGTGGGGGAGAGGTGGGGGCGGGGAGCGGCGCAATGGCCGGGACGGCACGCTCGCCCGGGGCGCCCCGCGCGCCGGGGGGGCGCCGTGGTGCGAACCCGCGGCCCACGCGGTCTCTAGATGAGCCCATTGCCCACCTGGACGCCGCGCGAGTAGGGGTCGTCCTCGGCCGCGAAAAAAGCGGCGCCGCGCTCGTCCGCGCCGCCGACGCCGCCGCCCCAGGCGGCGCGCCACAGGCAGCTCAAGAGGGCGAGTAGCATGTGGGATGAGTGCGGGGGGGGCGGGGCAGGCTCTCGAGCGCCGTGGCGCGAGAGAGTGAGTGCGTGCGGCGGCGGAGCTGGCCGCAGCGAGCTTCGCGTCTGCGTCTCACACGCGCGCCGCGCGTCAACTCCCCTCGACCTTTTGCCGTTTGAGAACGCCACCATCATCGCCGGCCTCGGCCGCCTTTGCCACCGCCACCTCCCGCGGCAGCGTGAACGAGAGGCACCACATCCGCTTGGCCGGCGCCACGTCGCGTACGAGCCGGGTCACGGGGTCGACCAGAGGGGCACCGCCGAGCGACGCGGTCGCGGCGGCGGCGAGGGCGGCTTGCTCGCCGTCTTTGGCGAAACCGTACACGTGGACACGGGGCATGGGCGCCTCCCCCCACGCCTCGGCGCGCAGCGACCCCACGAAAGCGTCCAAGAAGTCGACCGCGTTGGCAGGCAGGTTGAGAATGGCGTGCTGGTAGATTGAGCCCGATTTGGGGGGGGGCGGCAGCGCGGGCGCGGCGCCCGGCAAGGCAGGAGGAGCGGCGGCGTCCTCTCCACCACCATACACCGCATCGTGCGCGTCTGGCACACCCCCACCAACAGCCCGAATGAACGCGCGCGCGTCGGCGCACGACGGCGCGCAGCGTCCGCGCGCCTTGTTGGCCACCACGTTGGCCTGCAGCCATTTGAACGAGTCCGGGTTGAGGTCGTTGGCGTACACGGTGCACCCCTTGCGCGCCGCGGGCACGGCAAAGGGGCCGACGCCGGCCATGGCGTCGACGACCACGTCGCCCGCGCGAAACTCAGAGACCAGCCGCGCGTGCTCCGCCTCGAGCCTCGAGTTCCAGTACACCCGCTGAAAGTCGAGGCGAAACCGACACCCGTGCTGGGCGACGGTGGCGACGGTGTCGGGGTCGCCGGCAAGGACCTCCATCTGAAAAACGCGAAACTCTCCCCCCACATCGCCCGTCTTGTTGACCACGGTGCGCAGGCCCGGGTTTTTGTCGAGCAGGACGGCGCCGATCACGTGTTTGAACGGGGCGTGAGCGGGCTTGAGGTTGACGTGCGCGATGTGGCCGATCGTCTCGAACGAAGACGGCGGCACAACGCCCTCTGGCAGCAACGATCTCAACACCTGCTCGCTCGCCAGGTGGTCGTACGTCAGGCGCAGGGCGTGGGTCGCGTCGGTCGCGCCCGCGGCGTCGAGCGCGGGGAGGAGGGTGGGCGGGAGCGCGGCGCGGCCGCCGTCGTCTTTCAACAGGACCAGCCTCGTGCTCCCGTCGCCGCCACCGTCGCGCACGACGGACGCAACCTTTGGCACGTCGAGCGTGTGCCCGCGCAGGGCTTTGAGGAGGACGTGAGTTGATTTGACGGGGACGCGCAGCGCGGCGACCGTGCGCGTGCGAGCGAACGAGGCGCGGTCCAGCACCACTAGCGGTTGCGTGCTTGCATCCACACCCTCTGGCGCCGCCGCAGACGGCGTGACCATGCCGGGCGCGTGCGCCGCGGTGTGGCGGCGCGGTTCAGGCGCCCGAATTGGGGACGGCCGCGCGACGGCCCTGGGCGCGCGCCGCACGAGAGCGCGCGCGACGCGGGCGAGCGCGCCGGGGCGGCAGCCCATGCACGGCCGGCGCCGGAGTGGAGGAGGCAGCGGCGCTGGCCGCGCTGCACTCGCTCTCCGCGGGCCATGGCCCCCGCCGGCGTCGCCGCCGTCGACGCCGGCGCCTCCCGCGTCTTCCTGCTTGTCGAGTGCGACGACGGCGGCGACGCTGCGACGCTGCGCGCGACCGACGGCGGTGCGGCGTGGACGGGGTCGCTCGCCGCGCCGGCCGGCGAGGCTGCCGCGGACGCCTGGCTCTCGGCCGCCACCGACACCATGCTGGGGCGCACCGTCGACGGCGCCGTGGCCGCGGCTCGAGCGTGCGACGGCCGCTTGGACGTTGACGCAACCTGGCCGCTCGCGCTCGGCGGCGGCCTGCGTGGCGTCGCCCGCGTCGCGCTCGCGCCCGACGCCGACCCGGGGCCGACAAGGGCAGCCATTCTCTTGGTCGCGGTCGACGCGGCAGCCGCCGCGGTCGCCGCTGCTTCCTCGCTGCGCGAGAGCGGCGCCGCGCTCGCGGCCGCCGCCGCCGCCGCGCACGCTCTCGCCGAGCGCACGGCGGCCGAGCGGCGCGAGGCCGAGGAAGCGCTGCTGGCCAAATTCGTGGTCGTGCTCAACTCCAAAAAGGCCGAGTGCGCGCGGCTCCAGGCGCGGCTCGATGGCGGGCTGCCGCCAGACGCCCCGGCATACGCGCCGGCCTCCAGCGCGGGCACGTCGGCCGCCCCGGCGCCGACCGCAGCGCCGGCGGGCGCCCCGCCGGCCGACGGCGCCCCTCCCCTCGACGAGCCGCCCGCGTCGGCGACCGACTCCGGCCCCGACTCCGGCAACGATTCGGAGCGGCAGGAGTCGGCCGCCATGGACGCAGGCACCGAGTAGGGGGAGGGAGGGAGGGGGAGAGGGGGAGAGGGTCACTGCTGTCATCATCACGCATCGAAAAAAATTCATCCACGCCCGCCCGCGCCGCCGCCGCCCGCGATGGTGTGCTGCGGGCGGCCCTCCAGGGCTGAAGCCGGCGCGCCGCGCGCGCCACCCCACGTCTGCGCCCCTGCCCCCGACCCCCCTCTCTCCACCTCTTCACGCCTTCGGCCGGCAGCCCTCCACCCCCCAGATCTCCTTGGCGTACTGGTCGATGGTGCGGTCGGACGAAAACTGGCCCGACGTCGCGGCCATCACGATCGAGCGGCGCGTCCACTCGTCCGCGTCGCGGTAGCAGGCGTCCGCTTCCTCCTGCGCGCGCAGGTAGTCGGCGAAATCGTTGGCGACGAGGAACCAGTCGTTGCCCTTGGTCATGTCGGACACGTTGTCGACCAGTTCCTAAAGAAGGAGAGAGAGGGGGGTCGGCGCGCGCCTGCGGCGACCGCGGCGCGAACACACAGCTCCCTCCCTCTCCCCCGCCGCTCCACCCTCCCTCTGTACCTGCAAATACGCGGCGTCCCCAAACTTGCCGTCCGCCACGTCCTTGAGCGCGGCCAGGAAGTCGGCGTCGTAGTCTTTAAAGGCCGACCGCTCGGTCCGCAGCCGCGGCACGTCCTCCGCGTCGACCCCAAACACAAACAGGTTGCTCTTCCCCGCCTCCTCCGCGATCTCCACGTTGGCGCCGTCCATGGTGCCGATGATGAGGGACCCGTTCATGGCAAACTTCATGTTGCTCGTCCCCGACGCTTCGGTCCCCGCGGTGGAGATGTGTTGGGAGAGCTCGGTCGCGGGGATGATGACCTCGGCCAGGGACACGTTGTAGTCGGGCAGGAAGACGACCTGAAAGGGAGGGTGGGAGGGGCGTGAGAGGAGGGGCGTGCGTCGCTCGCCGCGCCCGCCACCCCTCTCTCCTCGTTCCCCCCTCACCTTGAGCAGGTCGCCGACCTCGGGGTCGTTGTTGACAACGGCTCCCACCGCCGTGATGAGGCGCACGATCTTCTTGGCGGCGCGGTAGGCCGACGCGGCCTTCCCCCCGAAAATGACGGCGCGCGGCACCATGGCTTTACGCTGGGCGGGCGTCGCCGCCTTGATCGCGCGGTAGCGCACGATCACCGACAGCACGTTCATGAGCTGGCGCTTGTACTCGTGGATGCGCTTGATGTGGACATCGAACATGGCGGTGGTGGGAAGGTCGACGCCCGTGAGCGCTTTCACCTTGGTCGCCAGGCGCGCCTTGTTGGCCTGTTTCACCGCCACCCACTGGGCGCGGAAACCAGGGTCGTCGGCGCGCGGGAGGAGGCCGGTGAGGAGGGAGGCGTCGCGGATCCACGCGTCGGAGCCGAGCGCCGACGTGATGAGCGCCGACAGCCCCGGGTTGCAAAACGCGAGCCAGCGCCGCGGCGTCACCCCATTCGTCTTGTTCTGAAACTTGTCGGGGAAGAGGGCGTAAAAGTCGGCAAACAGGTCGGCCTTGAGAATTTCCGAGTGGATCGCCGCGACGCCGTTGACCGCCTTCGACCCGACAATGGCCAGGTGCGCCATGTTGACCAGTTTCACGCCGGGCTCCCACGGGTTTTCGACGAGAACGCCGTACTTGTTGAGGGCGGCTTCCACGGGGTCGGGGGCGGCGGGCTCGGGCTCGGCCGCGGCGGCCGCGCCGGCGGCGCCCTTCTTGTCCTCGACCACCTCCTTCTTGGGCTTGGGCGGCGCCGCGGCGGCCGCCGCAGCAACGTCGGCCGCGATCTTGGGCCGCAGCGAGGCCCGCCAGTCGGCGTCGACGCGGGCCACAATCTCGGCGCAGCGCGGCAGCAACTTTTCAAACACCGTGACCGGCCACTTCTCCAGCGCTTCCGGCATCACCGTGTGGTTGGTGAAGGCCAGCGTCTCCTGTGTGATGGACCACGCCTGGTCCCAGGGCAGGCCCTCGGCGTCGAGCAGCAGCCGCATGAGCTCCGCGACGGCGACCGTCGGGTGTGTGTCGTTCATCTGGAAGACGGCGTACGACGGCAGCTTGGCCCAGTTGGCGCCGTGCGCCGCGCGGAAGCGGGAGAGCACGTCCTGCGGGGGGAGGGGGGAGGGCGGTGAGGCCGCGCGCCCCTCGCCCTCGACCGCCCGCGCGCACCCCCCTCCCCCTCGTCTCCCTCCTTGCCTGCAGACTGGCCGACACGAAAAAGTATTGCTGCTTCAGCCGCAGCAGCTTGCCGTCCTCGGTCGCGTCGTTGGGGTAAAGCACGGCCGAGATTTCGGCCGCGCGGCGCGCGGCCGCGACGGCGTCCTCAAAGCGGCCCTCGTTGAACGCGGCGAGGTCCAGTTCCGTCGAGGGGAGCGACTCCCACAGGCGCAGGTTGCCCACGGTAGGCGTCGCGTAGCCGGGGATGGGCGTGTCGTAAGCCTGGGAGGGGAGGAGGGGAGAGAAGAGGGGGGTCGGCCGCGCGCGCGCGCCGCCATCCCTCGCCCCGCCCTCCCACCCCCACCTCGACCCACCTGCGCGATCACGGTCTCGCCTGGCGTCCACACACCCCCTTTGACCACCCCATAAAACCCGACCGGGAAGCGGACGCCGTCGCGGCGCACTTCCCACGGGTTGCCGTCTTGCAGCCACGTGTCCGGGAGCTCCGCCTGGCGCCCGCCCGCGTCCAGCGCCTGGCGGAACATGCCGTACTTGTAGCGGATGCCGTAGCCCCAGCCAGGGAGGTCGAGGGTGGCCATCGAGTCGAGAAAGCAGGCCGCGAGGCGGCCGAGGCCGCCGTTGCCCAGGGACGCATTTTGCTCGGCGTCGACGAGCTCTTCGAGGCCGTAGCCCAGGGTCTGAGAAAGAGGGAGAGAGGGTGGGATACGGTCGGGGCGGCGCACCCCAGAGAAAACGCGTGCGCGCCCTCGACCTCGACCCTCCTCTCTTGCCTGCACAGCCTCGCCGTACGGCCCGTCCAGGCCCAGGTTATACACGGCGTTGGTCAGGGACCTCCCCATGAGGAACTCGGCCGAGAGGTAGTAGACGTGCTTGGCGCCGGCGGCGCTGAAAAGCGGAAAAGGGGGCGTCGGGGCGGCGGCGCGCGAATGGCGGCGCGCGCGCGCGAGGCTGGACGGGGCCGATGCTGCCGACCGCGGGCAAGACTGATCAAGGGCGCGCGCCTGGGGCGGCCGGGGGTCCGGGGCGGCCCGCGGCCGCCGCCCGCCACGCCGAGGGCGGCGCGCGAGCGGCCCTCGTCGCGCGGCCGCCGCGCCCACCCCCCATCCGCCCCCCATCCCCCCCTCAACACTCACTTCCAGTGTGCCTGGGTCGCGTTGCGGCGCTCGATCAGGCGATCGCGCACCGAGTCGGCGACCGCACGGTAGGCCGCGCGCGGCGTGAGCGGCTCGCCCGGCGACGCGCCCACTCCAAACTCCAAGTTGCGCTCGATCTCTCGGGCGAGGGCCGGCGCGTCCGTGGGCAGGGGCGGGGGGGTGGGGACGACGCCATGCAGGGGGGGGGTGACCCGGCCAGGGGTCAGCACGCGGGCGGGCGCGCCGCGGGCGTGGGGCGCGGGGCGCCCGGATGGGGTGCGGCGCATACTGTGGTGGGGAGGGGGGGAGGGCGGCGCGCGGGCGGCCGTTTGGAGGTGTGAAGGGGCCGAGAGCGAGCGCGGCGCGCACGCGGTTGTCGCTCCTCGCGCCATCACCCAACCGACAGTTGGTGCTCACATCGCCCCCGGTGCGGGTGCAAACGCAGTGCGGGCCCGCAAGGAGCCGGAAAAAAGCGCGCGCGGGGCGCAGCGCCCCGCGCGCGCGTGCTCTCTTTGCGTGCTCTCCCTCCCTCTCCTGGCGCACCGGCAGGCAACTCTTGACGCGACAGCATCCTCACTCGTCCAACCCGCCGACGTCCAGGAAGTGGACCGCGCCGTCGTCGCACCCTGCGACGGCGACGGCGCCGACAAACGCGGCGGCCGTCACGGCCGCGTCGGCCATAAAAAAGCCGGTGGGGGCGCCGTCAGCCGCTCGTAAGACGCGCAGGGTGCCATCGGGCGCGCCCAGGGACGCGGCGCGGCCGCAGGGCGACCAGGCGGTGGCGGAGACGCCGGCGGGGGCTTGGGCCGCCTCGGCGATGCGCACAGGCGCTCCGTGCGTAGCAAGGAGCCAGACAGAGGCACCCCCGGCCCCGGGCGCTGACCATAGCAGCGCGCGCGCGCCGTCGGGCGCGAGGCGACCGCCCGCCGCGCCACCGCCGGGGCCGGTCAGGGGCCGAGGGGGGCCACCGTGCACGGCATCCCACGCCAGGGCCGACCCGTCGGTGCCGATGGTAAGCAGCACGGTGCCGCACACGGAGAAGGAGGTGCAGGCGATCGAGACGGCGGGGGCGTGGCCGGCAAACACGTGCCGGCAGATGCCAGTCGCCGTCTCCCACACGCGCGCGGTGCCGTCGGCGGCCGCTGTGGCGCAGGTCGTGCCGTCGGCCGACAGGCGCACGCTGGTGACGCCGGCGTGGCCGCGCGTCGCGCCCGGCGCGTCGCCAGGGCCGCCGCCCCGCGACTGCAGCACGACCACGGTCGGCGTGCCGCCATACTGGACAGCGCGAACAGCCGAATCGTAGGTGGCAAACACGGCGACGGACGCGGCGGGCGCGGCGTCGAACGCGCGCACGCGCGACCCCGGGTGCCCGGGCAACCCCGCCGCCGCGTCCAGCCCCGCCCCCACCCACGCGCGCAGCGCGCCGTCGGGCGACGCGACCGCGATGGCCGACGCGGCGGGGCACGCGCGCGCCCAGCGGGCGGGGCCAGCGCCGCCGGCCGGCCGCGGCAGCGGCGCGCCGCCGCCCGTCCACGCGCGCGCGCCGTCGTCGCCCACCGACACGACGCGCGCGCCGTCCCCGCCCGCGCCGGCCGGCGCGGCGACCGCGATGCAGTGCACGCGGCCGGCGTGGCGCGGCGCGCGCGCGGGGGGGGGGTGGCCGCAGCGCGCCGCCGAGAGGTCCCACACGCGTGCGGTGCCGTCCGCCCCTCCGGTCACCCCAAACCGGCCGCGCGCGGTGAGCGCGGCGCACAGGGCGGCGCCAGCGTGGCCGGGAGAGGCGGCGAGGGGGGCGCCGGTCGCCGCGTCGAACGCGGCGACGCCGCCAGACGAGAGGGCCAGGAGGGCGACGCCCGCGCCCAGGGCGGCGTCCGCGATCCAGCCGCCGCCCGGGGCAAAGGCGTGGGTGCGGGCGCCAGAGTGCAGGCACCAGAGCGCGGCTGTGCCATCGTCCGACGCGGTGAGCACGGTCGCGCCGTCGGCCCCAAACGCGACGCGCGAAAGGCGGCCGCCGTGACCAGCCAGCACGCGCTCGCAGGAGCCTGTGCGGGAGCACCATATGCGGGCGGTGCCGTCGGCGGAAGCCGTGGCCGCGCGCCTGCCGGCCGGCGCGAGCGCGACGTCGACCACCCACCCGCTGTGCCCCGCCAGCACGGCCGCTGCCCGCCCCGCGCGCACGTCCCAAGCGACCGCGTTAAAGTCTTCGCCCCCGGTGAGGCCAAGCAGGCGGCCGTCGGGCGCGCCGAGCACGGCGCAGCGCACGCCCGCGCCGCCGTGGCCGGCAGCGGACCACAGGCAGCGCCCGGCTTCCACGTCGTACGCGCGCACGCGGCCGTCGGCGCCCGCGGTGAGCGCGGTGCGGCCGGCGGCGTCCAGGGCGGCGGCGTGGAGGGGGGCGCGCGGGGTCCGGGCGCCGAGCTCCCGCACGCACGCGCCGCCCGCGAGGTCAAACACGCGGGCCACGCCATCGGCGCCCGCGGTCAGCAGCAAGCGCCCGGTGGCGTCCAGGCGGGCGTCGGCGAGGCCGCCGCCGACGGGCGGGAGGGTGAGGATGGCGTCGCCAACCTCGAGATCAAACACGCGCACCGCGCCGTCGGCCGCGCACGTGACGACGTCCACGCCGTTGGGCGCCACGATGGCGCGCACGACGGGGGCGGTGTGGCCGCGCAGGGTGAGGCGGGCGACGCCGCCGACTTGTTCGAGCGACGGGGTGCGCGCGGCCAGGCCGCGGCCGCAGGATGAGGTCGCGGGGCCGGGCGCCGCTTCCGGCGCGGACACGGACGTCGGCCGCAGGCGCACGCGCGCGGCGAGCAGGCGCGCCTGCATCGCGGCCTGCAGCACGCCGACCGCGGTCGGCGCGGCCGCTGCGGCCGGCGCCGCCATCTGGAACGCGGCCAGCAGCAGCCGCACCGCGTCCGTGCCGGGGCCGGGCGGCGCCACCATCGCGCGCCGGAAGTCGGCGGTCACGGCGGCGGCGCCGTACGAGCGCAGCTTGGCGTCGAGCCACCCCGCGTCGGCGACGAGCGCGGCCAGGGCGTCGAGGCGGGCGGCGCCGGCCAGGTGGTGGCCCGCGTTGTGGAGCCAGTAGCCGTCGTCGGGGAGGGCGGCCAGAGAGGCGGCGAGGGTGGTGGCAGAAGGAGGGGAGGGGGGGCTCTCGCCGTCTCCTTCCTCGAGCCCTGCATACGCCAGCACCAGCGCAGTATGGTCGGCCACCGACCCGCCGGCCGACGCTTCCACGAGGGCGGCGTGCGGCGCGGCGAGGGCGAGGCCCCAGGCCGACCCGTCTGCGAGGCGCGCGACCTTCATCACCCCTGCCGCCGCCAGCTCGTCGGCAGCCACCTCTGCCTCCGCATCCGTCTCCAACCGCCACAATAGCCGCATGAAGGGCGTGGGGAGCGGGGTGTCGGGCGGGACGAGGGCGAGCGCGGCGGCGCGCGGGCCGGCGGGGCCAGGGAGCGCAGGAGGCGGGCCGACCGGCGCGCGCGGGGGCGGCCACTCGACCAAGCGGGATGCGTCGCCGTCGGGTCTTCTCTCCATGGAAAAGGAGGACCGGGCGGAGACGGCGGACGCGATGCCCGAAGAGCCGGCCGACCGCGCCGACTCGGCCGAGAAGCGGGCGGAGCGGTCGGCCGACAGCCGGCCCGACGGCGCGTCGGCGGCGTCAACCGACGACCGGCGGCCACCCGCGGTGGCGGCGGGGGGGGGCGGGGCGCGAGGCGGGGAAGAAGGCCGAGGCGTGGACTCGGTGTCGGCGGCGCAAGCGCCACCGCCACCGCCGCCCCCGCCCTCCCCATCGTCGCTACTCTCGCTGCCATCATCGACGTCGAACGATGACCGGGCGGCGGCAAAGGCGGCCATGCCGGTGAGGCGCAGACCGCGCGGCGGCGACCGCGGCGCGGGCTTGACGCCCGCGGGCAGCGGCGGCTTGCCGGAGGGGGCTGGGGTGGGTGGTGTTGAGGCCGACGGCGCCGCGGGCGCCGGCGCCGCGGGCACCTTGCCTGGCGTCCTTCCCGCGGTCGCCGCCGGTGGAAGCACCGAGTCCAGGCTGGGAAACGCTTCCCGCGATCTCGCGCCGTCGCTGCGCGACTCGCGCGCGTCGAGGGTAGCGTCCGATGGCGTGCGCGAGGCGTCGGCCAGGGGGGGGGACGGCGGGCGAGGCCGCGTCGGCGCAGGCGACGGCGCAGGCAGCTGCGCGGCGTACGCCTCGCCCCGCCCGCCCCGCGTCGGCGCGGGCGACGCTGCGGGCGCCGGCGCGCCCTCGGCCTCGCCCCGCCCGCCCCGCGTCAGCGACTGCCACCAGCGGCGCCTGCCGGGAGGGGCGTCGGGCGCCATGGCTGGGGAGGCGGGAATGGGTGAGCAAGCGCGCGTCCCCAGCGCGCGGTTTCGGGGCGCAGGCTGTGCGCCAACGCCGCGAGAGCGTCAAGACGCCCGCGCTCGGTGCAGGAGTGGCGCGCGGCGAGGCCGGGCAGAGGGCCGGCGCCGCGAATGCGGCGCGCTGCTGCCGGCGCGCACCTCTCGTTGGGCGCGGCGGGCTCAGTGCCCCGAAGGGCGGCGCATGGCTCGGGGCGGCGTGTGGCGGGCGCGCGTGGCCCTGGTCCGGGGAGAAGTGGCAAGGAGCGGCGCGCGCTGCCGGCAGAGTCGACCGCCGAGAGCCGCGGAAACTCACCCACTCAAACCGGCCACACGCCCTCCCCCCGCAACGCCGCCACCACGTCCTCTGCCTCTTCCAACCCGCGCTCGACCGCGAGCGCCTCCCCCCGGCGCACGAGGTCGCCCAACGCCTTGCCGCGCGGCGCGCCCGCCGCGAGCGCGGCCTTGGCGGTCAGCAGCAGCTTTCCCGCCCGTGCGCGGGCGATGCCGGCCGCCCAGTCGGTGGTGCGCGTGGCGTGCGCGGCGGCGTGGGCGGAGCGGGTGTCCGCAGACTCGAGCCGCGCGCGCGCAGCGGCGACCGCAGCGTCGGCGCCCTCGCGCGCGTACAACGCGACCCACTCCATGCACGCCGGCGGCGCGTCCGACGCCGCGCGCGCGTCCAGGGCGCGCAAGGCGGCGAGCGCGTCGAGCGCGCGCGCCTCCTTTCTGCTCAGCTTGAGCCGGGAGGCCAGGGCAGCGACGCGCTCGGTCGTGACCGCGTCGTCGGGCAGCGCGGTCGCGACGCGCAGCACGGCGGGCGTGTCGGCGGGCAGGCGCCGCAGCGCAGCGTCGCGCGCCGACACCCCCGGCCCCGCCTCGGGCAGCACCACAGCCATCACGCCCAAGTCGGCCGCCAGGCGCACGCCGTCGGCAAACGCGCCGGGGCGTTCAGACTCGCAAGAGGCCAGCTTGACCAATTCCTTCCACACGCGCTCGGCCGCGACGGCCGGCGGCGCGCACGAGGGCGCCGCCGCGCGCACCGCGACCTCGGTGACGTCGTCCAGTGTCAAACCCAGCCCCGCCGCAAACCGGACCGCGCGCAGGACGCGCAACGGGTCCTCATCGAGGCGGGCCGCGGGGTCGACCGTGCCGCGCAGGATCCGCGCCCGCACGTCCGCCACGCCTCCCACGTAGTCAATCACGCGGTCGGTGAGCGGGTCGTAGAAGAGGGCGTTGACGGTAAAGTCGCGCGCCTCGGCGTCGAGGCGGGGGGCGGCGGAAGGAGGCGGAGGGGTGCAGTCGCCACCCGCCTCGCCGCCTCCCGCAGTTCGAAACGGGGTCACCTCGAACGGAACGCCATCCAGAACCACGATGAGGGTGTCGTTGGGCATGGGGATGACGCGATCGAACGTGGCGGCGACTTCCGACGACGGCGCCGAGGTCGCCACGTCCACGTCGGGCGACGCCCGCCCCAGCAGGGCGTCCCGCACCCAGCCGCCGGCGACGAGGGCGACGTGGCCGCGGTCGGTCAGGCTGCAAGGTGGGGAGGAGAAGGTTGTCAGGCCGGGGTCGGCGCGTCCCAATTCCCTCTACCCCACCTCCCACCCCCTTACCGCTTGATCAGCTGCTTGCCCAGGTCCACGATGCGCTCCTGGTCGGCGTCGCCCGCGCGGGGAGGCAGGGCGCACGTCTCGGCGCCGTCGTGCGACGCCATGGCCGCGAGTCCGCGGCGGCGGGACCGCGCCGCGGCCCGGGCCGCCACGCGCAACGTGGTGGTGTGCGGGCGGGGAGAAGGGGCGCGGCGCATGTGCGGCCGCGCGGAGCGGGACGCGCCGCGCGGAGTGCGAAGAGACAAGAAGAGCCGTCCCTCCCTGCGCCTCACGCTCCAACACTCTTACAGTGCCAACCGCAACGCCGGCCAGCGCCACGCCACTGCATCACACCAGGGACGCGGCCGCGGGCGGGTGCCACTGCGTTTCGCGCGTCGCCGCGTTGTAAAAGTAGGCCTGCCCCTCGGGCGTGTACGCCAGCTGCCACGGGTAGGGGAGGGGAGGGGCGGCGGCAGGCTGGGGCGGCGGCGGAGGGGCCGGGGCGGGCGCGGGCGCCGGGGCGCCGTACCCGCCGCCGCCGCCGTAGCCACCGCCCCCACCACCACTCCCGCCGCCGTAAGTCACGCTGATGGGCGCGTCCGCGGCGAACGACGGGTACGCGCCCGCGGACTGGTAGCCGGCGTGGCCGGCGGGCACGGCCTGCGCGCCCGCGACGCCGCCGTCGCCGCCGTAACCCCCACCCCCGCCGTACGCGCCGCCTGGCACCGCCGGCGCCGTCGGCGCGTGCTCCGCGCCGTAGCCGACAACGTTGACGACGTCGGGCGCAAAGGACGGCGGCGGCGGCTCGAGCGGGACGCGGCCCTGCGCCGGGCCGCCGCGCCCGCCCGCCGCGCCGTAGCCGGCCGCGAGGCGGGCGGCCCAGTCCGAGGGAGGAGCGTCGGAGCGACGCCGGGCCCCATCGTCGGACCCAAGCCCGGCCGCCGCGCGCACCGCTTTCGCGACCCCCACGTCGAGCGCGCTCACCCACTCGACCGCGTCCGTCTCCGAATCCGCAACGTAGCACACGGGCGGCCCGGCGGCGATGCCGAGGCGGATGGCGTTGGGGCGCCCAGTCGCGTCCCGGCCGTCGCCGACTTCGACGACCGACGCGAGCGCGAGCGTGCCCCTGGCGCGCGCGCCGGGTTTTGAGGCTTCGTCCGGGCTGGCGAACCGAAACAGAAACCCGTCCTTCAGCACGTGCCAGCGGCGGCGCCAGGTCTTGATGTGGTCGCCCTGCGACTGGAGCCACCCCGCTTTGTCGGGCGACGACCAGTAAGCCACCGACGCCGCCGCGGGCGGCCCCGCCCGCCCGGCGGCTTCACGAGCCGCCGCCGCGTCGTCCTGGTCGGCCTGCAGGAGTTCGACCATCTGCATGCAGCAGCAAGTCAAAGTGTCGAGGAGGGAGCGCACGCCGGCCTCGTCCCCGGCCAGCGTCAGCACCCGCTCGCCCGCTTCGCCGGGGGCTTTGGTGTATAGCACCAACGACGGGCCGCGCAGGGCCCAGCGCGCGATGTGGGAGAGGGGGTAGCGGCGCAGCGTGCGCTGTGCCGCGTCGGGGGTGGCCAGCGCGAGGCCGTCCATGCCGACCTAGGGAAAAGAGGAGCGGTGGTGTCGGATGGCGTGCCTGGCGAGGCCAGGCGGCGGCGGGCGGTCGCGCTCGGCCGCGCCCCATGGCGCCGCGGCTGGCGCTCCGCTGTCCCGCGCCTCCCTTGCCCCCATCCTCCACCCACCTGCACCACCACGCGCTCGCTGCTGACGCCGTCGTCGCCGACGAGGGCGAGGTGGAAGCGCTCGGCCGGCGCGGCCATGGTGGTGACGCGGGACGCGGTTGAGCGGCGGCTGCGGCTGGCCGGTCGACGGGCGCGGGTGCCGCGCCTCGCGACAACCCGGGGCGGGGTGGCGGTGACAGTGGCGGCAGTGTGGCGGGCAAGCGTCATCGCGCGCACACCACTCCCTCGCCCGCCCCCGCGCCCGCCAATCGCGGGCACCCGCCCGAGATGTGGCCCAAGGGGCGGCCGCCGCGCCCCCCAGCCGGTGACCCCGACAGCGACGCGAGCGAGCTGCGCGGCCTGCTCTCGTCGGGCAAGGCGCCGGCCGCGCCGCGCAGCGGGGATGCGAAAGCCATGGTGTGTGGGGTGGGGTGAGCAGGGCGGGTGAGGGGCGGCTTGCGGGGCGGCGCGCCGACCTCGGTCCTTTCCCCCCTCCTCTCAGCTCACCGTCTCGGGCATGCACTGCGCCTCCTGCACGTCGGCCGTCGAGGGTGCCTTGCGGTGAGCGCGGTGGCGAGTGTGGAGGACGGGAGAAAGGGAGGAGAACCCTCGCTCACCCGCCCCCTCTCTTATTATTCTCTTAGCTCCCTGCCCGGCATCCGCGCCGCGTCCGTCGCCCTGCTCGCGGAAGCCGCGGAGGTTACGTACGACGCTTCGACCCTGTCGCCCGACGACCTGGTCGCCGCCGTGGGCGCGGCGGGCTTCACCGCGGCGCTCTCGTCCGTCGAGCGCGCGCTCCCGTCCGCGGAAACCGTGCGCCTGCGCGTGACCGGCATGAGCTGCGCGTCCTGTTCTTCCGCCGTGGAGAAAGCGCTCGCCGCCCTGCCAGGGGTCGCGCGCGCCAGCGCGAGCGCGGCGCTCGACCGCGCCGACGTGTGCATCGCGCGCGGCGGCCCCGCGCCCGACGCCCTCATCGCCGCCGTGCGCGCCGTCGGCTTCGAAGCGTCCCTCCTGTCCAGAGACGAGCCGCGCGGCGGATGCGACGCGGTGACGCTGCGGCTGGAGCGGGTGACGCCCGGCGCGGCGGCCGCGCTCGCCGCCGCGCTGGCGACGCTGCCCGGCGTCGCGGGCGCCGACGCCGTCGCCGGCGGCGCCGCCGTCTGCGTCTCGTACGACCCCGACGCGACCGGCCCCCGTGATCTGGTCGCCGCCGCGGCCGCCGCGCGCCTCCCCGCCGCCGTCGCGCCCGCCGGCGACCGGTCGGCCGCCGCCGTCGCGCGCGCGGCCGACCTCGCCGACTGGCGTTCGGCGTGCGCCTTTGCCGCCGCGTTCACGGTGCCGCTCGTGTTTGTGGCGATGGTCGCGCCCATGGTGCCGGTGCTCGCGCGGGGGCTCGACGCGCTCGTGTTCGGCTTCCCCGCGGGCGAACTGCTGAAATGCGCCCTCGCCACGCCCGTCCAGTTCGGCGCCGGCGCCCGCTTCCACGCGGGCGCCGCGCGCGCGCTGCGCGCCGGGCGGGCCAACATGGACGTGCTGGTGAGCCTGGGGACGAACGCGGCCTACGTGTATTCCGTCGCGTCGATCCTGCACCACCACCTCGCGTTACACCACGTCGCCCCCGCCACCTACGTGCCCACCGACTTTTTCGAGACGGCGGGCATGCTGGTCACGTTCATCACGCTGGGCAAGTATCTCGAGGCGGCGGCGCGCGGCAAGACGGGCGAGGCCGTCGCGGCCCTCGTCGCGCTCGCCCCCCGCCGCGCCGTCCTGGTCGAGCTCGACCCCGCTACCAACGCCGTCCTGTCCGAGACCGACATCGAGGCCGAGCTAGTGCACCGGGGCGACGCGCTGCGCGTCGCGCCCGGCGCGCGCGTCCCCGCCGACGCGGTCGTTGTCGCCGGCGCGTCGCACGTCGACGAGTCTATGCTCACCGGGGAATCGCTCCCCGTCACCAAGCGCGTCGGCGACGCCGTGTTTGGGGGCACGGTCAACGGGGGCGGCCCGTTGGTCGTGCGCGCGACGCGCGTCGGCGCGGGCGCCGCGCTCGCCCAGATCGTGCGCCTCGTCGAGGCCGCCCAACTGTCCAAAGCGCCCATCCAGGCCGCCGCCGACCGCATCGCGGCCGTGTTTGTGCCGGCGGTCGTCGCGGCGGCGGCTTTGACGTTCGCCTGTTGGTACGCTGCGGGCGCCGCCGGGCTCTACCCCCCCTCCTGGATCCCGCGCGGCCACACCCTCTTCCTTTTCTCCCTCCTCTTTGCCATCGCCGTCCTCGTCGTCGCGTGCCCCTGTGCGCTGGGGCTGGCGACGCCGACCGCGGTCATGGTGGGGACGGGCGTCGCGGCGCGGCACGGCGTCCTCGTCAAAGGCGGCGACGCCCTGGAGCGCGCCGCCGGCGTCGGCATCGTCGTATTTGACAAGACGGGCACGCTCACCGCGGGGCGGCCGGCGGTGGTGGACGCGGCGCCGGTGGCGGCTGGCGCGCCGCCGCCCGCCGCCGTGCTCGCTGTCGCGGCCGCGCTCGAGGCGCACACCACGCACCCTCTGGGGGCGGCGATCATGGTGGCTGCGGCTGCGGCCGCAGGAGCTGATGGCGACGCCGTCGCCGCTTCCGACGGCGCCGTGCTCGCGCGGTCGCCGAGCGGCCTCCGCGCGCGCGCGCGCGCGCCGCGGCCGCCCTCGGCCGGCCGCGACCTCGCCTGGGCCCCCCCCACCCATGCCGTCGAGGTCATCACCGGACTGGGCGTGCGCGGCGAGGTGGAGCTGGGGGGGCTGCTGCCCGGGCGGGCGGGCGGAGCGCGCGTCTCCGCGGCCGTCGGGTCGGCGCGCCTCATGGCCGAAGACGGCGTCCCCATCCCCCCGTCCATCGCCGACTGGGCCGCCGCCTCCGCCCGGCGCGCGCGCACCGTGGTGTTTGTGTCCATAGACGGCGCCCTGGCCGGCGCGCTGGCCATCGCCGACCCGCCGCGGCCCGAAGCCGCGGGCGTCGTCGCCGCGCTGCGCGCCGCGGGCGTCGCCGTCTGCATGGTCACCGGAGACTCCTATGCGGCAGCGCACGCCGTCGCAGCCACTCTGGGCATCGACCCCGGCAACGTGGCGGCCGAGTGCCTGCCCGCGGGCAAGGTGGCGGCGCTCACAGCGCTGCGCGCCGCGCGGCCGGCGACCGCGCTCGCAGTCGTCGGGGACGGCGTCAACGACGCGCCCGCCCTCGCCGCCGCCGACGTCGGCATTGCGCTCGCGTGCGGGACGGACGTGGCGGTGGAGGCCGCGGATTTCGTGCTCGTCCGCCCCGACCTCGAGGGCGTCCTCCTCGCGCTCGCGCTCGCGCGCGCGACCCTGGCCCGCGTCCGCCTCAACTACGTCTGGGCCCTGTCCTATAACCTGTTCATGCTGCCCGCCGCTGCTGGGGCACTGTACCCGGCGTTGAGGATCGCGGTGCCGCCCTGGGCGGCGGGCGCGGCGATGGCGGCGTCGAGCGTGAGCGTCGTGTGTTCCTCGCTCGCGCTGAAAGCGTTCAAGCCGCCGCCGCCCGTGCTGCGGGCGGTGGCGGGGTAGAGAGTGGGGACTGTTTGGGGGGTGAAGGACGGGGGGAGGGGGGGAGAAGGTGGCGAGGGAGCCGTTTGTTGAGGGTGCAGTTTTGTTGCAAAGCCCTCCAGTGCGCTTTGTCTCTCGCCTTTTTCCGTCCCATCCCTCCCCCCCTACCGCCCCCACAAATCATCGCCGCCCCTCCCCACCCGCCCTGAGCGCCGGCAGGGCCACCAGCACCACACCACACCACGCCTCCCTCTCTCCCCTCACGCAAACGGGTCCTCCCGGTCCGCACCCCCCTCCCCACTCCCATCCACCCCCCCCGCAAAGTCCAGGAAGTGGGACGGCCGGTGGGCGGCGTCGTAAAAGGGGAGCGGGTTGGCGAGGCGCACGCCGTAGGTCATCCCCGGCGAGTGCTTGACACCTTGAAAGTTGTAGTTCCACGACCCGACGTCCGGCGTCATCGTGAACCCCATGAACCGGTCGGACAGGAGCAGCTGGGCGCGCTCGTAGAGGGCGGGGCCGTAGCCAGCGGGGTTGGCGGCGCCCGCGTCGGCGGCGCGAGCGGCAGCGCCCCACTCGTAGCCGGCAGGGGTGAGGCGGTAGGCGGTTAGCGACGCCGACCCCGGCGTGAACGAGACCGTGACCACGACGCAGCGTTCGCCGTCCCAGGACGGGTGCGCCTGCAGCATCTTCGCATGCGCCGCCGCGTCGGCCGGCGCGAGCGCCGCGCCCTCGGCCGGCTGCGTGTGGAGCCAGCCGAGCGGCTCCAAGTCTGCCAGGTGCGCGTGCTCCGGCAGCGCGTCCGGCAGGTGCACGCCCGCGTGGTTGCCCCATTGGGGCGGCAGGACGAGGGCGCGCACCTCTTTGACGAGCGGGTTGTCGGCGGGCGACGCGCCGTACATGAAGGCCGCGACCTGCGTCCGCAGGTCGGCCACGCAGATGAACTTTTTTAGCACGTTCTTGGGCACCACGTACGTGTACCCGTCGTCGCGCACGCCGTCCGAGTTGACGTAGAGGTGGGCGACACGCAGGTGGAGCGACGCGGCCGAGATGGCGCGCACGCGCCAGTCGGTCTTGGAGCCGAAGGCCGCCTGCTCGTACGGCGACGTCGTCGTCACGATCATATCATCCCCGTGCACGTTGACGGTGCGGGCGGCGGTGGCGGTCATGTGACCCGAGGCTGCGGCGGCTTTTTCGATTTCGGCGACCGCTTGGCGCTGCGCGCTCGGCGCCGCAATCTCCGCCCCGAGAATGATGTCCCGCACCTCGGACTGGGTCAGCGCCCCCACCGCGACCGAGTTTTTCTTGGCATAGTCGGCCAGGATGAGGTCCTTGAGCGCGATCTCGACGCGCACCCACTGTTCGTCGGTGAGCGACGGCCACACGTGGTGCGCCTGCGTCACCACTCCCGCGTCCGGGCGCAGCAGCATGCGCGCCTTGTCCACGTTGACGTGCAGCGCTCGGAGGACGAGGATGAGGCGGGAGAACGCGGTGTAGGAGGACACGGTTTTGAGCCAGTCGTCATAAATGTTGAAGAGGACCATTTGGGGCTCCGTCGCCTTTAAGATGAGGTCCCCAAACTTCTCCACCTTGAGCGCGGCCTGGAACGGCAGTTGGAGGTCGGACCCGGTGATGACGATGTTGGGAAAGTCGAGGAGGTGGACTTCCAGCGGGTCGAGCATGCCGCGCCGCGACACGATGACGCGCTTGGGCTGCTCCTCGACCGGCAGCGACCGCACCAGGGCCGCCACCTCCTCCGCCGTCTTCCACTTGGCCAGTTGGGACAGCCGCTTCTGCCCCGCCCACACCGACGTGTGGATGACCTTGAGGAAGAGTTGGCCGGTGCGCGGGTTGAAGATGAAAATGGCGCCGTTGATCGGCTTGGTCGTCAGGTTGCCCTCGAACGTCTTGTGGATGGTAACGCGGTACACGTTGGTGTCGTCCACAAACCAGATGATCTGAGAAAGAGGAGAGGAGGGAGGGAGGGTGGGCGATGTCGCGCGGCGCGCGCGCGCGCCCTCATCTCTCCTCTCTCTCTCCTCCCTTACCTGGTTGCTGAACAGCTCCCCATAGTTTTGGCTCGACAGGTACGGCTCCGTGGGCTCCGACGAGTAGAGTTGCAGCCCCTTGCGGATGCGCTCGCGCAGGACGTAGAGCGCGGGCGACGCCTTCATGATTTTGGCCATCGCTTGCGCGACGAGCGGTTTGCACCCGGGGAACCAGTTGCCGTACGCGGAGTGCAGGTTGTACGCCAGGTCGACGCCCACCATGGCGCCGGTCGGGGACGGGTAGATGGACATCGTGTCGGTCGTGTAGTCGAGAAACTTGGCGCGCGTGTAGCGCTCGACGTCGTGCGAGTCGAAATCGCCCCACCGCAATTGGACGTCGACCCAGAACTTGGACGCCGGCTTCTGGTCCATGACGTCGCCCGTGTCGGCGAGGAGGGAGGGGGCGCACACGGGCCAGCGGTGGGCGGCAAAGAGGAGGACGTCGGCGCACGAGGAGTTCATCTTGTACGATTTGCGCGGGTGGATCGTCTCCTTTTGCACGGTCTCCACTTCCAGCGCGTCGAGCTCCTGGTCGAAGACTTGGCAGAGGTCCATGACGATGGATTCGTGGATCTTTTGCCAGAGGTGGGCACGGAAGATTTGGATGAGCGAGATTTTCAACGTGGGGATCTTGCCGTGCATGAAGACGCCCGTCAGGTCGAGCTGCACCTGGAAGCCGACGTACACGTTGGCGCGGTTGATGGTGGGCGACCACCAGAGGGTGAAGCGGCGGTTGGGGATTTGGTTGAGGCCAGAGCGCTGCGCGTTGGTCAGCTTTTTGAACTTCATGGATTCCTCAAACCCGGACGCCTTCTCCCAGAAGAGGCCCTCCCACGTAGGGAAGTAGGTGCCCTTGAACAGGGTGTGCTCCAGGATGCCCTAAAGGAGAGAGGAGAGCGAGGGTGTTGGTGGTGTGCGGGCGCGCGCGACCTTCTCTCCCCTTTCTCCTCCCTCTCCCCTCCCACTGACCTCGACGCCGCCCAGCGCCTGGATGACGTCGGTGCGGTAGTTGTTCAGGTTCCACAGCTTGCCGTCGTGGCGCTGGGGGTGGAGGAGGAGGAAGGGTGGGCGTCTGCGCGCGCGGCTGCGAGCGCGCCCCTTCCCTCCTCTCCTCCTCCTCCCCCTCCTCTTACCTGGTGCGTCCACCAGAACGGGTTTTGGCGCAGGACGGTGTAGTCCTTGAACGCGGTGCGCACGCGCCACCCCTTGTCGTACGCGAGCGTGTGGCGGTCCTTTTGGAAGAGGGTGTTGACGCGGGGGATGCCGCGGTCCCACGAGTCTTCCAGGTCTTCGAGGGTCAGGCGCCGGTTTTGGGCCTGAGAAACGAGGGTGGGGTGGGGGTGGGGGTGGGGGTGAGGGTGGGCGTCGCGCGTGCTCGACCCCTCCTTTCCTCTCTCCCCTCCTCCCTCCTCTCATACCAGCGCCTCCTGCCGCTTGAGCGCGTACTCGGCCCACACCCGCTGCGAATCCACAAATTCCGCCTCCCAGGGCTGGATGTAGCGGTACAGGTTGGGGATCAACCCCCCCTCGTCGTGCGTCATGCCCGCGCGAAAGTGGGTCACCCCCAGGTCGGTCTGCCCCGCGTACCGCAGGTCGGACTGCGGGATGAGGATGTGCCCCATGGAGAGCATGCCCAGGCCGCCAATCTCCTTGGGCGAGTAGAAGACGACGGGCGGGAAGCGCGACGGCATTTTGGAGTTGAGCCCGATTTTGATGCGCGTCTGGATCTTGTTCTCGCACTTGACGAGCAGGTCGAGCAGCTCCTGCGTATGGACGACAGCCTCGCGGTAGTAGGTCATGAGGCCAATGAGGGCGGTGTTCCACCTAAAGAGTAAAGAGGAGGGAAGTGGGGAGTCGGCGCGCCGCACACACCACCACCACCCTCTCTCTCCCTCTCCCTCTCCCTCTCTCCCTCTCTTCTCTTACTTGTTGGCGATCTTGGTGAACGTGGTCTGCCCCGACGACATCAGGATCTGGCGCACCCGGTTTTCAAACGCCTTCATGCCCTCGTCGTCGACCCGCAAAAACGCCTGCGCCGTGCGCTCCTTGGTCGCCTCGTTCTGAAGGGACCACACGCCGTCCTTGTTGGCAAAGCCTTCGGCCGCCATGCGGCACTTGGGCAGGATGCGCACCTCGAACCCCGCCATGGAGAAGAGGAGGTTGGGGTTGTCGCGCGAGTAGACCGACGCGAAGGAAGCGTCCCAATCCAGAGTGGTCAGCGACCGTGGGAGCCGGTTTTTGAAATCCCAAAACACGGCGCGCCCCAGGTTGACGTCGTGCTTCATGAGGCGCATGCGCGCGTCGCGCGGCCAACATTTTTTGTTGTTGTAGCCGACGACGTTTTCGTTGTTCGGGTCCGGGTGCTCCGTCAGGTAGCGCGCCACCAGGTCGCGCGCGTCGTCGGCCGATAGCTTGAGCAGGACGTGCACCTTGGTGATGTAGCGCGAGTACAGGCGGACGGGGTGCCGCGTCTCGGTCGCGGTATCCTTGAAAGTGAGAAACTCGTTGGGCGCCGCGGCCGGCCCCGCCAGCTCGGACGCGCGCGTGAGGCCGAGCAGGAGCAGGTCCAGGACGAGGCCATAGTATTGGGCGATGAACGACGCAAACTGGAGGCCGCGCACGAGGCCGTAGGAATTCGTGTGCGCCATGTCTTTGTACGCAATCACCACGTTGTTCTTGGCCGTCATGTAGTCCGCGATGTTGTGGTCGAGGACGAGGCGCAGCAGGCGGTTGAGCAGGGTGAGGTCGATCTAAAGAGAAAGGAGAGGGATGGGGGGTCGGCGCACGCACGCGGCGCATCCGCCCTCCCTCTCTCCTCTCCTCTCACCTTTTCAAACATCTTCTCAAGCTCGGTCTGCAGCATGACGACGCACTCCCCGTTCCCGGTCTCCCACACGCCATCCAGGTTGTTGACCCCCTGCGCCCACTTGTACGCGAGGAGCGGCGGCGGCTCGGCGTCGGCCGGTTTGACCCAGTTGGGGAAGAGGCGCCGCTTGTCCGCCTCGTACCACACATACTGGTCCAGGTAGCAGTCCGTGATCTTCTCCAGGGGCTCGATCTCGTAGACGGGGATGAGATGGCTGAAAAGGAGAGGGGAGTAGGGTTGGCACGCGCGCGGTGCGCCCGCCTCTCTCTCCTCCCTCCCTCCTCCCTCTCTTCCCTTCTTTCTCACCTGTACAGGTCCATGAACTCGATCGACACTTCCTTGAATGCGCGCTGGGTGAGCAGGTGGCGCTTGATGCGGGCCAGCGCGTCGTGCGGGTTGTCGTACGCGGCTTCCACGAGGCCGAGCTCCTCCCGCTGCTTCTGGTTGAGCCGGGTGGCGGCCGTGTACCCCTCCTTGAGGCGCTCCAGGGCCAGGATGAGGAGCTTGGTGTCGTGCTTGTAGGAGAGGGGGGGGAACGGGATCGGGGCAAAGCGGCGCGACTCGAGCCAGTGCACCGTCGTCGTGTAAATGGCGACCGCCTCCTCGGGGGAGACGTAGGGGCCGTCCTATGATGAGAGGGAGGAGGGAGAAGGGGGTGGGCGTGTGCGCGATGGGGCCGGCAGCCGCGAGCGCACGCTCTCCGTCCGTCCCTCCCTCCCTCCTCTCCTCCCTTACCTTGAGGTAGTTGTGCTGCCGCTCCTGCTCCGCCTTGAGGAAGAGCCGGGTGAGCCGCCCCAGATTCTTGCGGCACACGGTTTTGTCGACCGTCGCGCCGCGTCGGATGCGCTCCCTGTTGTAGTGCGCGACCTGCGTCCACCAGTCGGCCTTCTGCTTGACGTAGCGCAGGATCATGTTTTCGATGGGGGCGGGCAGGCCGGGCACCTTCCACGGGATGTTGGCCTTCCAGCAGCGCCACGCTTCGGACAGGTGCTGGAGAATGGTGCGCGCCTTGTTCGCCTTGACGCCCGCGGGCATGGCGTCCAGGATGTCGTGCATGACGGCGGCACGCAGCTCGAGGTCGAAATGGGACTCGACGCGTTGCTTGGTGACGGTTTTGGCGATGCCCTTGGACTGGCGCCCTTCAAACTGGCGCGCCAGCAGGTTACCGAGCCAGCGTTCCAGCAGGGGCACGATGCCGCGCAGGAAAAAGAGCCACACGCGCCACATCGGGGCCCAGAACCCGACGCCCGGCCCTTTGCCGACGGGGCCCGTGTTGAACCGGTAGTACACGACGTGCTTCAAATCTTTGCACATGCGAATCTGGCGCATGAGCTTGTACTTGTAGCGGTACATGCCGGTGAGTTGGCCGACGTGGGAAAAGGTGTACTGCAGGCCGTCGGCGAGTTGGTACGCGTCGACGTTGCCGAGGCGGAACTGGACGTTGGCGTCCACCACGAGCTTGGTCAGGCGCAAAATTTCGCGGCACAGGTGGAACGCGTTGCCAAAGCGCGACTTTTTGCGCTCCTTGGTGGTCAAAGTTTTGACCGGCTTGAGGTTGAAGTTGTAGTCCAGGTGGAGATAGTTGAGGTTCTTGCGGTGGATGAGCAGGTTGAGCATGTTGTACCCCTGCCGCACGACCTGCAGGCCGGCCTCGACCCAGTCGAGCTCGGTCGTTTGAAAGAATTTGGTCGCGCGCAGCGCCGCGAAAAGCGACTTTTTGCGCACGCCCACCGGCGGCTTGCGGTGCAGCGCGTTGAGCACCGCCACCTTGAGCAGCTTCTGGTACGACACGCGCACCTTGACCGGGTAGCCCGCGGGCGCGCGCTCGTGGTACCACGCGCCGACGAGCGGGACGTCGAGAGCGCGCCGCGTGCGGCCGGCGCGCGTGTTGAACGGGTGGGGGGCCCACATGAGGGCGATGCCGGCCGCGGTGTCGTCGGCGGTCAGAGGGAGGGAGGAGAAAAGAGGGTCGATGGAGGACGGAAGAGCGAAATCGTCCTCTTCATCAAACCCGCCCTCCTCCCCGCGCCCCGCTTCCGTCCGGTACGCCGCGATGGGGTGCAGCAGCGGGTCGTAGTAAAACGCGGGCAGGTCGGGGTCGTCCGCCTTGACGTACATGACTTGGGGCGAGTGGTACGGCGCAGAGCGGACCGCGCGCGGGCGCGAGTTGTAGACGTACGGGAACGCGACCCGGTACTCGGACCGAATGGGCGCCCGAATGACGATCTTGTGAATGTCGTTGAACTCGTTCCAGTCGTCGTCCCGGCCGCCGGCGTCCCGGAAGAGGGGCTCAAACTTGGGGCCGCCCGGGATGGCGATGTTCAACGACTTGGCCGTGACAAAGGCCGGCACGTCGAACAGGGCAAAGTAGTTGGGGTCGACCAGGTCGGAGAGGAGCTGGCCGCCGAGGCGGTAGAGGGCGGCCATGGCGGGGAGGGGAAGGCGCCAGGACCGATAGGAGGGCCCGTTGACGCATTTCGTCCATTTGAGGGGCGCCTCGTCGTAGAGCCAGTCGGCGACGGCCCCATCTTCACCCGGGTCGAGGTCCATGGTGATGGCTTCGAGGGGGTCGACGTCGAGCAGGTTGTCCGCGTAGTCGAGCGGCGGCTCCTCGTCGTCGAAGGGGGGGAACCGCATGCGCTTGAAATGGCGCCGGTCGCGCTTTTCGCGGCGCATCATGATCCACATGGTGCCCCACTGGGCGACGTAGACGGGCTCGATGACGCGCGGGACCTCGTCGACAAACGTGATCGCGCCGGTGACGTGGTAGAGCGCCCGCACGTGCCGCACCTGCTGCCACGGCATGGGCGCGTTTTCCAGGAGTTTGTACACCGCGTGGGGGACGAATTTGAGCGCGCCGAGGTAGACGCGCTTGTCGTGCCGAAACTTGGCGTCGGACATGTCGCCGTGGTCGCGCACGATCTTACGCACGTGCTCCGGCGGCATGTCGGCCTTCGGCGCGGCCTGCGCGCCGTAGGCGCGCTTGGTGGCGAAGCGCTTGGCGTTGAGCTTGGCCCACTTGGCGGCCTAGGGAGAGGAGAGGGGATGCGGCGCGTGGAAAGAAGGCGCGGGAACCCGCGCGCGCCGCGACCGGCCCTGCAACTCCTCCAGATCCGCCCTCGCGCGGGCCGGGGGCGGGCGGCGGGCGCGGCGCTCGGCGCGGCGCCGCGCCGCCGGCGCGCCGCCCGCGCGCCGCGCCCCTCTCCCCACCCACCCATCCCCCCCGATCGCCGCACCTTGTCGTCCAACGCGAAGTCCCCGGTCAGCGGCGGCGGTGCGGCGCCGGGCGGCGGGCCGCCTGGCGCGGCGCCCGCGCCCGGCCAGGGCGCGCCCTGCATGGCGGCGCGGCGCCCGCGCGCCGGCGCAGGGGGCGGCGCGGCGTGCGAGGAAGGGGCGCGGGAGGGCGGCTCCCGGCGCCGGGGGGGGGGAGAGTGGGAGGCTGGCAGGCGCGAGCGCGCTCACTCGCGCCGGCGCCAGGCGCCGCCCCTCCCCCTCTAGTGGATGCTGCGCGCGGTCGCCGCAGCCGCGCACCTGCCGTTGGCCACCCGCGCAAGCCGGCCCCGCGCGATGGCGGCGGCGGCGTCGCCCACCTCTTCCCTCCCCGGCGCGGCCGAGGCCGCCGACGTCGCGGTCGTCTACGTCACCGCGCCCACCGCCGACGTGGCCGCGTCCCTGGCGCGGTCGCTTGTGGAGGACCGGCTGGCGGCGTGCGTCAACGTGGTCCCTGGTGTTTCCTCGACCTATCGCTGGAACGGCGCCGTGCAGACCGACGCCGAGGCGCTCATGATCCTGAAGACGAGAAGGGATCGGCTGCCCGCCCTGACGGCCGCGGTGAGGGCGCGGCACCCGTACGACGAGCCGGAGGTGGTCGCCGTGCCCGCGGTCGGCGGGTCGCCCTCCTACCTCGCCTGGGTCCTGTCCGAGGCGGCGCCCGCAGAGAATGGAGGGGGCACGGGGTAGATGGATGCGGGTAGGCCCTTTCCCCTTCCTTGCAAAGACTGACAGTGCGCGCTCGCCCCGCCTCCCTCCCTCCCCCCTCTCCCATTCACCCGCCGCCGCCGCTCTCGTCGCCCGCGACCGCCGCGAACGAGGGCACGCCCGCCAACTCGTCCACGGTCGCGCCCAGGGCGGCCAGCTGCTTGAGCGCGGCCGCTTTCACCTGCGCCACGCGCGCGCGCGCGGCCGCGATGCGGCGCAGCTCGGCCTCGGCCGAGTGATCGAGCACGTACGCAGCGACGGATAAAGGTGGGTTGGGCGGGCGCCGGGTGCGGGAACACAGCAGGCGCCAAAACTCGACGCGCGGCTCGGAGAAGACAATCTCTTCATAACTCTCCGCCACGACCGGCCGCTTCGGATTGACGTTGCCAGGGTCGTTGTCGTGGTAGAGGCGGAGCCGGTGGGCCAGCTCGACGGGGGGCTCGCCCGCGGCGTCGACGAAGTGCACGTCCGCGGTCAACTCGAACTCGCCCCACCCCGTCTCCGTCATCTCGTACGGGGGGGGGGCGTCGCGGTCGGGGTTGTGAAAGGTGGGGTGCAGGTGGAACGCGATCTTGGAGACGACGTCGGACATGTCGGCGCCGTCGCCGGGGCGCACGTAGAGCGTCCACCGGTGCGTCTCCGTTTCCGTCGCCTTCTTGCCCAGGCCAAAGGCCGCGGTGCCGATGACGATGGGCAGCGTGAACTCGACGCCGCGCACGCGCGTCGCGCCGTCCTGGGGAGACGGGGAGGGAGGGGCGGCGCGCGGGGTCGGCGCAGCGTCCGCGCTCGATCAACGCCCGCATCCTCTCATCCTCTCTCTCTCTCTGTCTCTCTCACCGGGCCCGTGAACGTCTCGGGCTCGGCGGGCGGCGCGGCGCCCGCGGGCGGCGCGCCGGCCGCGGCGCCGGCCGCGGCGTCCGCCATCGGGGGGCGGGGGGGGCGGGCGCGGTGGCGCGAGGCGCGCGGTCGACGCCGCGCTGGTGTGTGGGCGGGCGCGAGTCTGGTGGCGCTCATACACCCGCTGCCGGCCGGCCCGATGCGGCCGCTGCGGGCGCCCGCCACGGCGCTGCGCCCCCTGCCGGTCCGGGGCGTGGCCGACATTCCTGCGCGCTACAGCGTGATCCTGCTGGACCAATTCGGCGTCCTCCACGACGGCGTGACCCCCTACCCCGGCGCGGTCGCCGCCGTGAAAGAGCTGGCCTCGTCCTCCTCGCGGCGCGTCTTCATCCTGAGCAATTCGAGCAGGCGGGCGGACAAAGTTGTGCCCAGGCTCGAGGCCATGGGGTTCGACCCGTCCTGGTTTGCTGGCGCGGTCACCTCCGGCGAAGTCGCGCACGCGTGCCTTGCCGCCCGTCCGACCGCCTGGTGGCGCGGCCTGGGGACACGATGCGTGCACGTGACGTGGGGAGCCCGCGGCGCGATCTCGCTCGACGGCCTCGGACTAACGAGCGTCCCCGCCGACGACGCCGACGTCGACTTTGTGCTGGCCCACGGCACGCAGGGCATTGGCATGCCGGACGGCAGCGTGCAGGCGATGAGCCTGGACGAACTGAGGGCCGCGCTGGGCGCGCTCGCCACGCGGTCGCCGCCGCCCTTTTTTCTGTGCGCCAACCCTGACCTGGTCACGGTTGCCGGCGCCGGCAAACCCTTGGCCATCATGCCCGGCACCCTGGCTGCCTGGTACGCCGAGGCGGCGGGGGAGGAAAGCGTGATTTTACTAGGGAAGCCGGGCGCCGGTATCTACTCCGCCGCGCTCGCGGCCGCGGGCGATCCCTCTCCGTCCTCCGTGCTCGCCATCGGCGACTCGCTCGAGCACGACATCGCGGGAGCAGCGGGGGCGGGCGGCGTGGATGCCCTGTTTGTGGCTGGCGGCATACACAAGGGCGACCTGGGCGTCGGCGCGCCCGGCGAAGAGGCAAGCGTCGACGAGGGCCGCCTCGCCGCGCTCCTGGCGGGCCGGCCCGCGTCGCAGACGCCCGCGTTTGTCATGCCGTATTTGCAGGCGTGAAAAGAGAGGAGGAGGAGGCCGGAACTGTGCAGAACTGTGACATGCGCGACCCCCCCACCTCCCCTCTCCCCTCACTCGATGGGAAAGCCGCCGTCGTCCCAGTCGAACGCGTCACCATCGTCAAAGTCGGGCACGCCGGCCGCCGCCGCGCGCTTGGGCGGCGGCGGCGCGGTGGCGTCAGGCGTCGGCCCGTCGTCGGCCCAGCCGTCGCCGCTGGCCGACGCCGTCGCCCGCTTGCGCTTGTCGGGCCACATGGTGGACGTGTCGAGTCTGAAGCCGTCGGCGCCAGAGGCGCGGCCGTCGGGGGAGGAAGCGTAGGCGGCGGCTTGCGCGAGCGCCGCGAGCACCGCCGGCCCGTGCGTCGCCCGTTGGTTGCGCGACAGCCGCGGGATTTCGGCCGCCTGCAGCGCCTCTTGGTCAGCCGGCCGCAGCGCGACCAGCCTGTCGACGACCTCGGGCGGGAGCACGACGCGCGCGCGAACGGGCCGCGCGGGCTCGCCGCCGCCCGCGGGCGGCCGCCGCCGCGCGCGCGTGCGCTCGTCCAGCGCGGCATTGAGTTGGGTCAGGGCCGACCGCGCGACGTCGCGCGCCAGGGCTTCCTCGGCGGGGAGGGAGCCCGAGTCGGTGGCTTCGAGCGCGAGGCGGCCGCCGCGCGCCGGCGCGCCGCCCGGCCCGCCGCCAGCCACAAACGTCATCTCCACCCGGCGCCGCCCCGCCTCGACGTCTGCCGCGCCTGGGTCGGCAGGCCGGATGGCGGCGGTGACGGAGCCGTACTCGTTGTCGGCGCGGGAAGTCTCTTCGGCGAGCACGCGCGCCGCGACCAGGCGCCGCAGCAGCCGCCCCGCGTCGCCCTTGGCCCACCCTTTTAAAGCGCCATGGTCCGGCAGTCCATCGTGCCCCCGGTCGCGCACCGCGCGCGCGGTCGACCCGCGCAAGACGTCGGCGAGGTGGCCCGCCGACGCGAGGCGGTCGCGCGCGAGCGCGCGTGCGACGCGCACCGCAGCAGCGGCCGCCGCGGAGACGTCCCGCGTCACGGCACGCGCCGCCGCCCCGGACGCGCACACGTCGCACGTGCCCCGACACAGGGCCTCGCCGCCGGGCTCGCCGAAATGGTGGAGCAGGATGCCGCGGCGGCACTCGACCTCTTCATCGCAAAAGGCCACCATGGCGTTGAGCGACGCCTCGTTGGCCGCCCGCACGTCAGCTGGCGCGCGCAGCTCGTCCGCGGACGAGGTGAGCATGTGGCGCGCGCGCACGGCGTCGGCGTAGGAATAGTAGAGCACGCACGCGGCGCGCGCGCCGTCGCGGCCGGCGCGCCCCGTCTCCTGGTGGTAGCCTTCCAGCGATTTGGGCAGGGTCCAGTGGACCACGAAGCGGACTAGGGAGGAAGAGAGGGTGAGAAAGTGGGTCCGAAGGGAACGAGGGGGGCGCGCACCGTCTCCCGCACCCCCTCTCTCTCTCTTCTCTCTCACCATCCGCCTTGTTGATGCCCATGCCGAACGCGACCGTGGCCACAATGACGTGCAGCCGCCCGTGCGTCCAGTCGGCCTGCACCCGCTCCCGCTCGTCGGGCGGCAGGGCGGCGTGGTAGTGGCCGACGCGCGCGCGCGCTCCGCCGAGGCGGTCGCGCAGCGCGGCCCCCAGGTCGGCCGCGACGCGCTCGCAGTCGGCACGGGACAGGGCGTACACGATGCCGCACTGTAGACGGCCGCCGGGGGCGAAGCGGGCGGCGACGAGGTCGGCGAGGTCGGTGAGCGCGGCCGCGCGCGGCGGCTTTTTGCGCACTTCATACGTGAGGTTGGCCCGGTTGAACGACGACCGGAAGAGGACGCACCGCTTGAGCTCCAACGCCGCCACGACATCCTGCTGCACGCGGGGGGTGGCGGTCGCGGTGAGGGCGAGGAGGGGGAGGGACGGGTAGCGCCGTTTGAAGACCGACAACCGTTTGTAGTCGGGGCGGAAGTCATGCCCCCACTGGCTCACGCAGTGCGCTTCGTCGATGACGATGCGGTCAAATTCGCCGCGCGAGTGCAGGGCGTCCAGGGCGCGCATGAGCGCGTCCGACGCGGCGACGCGCTCTGGCGTGACGAACACGACGGTCAGCGAAGGCGGGGAGGAGCGCAGCGCGTTGAGCACGGCCCGGTTGTCCTCGGCCGGTTGGGACGACGACAGAAACCCGGTCGCAATGCCCGCCTGCTCCAGGTGGAAGACTTGGTCTTGAATGAGCGAGACGAGCGGCGACACGACGAGCGTGACGCCGCGCCCGATCGCGGCCGGCAGCTGGTACACCAGGCTCTTCCCGCCGCCCGTCGGCATGAGCACAAACACGTCCTCACCCGCCATGGCGGCGTTGATGGCGAGGAGCTGGTGCAGGCGGAAAGAAGAGTTGCCGAAATAGTCGCGGTTGGCGCGCGCGGCGTCGGCCGACCAGGGGTGGTCGGCCCGGGCCCAGCGGGGGTCGGACGCGCCGTCGGTCGAGTGGCAATCGGTGGGGCCGGCGGCAACGCCGGGGGCGGAAAGGCGGAGGGAGGGGTCCGGGGGCGGGGGGACGCCGTCGGCCGGGAAGTCGCCGCCAAAGCCGCCGCCGCCAAAGCCGCCGCCGCCAAAGCTGCCGCCGCCGAAGCCAGACGACGATTGCGCGTACGCGTTGGCACCGCTTCCAACTCCGGGGAAGCCAGAGGAGTAGGCCGCCGGCGCGGGCGCGAACGTGCCGCCCGCCCCACTCCCTCGTCCCTCCGCGTCCGCCTTGGCCGCCTGCAGCCTCGCCCGCTCCGCGCGCAGGGCGCCGGGGTCGCCCCGGCCGTCGAGCAGGGCGTCGCACACGCGCAGCAGGGCCTCGTTGATGGCGGCGAGCGAGGAAGGAGGAGGGGGAAGGGGCATAGGCCGGGGCGCGGACGCCGCCGGCGGCGGCGGCGCGCGGTAGGCCGGCGCCGGTGGCTGCGCGCTGTAGGCCGGCGGCGCGGGCGGCGGCGCGCGGTAGGCTGGCGGCGCAGTCGGTGCCGCCGTTGCCGGCCGCCCGGCGACCGCGGCGTCGAGCGCGTCCCCGAATCCCGCGTCCATGCCGTCGTCATCGTCCGCAAAGACGCCGAGCGAGAGGGGTGCCGAGCCGCCGGAGGAGGGGCGGAGTTTGGGCGGGGGCGCGGGCGGCGCGGCGGGCGGCGGCTGACGCACGGCCTGCGGCCGCGGCGCGGGCGCCGGCACCAGCTGGGCGATGGTCGGCGGCTGCGGCACGGACGCGGGGGCGAGGGTCAGGATTTTGAGGGCCTGAGACAAGAGGGAGGTCGGAGGGACGCGCGCGCTGCCACGCCCCACCCTCCACCCCTCCTCCTCCACCCACCTGCGCCACCTCGACGGGTGCTGTCTTGACAACCAGATCGCTGGCCCACGCCGCGCGGCGGCTGATGAAGGACGGGGGCGGTGGGCGCCCGCGAGCGCGCGCGCCCGCATCGTGCGCCACGCCCCGCCCCCACTCTCACCGGCCCTCGTCGTCCGCCGTCCCGGCTGCCGCCGGGTCGCGCCCCGGCCCGCCGTACAGCCAGCCCCAGTCGCGGGCGGCCAGGGCGGCCGGCATGTGCGCGTCCAGGTTGGTGGAGGCAGGCGCGAGCGGGCGGCGCGCCATGGCGTCGCTGGCGGGCGTCACGCGGCGGCGTGCATGGCGGGCGTGGCGCCCGAGGGGGAGAGTGAGGTGGCGCTGGCCCCCCGACCGCTCGCACACTCTCGGCGAGCCGGGCCGGGCCCCGCCGTTCTCTCTTCACCCCCCAATGTTTTTGGCCGCCGCGCGCCGCACCGCGGCGCGCCTGGCACCGCGCTCGGCGGCCCCGCCTCCGTCCCGCCGCCGCGCCGTCGCCGCATCCGCGTCCGGCCTCGACCCGCCCGACGTGCGCAAGCTGGCCGAGATGGCGCACATTGACGTGACGGACGCCGAGGTAGGGGAGGAGAGGAAAGGAAGGGGCGGCTTGCAACGACCGCCGCACCCCGCCCGACCCCCTCCACTCCTCTTCTCTTCAGGTCGCCGACTGGACGCCCAAGATCCTCAAAATTGTGGCCTGGTTTGACCAGCTGCAAGAAGTCGATGTGAGTGGTGTGGAACCGTACGCGGCCGGCGACGCGGCAGCCGAGTTCCGGACGCGGGCAGACGAGGTGGCTGCGTTTGATCCCGCGGCCGCGCTCGCGGACGCGCCCGATGTGGATGAGGTGGGACCGTTTGTGCGGGTGCCCAAGATTTTGTAGCGAGAGAGAGACGGGGGGCTGGCTATTGGCGGCGGCGGCCGCCGCGGTCAGACCGCGGATGCTTCTCGCCCGCGCCACACCCGCCCTCCGCCGCTTCGCAGTTCGCGCGAGCAGTTCCCGCGCTCCCGACATGCCCGCCCCGGCGCCCGCCGCCCGCGCCGTGGCCGCGCGCGCCGACGCGGCCGCGCGCGCCGTCGCGGCCGAGGCGCGCCCCGCGGACGCCGCCACGGTCGCGTCCCTGGTGTCGCCCGAGGTGGGGAGCTGGAGGCGTGGGCGGGTGGGCCGGGTTTTGAGCCGCCGCGCAGGCGGCAGCGCCAACGCGCGGGCGCGCCCCCTTGCTCGCCCCAGACCGAGTTCTGCCTCATCGGCGAGGCGACGCACGGCACGCACGAGTTTTATCAGCTCCGCGCCGACGCCTCGCTCGCCCTGCTCACGTCGGGCGCGTCCCCCTTTGCCGCCGTGCTGATCGAGGCGGATTGGCCGGCCGCAGCCCGCCTCAACGCGTACGTGCGCGGCCACCCCGGCGCGACGCTCGACGCCGCGCTCGCCGGCTTCCGCTCTCGCTTTGCGGAATGGATGTGGTCCAACCAGGAGCTGGCGTCCTTTGCCGAGCGCCTGCGCGCGTTCAACGCGACGCTGCCCGACGCGGAGCGGCGCGGCGTGTATGGCCTCGACATTTACGCCCTCCAAGCCTCCGCCGACGCGGTCGTCGCCCACTTGGAAGCCGCCGGCGACGTCGCCGGGGCGCGAGCCGCCCGGCGCCGCTTCTCCTGCATCACGCGCTGGGGCGGCGGAGCCGACTACGCACGCGCGCTCGCCGCGGGCGCGCCGCCATGCCGGGATGAGGCTGTCAACGCTCTGGTGGCCACCATGCGGTCTGCCGCGGCCGCGCAGCCGGGCGGCGGCGGGCCCGGGTCGCCCGCCGCCGAGGCCACGCTCTCGGCCGTCGCCAACGCGCGCGCGGTCGCGTCCGCCGAGTCGTACTACCGCGCCATGGTCTTCGGCGGCGAGCCGACCTGGAACATCCGGGACTCGGCCTTCCTGGACGCGGCCTTGCTTGTGCGCAAGACGATGGCCGACGCGGCGGCGCCTGGCGCCCCTCCGCCGCGCCTCATCCTGTGGGCGCACAACTCGCACCTCGGCAACGCGGCCGCGACCTCGATGGGTGCGCTTCGCGGCGAGCACAATGTGGGCCAGCTGTTGGTCGAGGCTTTTGGGCGGCGCAAGGTGTGCGCGGTCGGCCAGCTGACAGCGGCGGGCACGGTGGCGTGCGCGTCGTCGTGGGGCGGGCGCGTCTGGCGGCGTGCGGTGCGGCCGCCGCTCGAAGGCTCGTACGAGGCCCTGCTCGCGGCCTCGGGGCGCCCCTCATTCACGCTCGACTTGCGCGACCCGGCGTCAGCCGCTGCGACGGCGCTGGCCGCCCCGGCCCTGCAGCGTGCGATCGGCGTGCAGTACAGGCCCAAAACCGAGCGTCCGTCCCACTACTTCTCCGCGCGCCTCGTCGACCAATTCTCCGCCGTTGTCTTTTTCGCCGAGTCGCACGCGGTCGACCCGGTGCCGGTGCCGGCGGGGTGGGGAACCGTGCTCGGCTACGACGACGACTCGGGCGCTGAGTCGGATTGAGTGAGGGGAGGGCGGGGAGCGCGTTGTTGCGTGCGGCGTGCGTTGTGCGGTTGCAAGACACAGAACTGGACCCCTCACCCCCCCTCCTCCACCACCACGCGCGCCGCCCTCGCGCGCACCGCGTCCAGCGCGCCCGCGTCGCCCGCCGCCGCCGCGGCCGCCACCGCGCGCACGGCGGCGGCAACGGCCCGCGGCACGCCGCCCGCGACCTTGAGCCCCCCGCCCGCGTCGAGCGCGCCCGCCAGCTCGTCCGCGCGGGAGACCACCGCGGGCGGCAGGCCGGCAAGCCGCGCCACATTCGTGCCGTACGACTTTGGGCACACGCCCGGCGTCAGCTTGTACGTAAAGGTGACTGTGTCCTCGGCGTCGGGCCCCTCTCCCTCCCGCCCAACCGTGGCCCCCATGTGCGCCACCGCAACCGTGCCCGCCGGCGCGGCGTCGACGGCCAGGGCGCGCACGAAATGGGTGATGAAGAGGGTTCGCGCGCGCGACGCCGCGACGGCGGCGAGCACCGCGCCCGCGATCGCGGCGCCGTCGGACGTCGACGTGCCGCGCCCTAGTTCGTCAAAAATGATCAGGGACGCCGGCGTCGCCAGGCGCAGAATGTCGGCCGTCTCGGCCATCTCCTCGAAAAAGGTCGACCGCGCGAGCAGGAGCGAGTCCGCGGCGCCCATTCGCGTGAAAACGGCGTCAACCGGGGTTAAATTCATGGATGCCGCGGGTACGGGGCATCCGGCGTGTGCCATGAGGACGGCCAGGGCGACCGCACGCGTCGCGCACGACTTGCCCCCCATGTTGGGCCCCGTGACGACCAGGGTGCTCGCGGCGTCGCCCCCCAGGGTCACGTCGTTTGGAATTGCGACCCCGCCGGTGGCGCGCGCGGCGGCGGCGAGCATGGGGTGCACGACGCCGCGGAGGTCAAGTGAAGCGGGTGCGTCGCCCTCCACCCCTTTAAACACCGGCCGCACCCACCCTTCCGACGCCGCCGCGTCCGCAAATGCGAGCAGGGCGTCCAGGGACGCGGAAGCCGCCGCAGCGTCGCGCAGCAGGGGGTAGTGCGGGGCGAGGGAGGAGAGGTGCGCGCGCCACTCGGCCGCGACCGCCGCCGCCGCCTCCTCGCGCGCGCACTGCAGCGCTTCCACCCCGGCCCTAACGGCCGGCGGCCAGTATCGGTCCAGCTTTTTGGTGGACGAGACGCGGACCCAGTCGGGCGGCGCGCGGGCGCCAGACGGGAGTTCGACCAAATAATCGCCGACGTTGGTCACGTGCGCGTACGCAGGCTTGACCCCCGGCGCCTGTTTTTTTAGGGCTGGCAGCAGGGCGTTCAGCGCCGCCTCGCGGTCGGCGACGGCGGCCTTGGCGGCCGCCGCGCGCGGGAACGCGGCCGCGTCGGCGAGCAGGCGGGCGCGGTCGCCCATGGGCGTGGCTTCGCGCGCGTCCAGGGGGGCCAGAGCCGCGGCCGCGACGGCGACGACGCGGGCGTCGAGGAGGGAGGCAAGGAGCGAGGCGAGCAGGGGGGAGCGCACTCCGGCCACCGGCTTCACGCCAAGCGCGTCGCCCGCGCCCGCCAGTGACCGGCAGAGCGCGACAAACTCAGCAGGCGACGCGGTGCGGTGCAGCGCGCGCGCGAGGCCGCGCTGGAGGTCGGGCGAGGCCGCGAGCGCGGCGGGCAGAAGGGACAGAGGGCCGGTGCCGGACTCGACAGCCGATCTCAGCTCATCAACCGCGTCCATGCGCGCTTCAATGGCCGCGGGGTCGGCCAGCGGGCGGGCGAGCCAGTCGCGCAGCGCGCGTGACCCGGCGCGCGTGCGCGCGCGGTCGATGAGCCATAGCAGCGAGCCTTGGGCGCCAGGGGCGCCGCCGGTGGGGGCGAGAACTTCCAGGGACGCCATTGCCGACGGTGGCAGGGCAAGCGTGGCGTCCGGGTCGAGCGTGCGCACGCCCGCGGGCCCCGCCGCGCGCAGCGGCGCCGCCAGGCGCAGCGCGTCGAGCCGCCCCAGAGCTGCGGCCAGGGCGACGGCCGCTCGGTCGCCGTCGCAGGCGGCCGGGACGGCGCCGGTGTCGTCGGCGCCGGGCGTGCCCTCGAAAAAGGCGGCAACGCGCGCGCGCGCAGCGCCCGGGTCGAGACCAGCCCCGTCCTCCACGCGCACCCCTCCCCGCGCGCCCGCGCGCGCGGCATAGGCATCAAGCACGCGTCGCGTGGCACGTGTGAGAACGCCCACGGCCAGGATTTCCGGGGGCGCGAGCGTCAGCAGCGCACGCTCGAGCGCGGCGCGCGGCGCGCCGTCCAGGCCGCCGCCGCAGCGCGCCTCGCCGGACGCGGGGTCGAGGGCGACGAGGCCGAGCCAGGCGCCGCCGTCGTCGGCGGGCGCGTCGGCAACGGCGAGCAGGAAAGTGGAGGGAGGGGCAGCGGCGGCGGCGGAAGCGGCGCCGCCAGCCACCCCATCTCTCCCGGCCGGCGGCGGCCCCACGTCAGCTTCATCCCCCGCGTCTAGCGTCGACGCGCTGTACACCGCCGTCACCTCGCGCGCAAACGGCCCCGACTTGGGCACCCCCCCCGCACCGCTCTTTTTGAGCGCGGCCGTCTGCGTCTGCCGCGCGACGCCCACCCGGTGCCCCGCCGCCACCAGGCGGCGAATGGATTTGGCGAGCGAGGGGGCGGGGATGGAGGCGCGCAACTGGCCGCGGTCGGTGTAGGCAAAAACGTTGAGCACGGACTGCGCGGCGCCCGCGTCATTGTCGCCGAAGAAGACCCACTTGTAGCCCACTTCGACGGCGAGCAAGGTGCCGGGGTTAGCGGCTTGCAAAGCCGCGATCTGTTTCTCCAGGGGGGTCGGGGCAGAGGAGGTGGCGCGTGCCGCAGGCGCCGCCGCCGCCGCCGCCGCCTTCCCTTCCTTGGACGACGACGCCGCGCGCCGCTCCACGTCGTCGCCCGCCAGCTTCTTGGCCCAGCGCGCCGCGAGCGCGGGGTCGCGCGCGGCGGGCACGCCGCCAGAGGGGAGGGAGGGAGGGGCCGGCGGACGTGAGGCCGCCTCCTCGGCGCGCGCCTTTTTCGCGGGCGGCGCCGCCTCGGCCTCCTCCCGCGCCTCGGCCTGCTTGGCCGGGGACGCCTTTTTGGAGGCGGTGAAGCCGAAGGCGGCCAGGGTCTTGAAAGCGGTTTTTTTGGGCGCCATCGAATGGCGAGGGGCGCCGTCGTCGGGCGCGGCCGGCGCGGGCGCGGATGCGCGCTTGCGCCGCCAGTGGGGCGGCGCGGACATGCACGCCCGCGGGTTTGTGGGGCGGGACGGATGGGCGTCGGCGTCGCGTTCACTCTCGCGGGCGCCTGGCGCCCGCGATTGTCGGCCGTCCAGTCGCCATCGACCCGACGCGGCACAGACGACGCCCCCGCCCTCGTTATGTTTGTCCTGGGCCTCACCGGGTCGATCGGCATGGGCAAGTCGACAGTCGCCGCGATGCTCCTCGACACTGGCGTGCCCGTGCTCGACGCCGACGCCATCGTGCACGCCATGTACGCGCCGGGCGGAGCGGGGGTCGGGCCCGTGGTCGCCGCGTTTCCGACCGCGAGGGGGCCCGACGGCGGCGTCGACCGCGCCGCCCTGTCCAAGGCGGTAGTGGGCGATGAGGGCGCGATGATGAGGCTGGAAGGCATCGTGCACCCGCTCGTGGAGGCGGCTCGCGTCGCCTGGCTCGAGGCGCGCCGTGCGGACGGCGCCCCGCTCGTCGCGCTCGACATCCCCCTCCTCTACGAAACAGGGGCCGATATGGCTGTCGACGCCGTGGCGGTCGTGTCGGCGGGGGCAGAGGCGCAGCGGGAAAGAGTTTTGGCGCGCGCAAACATGACCCCCGCCAAACTCGACGCCATCCTGGCCCGCCAGCTGCCCGACGCCGCCAAGCGCGCCAGGGCCGACTTTGTGGTCGACACCGGGGTGGGGATTGAGGAGACGCAAGAGGCGGTGCGGTCGCTCGTCGCGGCGTTGGTCGGGCGAGAGGGGAGAGAAGCGTGGCAGCGGTGAGGCAACATTCGTTCGTGGTCCCTCTCTCATTCTTGTCTCTCTCCGACCCTCTCACCGCCGGCCCAGCGCGCGGCGCGCCCCCGCCGACGCACCCGTGCCCCCGAGAAAGTCCGACAACCGCATGCCCGCCATCGGTTTGACCTCCCCCTCGGCGTCCCCCACGAACCGCAACCCGGTCGCCGGGTCGACCGGCACCCCGTCCCGGTCCAGGTGGGAGTAGAAGCAGGAGGTGCCGAAAGGGCACGCACCCGCGCCGCGGTCCCAGTGCCGGCACTCGATGCGGCCCAGGGCGGCTTTGTAGCCCGCGATGACGGCGAGGCGGGCGTCGGGGGACGCGGGGAAGGTGGCGGAGGGGGTGACAAAGTTTGAAGGGGCGCGGCAGAGCGGGCAGCCTCGAACCCCCCCCACATCCAGCGCCCCGTCGCCCGCCTTGCTCCGCCAGCCCCGAATGCAGGCCAAGCAAAAGGCGTGGTCGCAGCCTTCGAGCAGGCCAAAGCGGCGCTCGCCGGGGCGTGCCTTGGCCAGCACGACCTCCAGGCACACGCCGCACTCGACGCTGGCGGACGCCGTCACTTCCGCGACGCGAGCGGCGCGCGCAGCGCAGGAGGCGGCGTGCGCGGCGCGGTCGGCGGCGTCGGTCGGGTGCAGGGCGTGGCGGCCGCAGGTCGAGCACAGGTCCCCGTGGGCCAGCCGGCAGGCGTCGCCCTTGGCGCAGTGGCCGGCGGCGGTGTAGGCGCCGCACAGGCCGGAGTCGGAGGCGGCCGGCGGCGGCGACGAGCCCCCCTCGAGCTCGAGCGCGGCGAGCGCGGCGTCGACTTCCGCCGCGTCCGGGTCGTACTCCTCCTCCTCCCATCCTTCATATGCCGCCCCACCTCCCTCCCCACCCCACGCGGGCGCGACAGGGGACGGCGGGTCGAGGAACGCGGGGTCGAGCTGCACGTCGGCAAGCTCGGGCGCGGGCGGCCGCCGCACCAAGGACGGCGGCGCCCCCACGCCCCGCGCCGCCGCCTTGGTGGGATGATCAAACATGCACCGGTCGCCGTACGTGCAGTGGCCGGCCGCGTGGAACTTGCACGGCATCGCGAGGAGCGCGGCGTCGTGCGAGAAGGGGCAGGCGGAGCCCTTGGCGCAGCCGCCGGCCGCGTGGAAGCGGCAGGGGGGCGGGGGCATGGTGCCGCCCGGGGCGCGGGGGCGCACAGTGGCGCGAGCGCGGCGGCGCTGGCCGCAGAGCCCGGCCGGCGACACGATGGCTGCCCTCCGCGCCGCCCTCCTGCTCGCCACGGCGGCGACAGCAGTCGCCCTCACCCCCGCCCATCGCCTGACTCCGTTCCGGGGCACCCGCCTGGCGGCCGGCGCCCGCCGCCCTGGCGTCAACGCGCACCTGAACCTGCCGTCCCGCTGCGCCGAGCGTTGGCGGGACGCCACGCTCGACCATTTCGGCTGGGGGCGGCGCCAGGTCTGCGCGGAGAGGAGGGAGGGAGAGTGGAGGGGGCGCCGACGCGCTCGCCTCGACCCGCGCCCCTCCTCCTCTCTCCTCTTCCCCAGCCGGCCACCTTTCGCCAGCGCTACTTCCTCTGCGCCGACCACTACGCCGGCCCCGGATCCCCCATCCTGTTTTACGCGGGCAACGAGGCGGACGTCACGCTCTATGTCAACGCGTCGGGGTTGATGTGGGAATCGGCCCCTGCTCTAGGCGCCGCCCTCGTCTTCGCCGAGCACCGCTACTACGGCGCGAGCAAGCCACCGAAGGGTGTGACCGGCGAGAGTCGCCCGCTGCGGTTTCTGTCGGCGGAGCAGGCGCTGGCCGACTACGCAGAGTTGGTGTCTGAAATCCGGTCCGGCGCCACCCCCCTCCCCGGCGCCGCCTCCTCCCCCGTCATCGCGTTTGGCGGGTCGTACGGCGGCATGCTGGCGGCGTGGGCGAGGCTCAAGTACCCCTCCCACTTTGATGGCGCGATCGCCGGGTCGGCCCCCATTTGGACCTTCAACGGAGAAGACCCGCCGTACGACGGCGGCTCGTTTGCCGCCATCGTGACGCGGGACGCGACGCCGGCCGCGGGGGCGGGGGGCGGGTGTGTGGAGGGCGTGCGGGCCGCGTTCGCGGGGTTGCTCCGCGTCCGCGGCGGCCGCCGCGCAGCCGACGCCGCGCGCGGCCTCGGCCTGTGCTCCTCGGTCCAGCTCGACACCGAGGCCGACGCGCGGGCGGTGGCCGACTGGCTCAGCGGCGCGTTCGACTACATGGCGATGGGTGCGCGTGGGCTGAGTAGGGGCGGGGAAGGGGTGGTGGAAAACGGCGCGCGCGCGCGCGCGCCGCCGGCCCGACCCCCTCTCCTCCACCCCCAGGCAACTACCCCTACCCCTCCTCCTACCTCCTCAACGGCGACGCCGAGCTGCCCGCGTGGCCGGTGCGGGTCGCGTGCTCGTTCTTCGACGGGTGGGAGGGGCGGGGGGAGGGAGGGGCGGCGCCGCGGCCCGGCCCTCCGCCCCCCCCATTCGCCGCACTGCGCTCCGCCGTCGGCGTCTTCTACAACGCGACCGGCGCCGCGCCCTGCTTCGACCCGGCCGCAGGGTCGGGGTCGGGCGCGACGGACGACGACGGCGACCTCTGGGGCTACCAAGCGTGCACCGAAATGTGGATGCCCATGTGGCGCGACGGCGTGGGCGACATGTTTTATGCGTCGCCGTGGGACGGCGACGCGGCGGCGGCCGCGTGCCGGGACGCGTACCGCGCGACGCCGAAACCTTTGTGGGCCGACGTCGAGTTTGGCGGGCGCCACCTGGCCTCCCTCACCAACGTCGTCTTCACAAACGGGGGGTTCGACCCCTGGTCCGGCGGCGGCGTGCTGGCCGACGTGTCGGGGTCGGCGGTGGCGCTCGTCATTCCAGAGGGGGGGCACCACCTCGACCTCATGTTTTCGAATGCCGCCGACCCGCCCTCCGTGGTCGCGGTGCGGGAGGCGCAGCGGGCCGCGATGCGGGCGTGGATCGCAGAGGCGAACGGAGGGGGGCGGGGGGTCGTGTGAGGCGAAAGCCGGGCCGCGGTCGAGCGGCGCGGCCGGCGCGCGCAGTCTCGCGTTGCGCGTCCATCGGGCCGCGGCCGACCTCGTCCCCTTTCGCCGGCGACCCACGACCGCGCCCGCCGCGTCCGAGCCCGCCCCCGCGGCGCGCGATGCGGATGGCGCGCGGCGCGCCGCCGCGCGGCGCCGCGGCCGCCCGCCCGCGCCCGCCGCCCGCCGCGCCGAGGCCGTGCATCGTGCAGGCCGCGCTGGCGAGCCAGATGGGGGTGCGGCGGACGCACGCGCCGTCGCCCGCGTCGTCGTCGCCGTGGCGCCGGCCGACCCCGCCGCCGGCCCGCCTCCCCCCTCTGCACGCCCTCGCCGACCTCGCCAACCTCGGCGACGCCGTCGCCGACCCCCTCCTCCCCCTCGGCCTCGACTTCCTCACCTTCCTCGCCGCCACCGTGCTCGTCGTCCCCGCGTTCAAATCCGCGCGCGTGTCGCCCGTGCTCGGCTTCCTCTTCTCCGGCCTCGTCCTCGGCCAGCTCGGCCTCTTCCGCAACACGGACGAACTGGAGAAATTGAGCGAGTTGGGCGTCCTGTTCCTCCTGTTTGAGATGGGCCTGGAGCTGTCCTTCGACCGCCTGCGCTCGCTCGCCAAGTACGCGTTCGGCCTCGGCACGGTCACGATGGGCGTGACCACGCTCATCTTTGCGTGCATGGGGTTGCCGATTGGGGAAGGGCTGGGCACGGAAATTCTTGTGCGCGGGTTTCACGCGGACAGGGCGCTCGTCTCGATCCGCACGCTCGACGAAGCGGTCGTCATCGGGGCCGCCCTCTCCCTGTCGTCCTCCGCGTTCGTCCTCCAACTCCTCAACGAGTCGGGCCAGATGGCGACGCGCGCGGGGTCGGCCACGCTGGGCATCCTGCTCCTCCAGGACATCGCGGTCGTCCCGTTTCTCGTGCTCCTCCCCATCCTGGAAACCACCAAACTCGCGGGCGGCGAGTCGACCGTGACGCTGCTCGCGTCCCTGGCGCCCACCGCCGCCAAGACGGTGCTCGGCCTGGGCGTGCTGCTCCTGGGCGGGCGCTTCCTCCTCCGCCGCGTCTTCGAGCTCGTGGCCGAAGCGCGCTCGGACGAAACGTTCGTCGCCCTCTGCCTCCTCTCCGTCACCGGCGCGTCCCTGGCCACCCAGAGGCTCGGCTTTTCCGACACGCTGGGCGCGTTCTCCGCGGGCGTCCTCCTGGCGGAAACCAACTACCGCACCCAGGTCGAGGCCGACATCCGCCCCTTCCGCGGCATCCTCCTCGGCCTCTTCTTTGTGACGACCGGCGCCTCCCTCGACGTCCAACTCCTCTTGCGGGACTGGCAGCTCGTGTTTGCGCTGCTGGCTGGCCTCATTGCGATCAAGGTCGGCACCATCGGCACCTTCGCGCCCGCGTTCGGCCTCACCCGCGCGGAAGCCGCGCGCACCGCGTTTTCGTTGGCCCAAGGCGGCGAGTTTGCGTTTGTGCTGCTGGAGCTCGCCAAAGAGTTGCAGGTGCTGCCGGACGAGCTCAACAGGCTCCTCATCATCGTCGTCGTCCTCTCGATGGCCCTGACGCCCGCCCTGGTCGAGGTCGGCAACCGGGTCGCGCTCAAGTACGAGGCGGAAGCAGATGCCGCGTCCGCTTCGGCGTCGGCGCTGTCGGAGAGGGGCGACGGCGGCTCGTCGCGCGGCGGCGCGCCCCCGATCGTCGTGTGCGGTTTTGGCGAGCTCGGCCAAATGGTCGCCAACGCCGTGGAGTCCCCGCTGTCGGGCGCCCCACCCCCCTACGTCGCATTCGACCTGAACCCGGGCCGCGTGCGCGCGGCGCGGGAGGCAGGGTTCAACGTGCTCTACGGCGACGGGTCGCGCGCCCAAGTCCTGGAGGCCGCCGGCGCCGGGTCCCCCGCCGCCCTCGTCGTCTGCTACACCGCGCGCGGGCGCGCGGTGGCGGCCGTGCGCGCGCTGCGGGAGGCGCTGCCGGGCGTGCCGGTGTACGCGCGCGCGCTCGACTCGGCGCACGCGGCCGAGCTCAAGGCCGCGGGTGCGACGGACGTGGTCACCGCCAACGTGGAAGCCGGGCTCGAACTCACCGCGCGCGTGCTGAGCGGCATGGGGGTGGGGACGGCGGGCGGGATCGCGTTTTTGCAGGGGTTGCTGCGCTCGCAAATGGACGTGCGCGCCGCCGCCGCCGCCGCCGCCCTGGCCGCTTCCCCGGACGCCGAAGCGCCGGCCTACGATTCCACTATCTTCAAGCTCAACCCGGCGCCGCTGCTGCCCGAGGCGGAGGGCGGGGGTGGGGCGGTGCGGCCGGCCAGCGACTCGGTCCAAGCCGCCGACCCGGCGCCGCCGTCGCCCGCGCCGCCCCCGATGCTCGGCGACGGGTCGCCCGACGGGTCGATCGAGTGCCCGGTGGACTGGGAGGAGAGCGCACCGTGATGGTCGAGGAGAGAGGGAGGGGGCCGGCGAGGCCGCCCCTTTCAATTTTGGCCGCCGCGCGTGGCAGCACTGTATCTTCCGACGACACTCTGTCCAAAATCCTATCCAATCACAATAATGCTGCTGCAGGCAGGGCGGAATCAGGCTCGCGGAGCCAACAAAAACCATCACTCAAACGGCACCGAGTCGGTGCCCGACCCCGCGGGCTGCGCGCCCGGGTCGCGCGGCGCGCGACCGTTGGCGCCAAAGGGGAGCCTACCGTTGGCAAGGCCCCACGGCTTTTTCTTGGTCGGGGAGCCCTCATCGCCGTGCACCGCCGACGACGCGGGCGTGACCGACCGCGCGCGCGGGGGGAGGCGCGGGCGCAAGCGCCAGCCGAAGACGGCCGCGGTGGCGGCCAGGGCGGATGTGGCGACGACGGCGCCAGCGAGGATGGGCGATGGCAGGGGAGGGAGGGGGGCGGCGGCGGCGGCGGCGCTCGCGCGCGCGCCCGTCGCGGCGCGCGCCGCGGCGGCGCCCGCCGCGCGCGACCCGCGGCCGGCCGCCGCCTGCAGACGCGCCAGCGCGTTTCCCAACGCCCCCTTCTGCCTCCTCCTTGGCGGCCTCCCCTCCAGGATCGACACCCGGTCGCCCAACACAGCCGCTTCCGCAGCGAGCGCCGCGCGCGCCGCCTCCAGGGCCGCCACCTTGCGCGCCGCCTCCAGTTGGGCTACTTTTAGGCCCTTGATCTCCTGCACGAGCAGGTCGTAGATGGTGGAGCCTTTGGTGGCGCCTTTGGCGGCCGAAGCAGGAGGCGGCTCGGCGGTCGAAGGAGGCGTCGCGGGCGGCGCTGCGACCGCCGCCGGCCTGGCGTCGGCGGCCGGCGTAGGGGGCGGTGGTTCGTCCGCGGGCGGCGCGGCTGGAGCGTCGTCGCCCGCGGCCGGCGGCGCGTCGCCGTCGCTCGCGCCAGCGTCGGCCGCCGGCGAAGGGAGGGCGGCGTCGGCCGCCGCATCTTTCGCTGCCGGCGACCGCGTCGCGGCCGGCGCGGCGATCGGCGCGGCGGCAGACGCGGTGGCGGGCGCGGGCGCGGGCGCGTCGTTGTTGGCGGCAGAGTCGGCCACCGCCGGCTCGGGCGCCGGCTCGGGCTCGTCGCCGCCAGAGGCCGCCGTCGCGTTGCCGGCGTCGCCACCGGCATCGCCCGGCTCCGGCCCCACGGGCGCGGGCCCCTCGGCGGGCGACGCCGCCGCGGCCGCCTCGCCGTCCCCTCCTCCCTCCCCCCCTTCCACCGCCAGCCGCGCCTCCAGATCCTCCACTGCGCTCACGCCATATGCCCTCAACTCGTTCAGCGCGCATACAGGTTCCGCGCCGTGGTAAGAGAGGAGGCGCAGCGCGAGGTACTTGACCCAGGCGCCCGACGCCACAGGAAACGCCTGCGAGCCCCGCACGTTGGTTGCGGCAAACGAGCCGAGCGATTCCCAAGGGGGCGAGCCCAGGGACGCGCCCAGGTCGACAGCCTTGCCGCCGCCGTTGCTGTCGAGCCGAGGGTTCGACCGCCGCCCAAACGCTTCAAACTCGTGCACGCGCGCGCTGTACAGCTCATGCTGGCTCAACTCGAGCGTGTCGAGCGAGGCGACTTGGGCGAGTTCGAGCACGACCCACTGCGGCGACGTCGACCGCTCGTTCCTCAGGAACGTGTCGCCGTCGTCGTCCAGCAGGGCGTCCGCTTTGCGGGCGCCGAGGTTTGTGCCCACGACCTTGGCGCCGTCGCGGGCGAGGGCAAAGTTTTGGCGGTGGGCGGGAGGAGGGGGTAGAGGAGCCGCCGTCGCCGTCGGGCACACGGCCGCCGCCGCCCCTCCTGCGGCCGCGCACTCTTTGGTGGTCACGATGCAGCCGTCGGCGCCGCACGCGACGCGGTCGCCGGTGTGGAGCAGAGGGGGCGCGGGCGCGGGGGACGGCGGCGCCGCGGCTGCCGGCGCCGGCGCGTCGGCCACGGAGGCCGTGGCATCGCCTCCTCCTCCGGCATCGCCGCCGGCGCCCGCCGTGGCCGGCTCGGATGGCGCGCCCGACGCCCCGCCGGCCGCCAGCAGCAGGGACGCGACCGCGGCCGCCAGCCACCAGGGCCGGGGCCGGGGCCGTCGCCTGGGGGAGCCCATGTGGTGGGCGGGCGGGAGGGCGGTGTGAGGGAGCTGCGCCGCGGTCCTGCCCCTCTCTCTCCCTCACTCTCCGCCGATGCGCCTGCCGCTCGCCGCGCGAGCCGCCCCTGCCCGCGCGATGGCTGCCGCTGCGGGCGAGAGCCCCCTGTTCGCGCCGGCCCAAGTCGGGTACGTGGCGCTCGCGCACCGCCTCGTTTATGCGCCGCTCACCCGCTGCCGCGCCGACGGCGCGGGCGTGCAGCCGCCGTCGGCCGCCACCTACTACGCTCAGCGCGCGAGCGCGCCCGGCACGCTGCTGATCAGCGAGGCGACCAACATCGAGCGCGCGGGCCAGGGTTACCCCAACACGCCCGGCCTGTACACGCCCGCGCAGCTGGAGGCTTGGCAGCCGGTCACGGCGGCCGTGCATGCTGCCGGCGGGGTCTTTTTCGCCCAGCTGTGGCACACGGGCCGCGTGAGCCACCCGGCGTACCAACCCGACGGCCGCCCGCCGCCCGCGCCGTCGGCCGTGCCCTGCCCCGCCGCCGGCGGCGTCACGCTGCCCGATTTCACGACGGTGCCGTACGTCGTGCCGCGCGAGATGGGGAGGGAAGAGATTGCGGCGGTCGTGTCGCAATACGCGGCCGCCGCGACGGCGGCCATCGAGGCGGGGTTCGACGGCGTGGAGGTGCACTCGGCCAATGGTTATTTACTAGAACAATTTTTGCGCGAGAGCAGCAACACGAGAGGCGACGAGTACGGCGGCGACCAACGCTGGCGCCTCACCGCCGACGTCGTCGCCGCCGCCGCGGCCGCGGTCGGCCCCGACCGCGTCGGCGTCCGCCTGTCGCCGTTTGGGCGCTTCCTCATGGCGCCGCCGTCGGAGTCGGACTGGCGCGCGTGCGACGCGCTTGTCGACCGCCTCGCGACGCTCGGCCTCGCCTACCTGCACATGATCGAGCCCCGCATGACGCTGGGCAACGAGGAGATCGATGTGTGGGACCAGAGCCAGACCCTTGACCGGTGGCGGGCGCGGTGGGTCGACGCCGCGGGGAGGCCGCGCCCTCTCATAAGCGCGGGCGGCTTCACCCGAACACGCGCCCTCGCCCACCTCGCCGCCCACCCGGGCGACCTCATCGCGGTCGGGCGCTGGTGGCTGTCCACGCCCGACCTGCCCGCGCGGTGGGCGGCGGGCGCGCCGCTCAATGCGTACGACCGCGGCACGTTCTACGCGGGCGGCGACAAGGGCTACACCGACTACCCCTTCCTGGGCGACGTCAAGGAGGGCGCGCCCACGAGGGCGACCAGGGACGGGTCGCTCGTGTTTGGGGGTGGGGAGGACGGCGCGGCCGAGTGAACGGCGTGGGAGGACAGTGTGCAACTACGACGGCTACGCGGCCGCAGACACTCTCCACCACTCCTCGCGCCCCGCGCACGCCCGCGCCGCGCCCATGGTCGCCCTCACGGACGCCGAGCGGCGCCTGGCCGAGGTGGGGGGAGAGGGGCAGCGGGGGTGCCAAATGCGCGGCGCGGCGCGGTGCCCCACCGGCGAGGCGCGCTCTGCCGCCGCGCCGGCGGCAGCGTGAGCGTTGTGCCTCCCTTTCAGAGGGCGACCGCGCGACGCCGCAGCAGCCCACACGCGCCCACCTCAACCTCAACCACCCCCCGCTTCCCCTCTTGCAGCCCGACCCCGTCGACACTCTCGACCTCCAGGCGTGGTACATGGACAACGACGACGCCACCGACCAGCGCGAGCCGCACCAGCGGGCCCCGCCCGCGCCCGTCGCGCCGGCCACGCTCGCCGCGCTGGGCATCCTCGCCTGGAAAGTCCCGCCCGCCACGCCCGCGGGCGACGCGCGGTTGGCCGCCATCCGGGCCGCCCGCGGCTACTCCTACCAGGACACGGTGGAGATCAGCCGGGCGACGCTCGCCGGGTATGACGCGAAGCTCAAAGCGTTTTACGAGGAGCACGTGCACACGGACGAAGAGATTCGCTACGTCTTGAGTGGCTCCGGCTATTTCGACGTGCGCGACGGGGGCGACGCGTGGATCCGCATCCTGGTGAAAGAGGGCGACTTGATCGTTTTGCCCGAGGGCATCTACCACCGCTTCACCCTGGACACCTCCAACTACGTCAAAGTGAATCGCCTGTTTGTGGGGGAGCCGGTGTGGACGGCGCACAACCGGCCGCAAGAAGAAGGGGAGGCGGCGCCGAGCCGCGCGCGGTACGTCGAATCCTTCCTCCAGGGGGGGGTGAAGGCCACTTGATGATACATGGGGGAAATGTGTCGTTTTGGGGGGCTGTAGGGGGTCGTCGCGGGGCAGGGCGGTCGTCCGGCGCCACGCCGCGGGGTCGGGCCAGCGCCGCCGCCACCCCCACAATTGCGGCGCCTCCTGCGCGCCTCCCACCCTCCGCCGCGCCCCCACATGCGCGCCTGCGCGCGCCCTCGGCCGCCGACGCCCGCCCGCGCGCCCGCGCGCGCCGCGCCCGCCGCCGGCCCGCCGCCGCGCCGGCTCCGCCTCGCCCCAATGGCAGCCGCGGCCGCCACATCCCCGCCCCCGGTCCACCTCAAGACATACACCGCGGCCGACATGACGCCCGCCGACCTGCGCGCGTTCACCGCGCGGCCGCGCATCGACTTCGACTCCATTCTGGCCACGGTGAGACGGGAAGGGAGGGTGGGAGGGTGGTGTGGGGTAGTGAGAGGGCGGCTGGAGGTGGGACAAGGGCCAACACGGCTCCCTTTTCCTTTTTTCCAGGTCGCGCCGATCGTTGACGACGTGCGCGCGCGCGGCGACGCCGCGGTCCGCGACCTCACCCTCAAATTCGACCGCGCCACGCTCACGGGGCCAGTGTGCGTGCCCATCGAGGAATTGCCGCAGCCGGAAATTGACGTAGAGGCCCGCGCCGCGTTCGACGTCGCGCTCGCCAACATCACCGCCTTTCACGCTGCGCAAGCCACGCCCGACTCCTCCGTCGAGACCATGCCCGGCGTCGTGTGCCGGCGCGTGACGCGCCCGATCGGCGCCGTCGGCGTGTACGTCCCCGGCGGCACCGCGGTCCTCCCGTCGTCGGCGCTCATGCTCGCCGCGCCCGCGCGCGTCGCGGGGTGTTCGACGATCGTGATGGCCACGCCCCCCCGCGCCGACGGCTCCATCTCCCCGGAAGTCCTCTACTGCGCGCGCGCGGCGGGCGTGACGCACGTCCTGCGCGCGGGCGGCGCGCAGGCGGTGGCTGCGCTCGCGTTCGGCACGGAGTCGACGCCCAAGGTGGACAAGGTCCTGGGCCCCGGCAACCAGTACGTGACCGCGGCCAAGATGGCGCTCCAAAACTCAGAGGCGATGGTGGCCATCGACATGCCGGCGGGGCCGTCCGAGGTGCTCGTCATCGCCGACGCGGGCGCGTCTCCCATTCACGTCGCCGCCGACCTCCTCTCCCAGGCCGAGCACGGCCCCGACTCCCAGGTCGTGCTCGTCGCCCTGCCAGGCGTGGACACGGGGGCGGTCGAGGCGGAAGTCGGGCGCCAGTGCGCCCTCCTGCCGCGCGGCGCGGCCGCGCGCGCCGCGCTCGACCACTCGTGCATCGTGCGCGCGTCCTCCCGCGCCGAGGCCGCCACCTTTTCCAACATGTACGCGCCGGAGCACCTCATCGTCAACACGGAGGACGCGGAGGAGTGGTTGCCGTCGCTGACCAACGCGGGGTCGATTTTCCTCGGGCGGTGGACGCCCGAATCCGTGGGAGACTACGCGTCCGGCACCAACCACGTGCTCCCCACCTACGGCTACGCCCGCATGTACTCTGGCGTGTCCCTGGACTCGTTTGTGAAAAAGGTGACGGTGCAGAGCCTGACGAAGGCGGGGCTGGAGTTGTTGGGGCCGACGGTCGCCACCATGGCGTCGGTGGAAGGGTTGGACGCGCACCGGCGCGCGGTCACACTGCGGCTGGGCACGGATTGATGATGGGAGAGAGGAGGAGGGTGGAGGGTGGGCCTGTGGCGCGGGAGCATGGTTGCAGTGCGGGCGACGAAAAAACAAAAAACTCTCCTCCCTCCCTATTTCTGCCCGACCACAATCAGCCACGCGCCGTACGCCAGCGTGGGCAGCACGACGAGCGCGGCGGCAAGGGCGGGGTCGGGGTGGAAGGGGGCGTCGAGCGCGAGCGAGCCGTACTTGACGGCGGCGGCGCCTGGGGACGAGGGGGGCGCATTGGCGCCCGCCGCCTCCCGCATCGCGCCCATGCAACACGCCACCACCACACACGCCCCTGCCGCACCGGCGAACGAGGCGGCCGCGACTTTGGCGAAGTATGCGCCGTCGCTGTCGGTCGGCGCGGACGCGCGCGCGGCGGAGGGGGCGCGCCGGCGTACGCGAGGCGTGATACAGGCCGCCGGGCGCGCGACGGAGGCCCGCATCGGGGGCGGAGTGGCCGCAGAAGTGGCGTCGCTGCGCCGGCCCCACTCGTCCAAGACGACCACTCCCCCACCACTCCCCCGATGGCGACCACCCCTCGCCCTCCTGCCTCCCTCCTCCTGCGCATGCCCTTCCTCTACCCCCTGGCCGGCATCGCGTTTGTGCTTACCAAGCCGGCCCTGCTGGTGGCGGTGCTGCTGCGCGCGGCGGGCCTCCTCCTCTCCTTCCCCGTCGTGTTTTTCTCGACCGCCATCGCCCGCCGCGCCACGCACCGCACGTTCAGAGCCGTGCTGGCGTCCCGGGGCGTCAACGGCGGCCTGAGGGCTGCCAGCGCCGAAGACCGCGCCGCGCTAGCGGCGCGCGCGCCGGCCGTCGCGCGCGGCGCGGCCCCACCCACGCTCGGCGTCCGCGCCCTGCTCGTCGCCCTGTTTACGCCCGCCGCACCAGGATGGCCGTGGTACTGGCGGTGGGCCAAGAACCTGGTCGCCGCCCCCCTCGCCGCGGTCTTCCCCGCCGGCCGCGCGCTCGCCGCGATGGCCGACCCCGCGGACGTCGCCCTGCGCGCGCTGGAGCCATATTTGGACGCCAAAGGCCTCGTCAAAGGTGGAAGGGAGCGGGCGGGGCTCGCGGTGGCAAAGAGGGGAGAGCTGATCGCTTTCGGCGTCGCCGCCGCCGCCATTTCCGCGCTGCCGATCGTTTCCTGGGTCACCATGTTCACGACGGCGGCTGGAGCGGCGCTGTGGGCGGCCGATTTGGAGGCGGCGGGGCGGCTGGCGCGGTAGGGTGAGAGGGGAAGGGACGCCGCCGCGCGCAACCCCCGCCCCTCTCTATTTTCGCGAGGGGGCGCGCCCTCCTTCTTTCTTGCACCCCAACGCACCGCCCCCAACGCGCCATCCTTCTCCCGCACTGTGGCACGCGTCCACCGCCGGGCGTCGCGCGCCACCTCCCCCCAACCACCCCCCCTCTCCTCATCTCCATCACCCCTCGTACGCCGCCGCCGCCGCGCCCGCGCCGCCCGCGACGGCGGCCGCCAGCGGCCCCGCGGGCGCGTCCCAGCCGCCGTGTTGGCGCGGGGCCGGGTCCCAGCCGGCAGAGGGGCCGCCCGCCGCGCCGCGCGGCGGCCCGCCCCACGCCACCCCCCCAACGCCCTCAGGCGCCAGCGTGCGCGCAAACCCGACGGAGCGATCGACGAACGCGTGGCACGGGAACCGGGCGCGGGCGCCGGTGGGGGTGTGGGTGACGTCGACCCAGGCGAGGTGCCACCCCGCAAAGCCCCCCCCCCCATCCGTCGCCACCCGCAGCGCGCGCAGCGCCCCCACCGACGGCAACAGGGGCAGCGTGAACGCGTCGGCCCGCCCCCGGCGAAAGTGGGGCGCGCCGCCGGGGAGCGGCACGGCGCCGGTCGCGCCGCGGTCGCCCACCAGCTCGAACGAGACGCGGGCCCGGGTGCCGGCCACGCAAAAGGGGGACGTGTGGAAGACGAGGCGGTAGCCGGGAGAGGCGGTGGCAGGGGAAACGAGGGTCGAGGGCGGCGCTGCCAGCGCGCGCGTGGTCAGGCCGACGCCGTCGCCGCCCGCGCGCAGCCAGCGGTCGGCCGCGAAGAACGCGAGCTCGTCCCCGGTGTCGGCGTCCACGACGCGCACCCAGGCCAGACGCCAGGCGGCGGGCGGGGCGCCGGCGGGCGGCTGCGCGAGCGAGACGTCGGCGCCGCGCAGCGGCCGCGCGTCGGCCGCGCCTTCCACGGTCCACGATTCCACGCCCCCGGCGCGCAGCCGGGCGCCGCCCTCTGTGGGCAAGCGGAACGGGCCGGCCAGGGCGGTCGGGCCGGTGAGGGTGAGGGAGATGTCGCCGAGGCGGCCGCCGCCCGCGTCGTCGCCCACGTCGGCGGTCGCCACGTCGACGCGCAGGCGCATGGTGGGGGACGGGGATAGGGCGTGCACACGCACGGCGTCGACTTGGGCGGGCGGGGCTAAGGAGGGGAGAGGGAAGCGGGAGGTGGGCGGCGGGCCCGGCCGCGCGCGGCCGCTCTACCCCTTTCCACCCCCTCTTCCTACCCTCCGGCCACGCTCCCGGCACCGCCCCCCCCTCCAGCGCGGCCCGAAACCCGCCCAGCTTGCCGCCCGCGTCGTCCAGGCCGGCACGCAGGCCGGCCAGGACGGCGGCGAGGCGCGCGCGCTCGGCGGCGCCCGCGTCGGCGTCGCGCCGTGCGGCGGCCGCGTCGGCGGCCGCGGCGGCGGCGGCCGCGTCCGCGGTATCGGCACGCGCCCGGGCCGCGCGCGCGTCGGCCTCCATGGCGGCGAGGGAGCCGCGGACGCCGTCGGCGTCGGCGCACGCGCGCGCTGCGTCGCCGCGCGCCGCGGCGACCGCGGCGTCGGCCGACGCGAGCGCGTTGCGCGCGGCGGCCGCATCGGCCGCCGACGCATTGGCGCGCGCCAGGGCGGCGGACGCGGCCGCCGCGGCGGCGTCGCGGTCGGCGTCGGCATCGCGCGCGGCGGCGCGAGCGGCGCCCAGGTCGCCGCGCGCGCCGCGCAGGGCGGCCTCCAGCCCGTCCCGGGCCGTGGCGGCATTCTCGACGTCGCGCCGAGCCGCGTCCAGCGCGGCCCGCGCCGCCGCCAGCGCGGCGTCGGACGCCGCGCGGTCACCGCGCGCGGCGGCGGCGTCACGCGCCGCCGCGTCGGCGCCCGCCGCCGCGCCGTCGGCCGCCCGCCGGGCCGCCTCCAAGTCGTCCTCCAGCCGTGCGCGGTCGGCGGACGCGGCGTCCAGGGCGGCTTCCGCGTCGGCCAGGCGGGCGGCGGCGGACGCGGCGTCGGCGCGGAGCCCCGAAAAAACGTCGCCGAGCGCGGCCGCCTCGCGCGCCGCCGCCGCGTCCGCTTCGCGCGCGCGCACGTCGATGACGGCGGCCAGCTCGCGTTCCGACTCTTCCACGCGGGCGGCGGCTGCGACCGAGGCGGCGCGCGTGAGCGGCGTGTCAGGGGGGAGGGAGGGGGTGCCGGTCGCGCGGCGGCGGGGGGCCGGGGGGGGGGACCCGTGCGCATAGCCGCCGTGCACCGTGCCATAGGCCAGCGATGGAGACCGGGAGGGCGGGCGGGGGGCGGAAAAGGTGCGGAGGGGGGAGAGCGCCGGCGCGGCGCGCGGCGGCGGCGAGCGCGGCGCGCTCGCCGGGCGCGGCAGCGGCAGCGACGTGGCGCCCGTCAGGCCGGAAGCCGCGGCCGCCCCCCCAACGAGTGGCAGCGTCAGCCGGGCGCCGGGCGCGAGCCAGGCGGGGCCGCCGGGCGGGGCAAAGGAGGCAGCAGCGGCGCTCCCGGCGCGCACGTCGACCCGCTCGACGAGCCACGGCCGCGCCGCCACCCCCGCCCCTTCTTTCTCCCGCAGCGTCACCGACACCGCGGTCACCGGCCCGACCGCCGGCAGGTCGACGCCGTACGTCGCGGCGCGCCCGGGCGCGAGGTCGCCGCGCGCGGCGGGCAGGCGCACGCGCGCGTCGCCACCGGCGCGCGGCTCGCGCCCGTGGAGCTCGACCGCGGGCTCGCCCTCGGTGCCGGCGCCGTCGGCGGCCGCAGTGACCATGGTGATGGTGTAGCGGACGGTGGTGGGGGAAGGGGAGGGGGAGGGCGGCGGCGGCGCGCCCGCCGCCGCGAGCGACCCCGTCCGCCGCGGCCCGCCGCGCACGCACGCCGCCCACGCCGCCTCGACCGCCGCCACCCACCCGTCCGCGTCCGCCTCCGACGCCGCCGCAAACGTGAGCGTGTGGTCGCCGCATGTCACGGAAAAGGCGGCCGCGGCGGCGGCGGGGAGGGCGGCGAGGCGGGACCGGAGGCGAGCCACCCCCGGCGCCGGCGCGTAGCCGCGCGGCAGCGGGCGCACGGGCACCCGGTCCAGGGGGAGGTAGGCGGTGTGGGGGGCGGTGGGCGAGTCGGCGTAGCACAGGCGGTCGGGCAGGAGGTAGACCTGTGGAGAGAGGAGAGAGGGAGGGAAGAGGGTGCCGGCCGCGAATAGCGCGCGCGCGCCCGCCGCCCCGCCTCCCGCCCCGAACGCCCCTGCCGCCCCTCCTCCCTCTCTCTCACCCATTTGCGGCGCCACGTGGGGCGCGGCGCGGCGCCGCAGCCGACCGCGAGCCAGCCGGCGCGGACGGCGGTCGCCGCGTGCGCCGCGGCGTACGGCTCCCCCGCGCCCACGCCGCCGGAGGGGTGAGCGGCGCAGTCGGGGCACGCGTGGGCGTCGGGCGGGTCGACGGCGGCGGCGGCGTCCCTGGAGGGGAGGGAGGGGGGAGGGGGCGGTCGGTCGGCGACCCCGTGCCGCCCGCGCCGCGGGGCGGGCCGCCGACTGGCGTCCGCCGCGCCCGGGGCCGCGCGTGCACCACGTCATCGCGACGGGGAGGGTCGGGACGCGTGAGAGGGAGTGGTGGGCGCGGTGAGCACGCGCGCGCCCAAAACGGGGCGCGCCGCAGCGGCAGAGGCCGCTCCCGCGCCCCCACACACCCGCCCCGCCCGCGAGGGCGCGGCGCCGCCCCGCCCCCCCGCCCCCCACACCACCATGCACCCCGCGTGCCCGCCCGCGGTCTCGCTGCGAGCAGCCCCCCCTCCTGTCCGCCTCACCACCGGCTGCCCGGTGCTGGACGGCCTGCTGTGCGGGGGTTTGACCTCGTGCGGCATCACCGAGATTGTTGGTGCGCGGGCGGGAGGGCGGGAGGGGGCGGCGGGGCGGGCATGGGCGCGCGATGCGGCCGACGCGCTACCCTCCTGCCCTCCTCTCCAGGCGAGGCCACCGCGGGCAAGACCCAGTTTGCGCTGCGCACCCTGCTCACCGTGCAACTGCCCCGGGAAGATGGGGGGCTGGCGGGGAGCGCGCTCTGGGTCTACACTGAAGGCGACCCGCCCCTCAAGCGCCTGCGCGAGCTGGCGGCGGGGGTGGAGGGAGTGTGCGTTTGGAGAGAGAGTGGTGTGGGGGCGTCCGAGGCGAGGCGGCGGCGGGCGCGGCCGAGACACCGACGCGCGGCCCCCTCTCTCTCTCAGCGACGCCGCCACCGCGGCCGACCGCGTCTTCCTGGAAACGGCTGTCGACACGCCCGCCGCCCTGCTGTCCTGCCTGGACCGCGCGGAGCGGGAGGGGCTGTTTAAAGAGCGTGCGGAGGGCGACAACGGCCCGCCCCCCGTCAAGCTCATCCTGATCGACTCCGTCGCCCCCCTCTTCCGCGACGCCGCCACCCACGACGCCGCCGGGTACGGCACCCGCGCGGATGCGCTGTTTGCGTGCGCGGCGGCGCTGAAAGCGGTGGCGGCGGCGCATAGCGTCGTCGTGCTCACGGTGAATCAAGTCACCGACGTCATGGACTCCTCCCCCCCTCCTTGCCACACCGCCGGCCTGCGCCTGCGCAGCTCCGGGCGGGAGGTGGCGCCCGCGCTGGGGCTGGCGTGGGCGAGCTGCGTCGGGACGCGGCTCTTTCTGTCACGCGGCATCGGGGCCCGCGCGCGGCGCCGCGTGCTCCAGGTCGTGTTTGCGCCCCACCTGCCGCCCAGCCACGTGGTGGCCACGGTACGGGTGCAGGGGCTGGTGGGCGGGGAGCCGCCGGGTGAAGAAGAGGAGAAAGGCGGGGAGGCGCGCGCGTGATGTTTTATCGTTTTCCGTTTTCCGCACTTTGAACCGCCGCCCCGCCTCCATCCCCCTCGCTCGCCGGCCCCTGATCCCGCACGATCTGGGGCACAAAGCCGGGGGCGGTCGCGCGCGCCAGCAGCGCGGCGTACAGCGGGAGCCTCGCCGTCGCCTGGAACCCCCACCAGTCGCGCACCTGCCGGCACAGGTTGCGGTCGCAGTCGGCGACCACGAGCGCATCTTTCCCACGAGGCGCGGCCCGGGAGCGGGAGCCGTCGGGGGCGGCGACGTAGGACGACCCGTAAAAATGGCCGAACTCGGAATGGGCTGCTCTCCCGTCCCCGCTCGTAAACGCCCTGGGAAACGTTTCCGTCCCCACCCGGTTGACGCACGCGACGAATACTCCGTTGGCGATCGCAGCGTTGCGACCCTCGACCGGCCACAGGGCTTCCGAGAGGCCGGCCGTCGTCGCGCACGGATTCAGCACGATCTCCGCGCCGTTGAGCGCGAACCCCATCCAGTTGAGGGGGTGGTGCCGGCCGTAGCAGATGTTGACGGCCACGCGGCCGATGGTGGGGCCCAGGTCGAAGACCGGGTGGCCGGTGTCTAGGGAAGGAGACGAGGGGAGGGGTTGGCCTCGCCGCCGCCGCGTCGGGGCTGCCGGCGGCCGCGCGCACGCCGCGAACCCGAGAGAAACACAATCGCTGCCACCACCCCCAACCTTCCTCTCCTCACCTCCTTCCATGTAGTACGTCGACTCGTTGAAATCGCCGACGCGGGGGATGTGGTTTTTGCGGTGTTTGCCCACGACGTTGCCGCGCGGGCCGACGACGACCGCCGTGTTCCACACGGTGTCGCTGTTGGCCTCGTCCCGCTCCAGGATGCAGCTAATGATGGCCATGTTGGTCTCGCGCGCCAGGCGGGCGCACAGGGCCGTGCTCGGCCCGGCCGCCGCGCACTCGGCGAATTCGCACCACGCCTTTTCCCTCGTGCAGAAGCCAAACGGCATCGTCCAGCACTCTTGCGTGCACAGCAGCTGCGCGCCCGCCGCCGCCGCCGCGCGCGCGCCGGCCTCGAGGCGCGCGTGCGCCGCGGCGCGCTGGTCGGCGAACGGGGCGGACGGGCTCGCGGGGTGGGCGTGTTGCAGGAGGGCGATGCGGGTGACGCGGGGGGGGCGCAGTTGTTCGGGCGCGGCGGCGAACGAGGCGGTGGTGAGGGTGAGGTTGGCGGAAGCAGCCGCGTCGGCCGCGCCCGGCGGCAGGGACGCCGCGGGCGCGCCACCGTCGCCCAGCGACTCCACCAGCTTGCCCTGGTTGACGCCGTGCAGGACGCGCATGGCGGCGGCGAGCTCGGCGGGGGGAAGGCGGGCCTGCAGAGGGGAGAGAGGGGGTCGGGGCGTGCCTCTCGCCGCGGCATCGCGCCGCCGCCGCCCGCGCCGCGCGCCGCCGCACCTCCAGCATGGCCTCCAGGCTGTCGAAGCCAGCCAGCGTGCCGTCGTCGGCCTGCATGGCGCGGAGGCGAGGGGAGGGAGCGCGGCGGGAGGGCGCGGCGCGCGGAGTGGGGAGCGCGGACGGCGCGCCTTCGCTCGCACGCTTCGCTCACACGGCGCTCACGCCCCACCGCCCCCACGCCCCCCCAGGAGCATGGCCCGAAAGTCGGCGTTGGATTTGGGGGCCGCCGCGCTGCCGCCGGCGCCGCGCCCCGCGAGCGCGCGGGGCAGGAGCGGGGCAGACCCCACGCGCGGCGCGGGCGCGGGCGCCCCCCTCCCCCCTCCCCCTCGGCCAAAGCCGCCGCCCAGCACGCGGTCCCGGCCGCGGCCGCGGCCGCCCGCAAACCCGCCCCGCCCGCCGGCCGGCCGGGGCGCGGGCGGCTGGGAGAGCGCGACGGCGAGCGCCGCGCCGCGCAGGGCGACGCCGTCGCGCGCAACCGCGGCCACCGCGCCCGCGGGCGTCGCAAACTCGACATAGGCAATGCCGCGCAGGGTGCCGTCGGGGCGGACAGGGAGGCGCACGGTTGGGGCGGGGTCCGGCGAGTCCGCGGGGTGGAGGGTCGCAACCAAGTCGGCGGCCGTCGCGTCCGCGGGCAGGCCGCGCACGAACACGGTGCGCTTTTCGCCGTCGTCCGCGCGCGGCGGGCGGGCGTCGGTGGACGGGGTGGCGTCGCGCGAGCGGGGGTGGGGGGGGCCGTCGGCGCGCGGGCGCTTGCCCGCGCGCTCGCCGCTTGCTCCATCACCAGCCTCCCGCTTGGGCCGATAATTGGGATCCGCCGCGCGCCGGGCGGCGCGCACGGCGGCGGGGTCGAGCGCCCCTGCCGCGCGCGCCGCGGCGGCCGCCGCGCCGGGGGTCGAGGCCGCAGCGGCAGTCGCCGCCGCGTCGAGAGCCGGGTCGCACTTGAGCGTCGCGGCCGCGTAATCGGCGGCCGACCCGCGCTCGCGCTCGAGTCGCAGCCAGGCGGCGGCGAGGCGGGCGAGCGACGGCGGGCCGCCGTCGAGCTTGCGCGTGAGACCCTTGCGGAGCGCGCCCCGGGCGACATCAATGGACAGCGTCTCCGCGGCTTCCAGGGCGTACGTCGTCCAAAATTTGGCGCGCCCCGAGTAGCGAGCATGAGCGGCCGCGCCCTCCCAGACCCTACCCGCCCCCTCCTCCCCACCTCCCAGCTCCAGCTCGCACCGGGCGCGGTAGGGCGGGAGGAGAAGGTCGGGGTCGGTGTAGGCGGGGAAGCGGGAGGCGAGCGTGGCGTCCAGCGCGGCAAACGCTGCGCGCACGCCGGCGAGCGCGGCGTCGCCGCCCGCCCGCCGCAGGGCGTCCAACCGGCACAGGGCCACTTCCACCCGCTCCTCGGCCGTCGCCAGTGGCGCGGCGTCGGCCGCATCGAGCAATGCGAGGACAGCCTCGCTCGGGCCGCCGTCGCGGCGCTCGGCCGCGCGCGCAGCACGCGCCCACAGCTCGCCCGCCGCGGGGCAGTTGCGGGAGCCGCGCACGAAGATGGAAGCGGAAGCGGCGGGCACGGCAGGCAGCAGGACCGACGCCGCGCGGCCGGCGCGGAGCCAGAGGTAGGGCGTGTTTGGAAACGCGGCGAGCGCGCGCTCCCAAGCGAGCAGGACGCGCGCAGGGTCCTTGGTCCCCTCCTCGAGGCGGACGTAGGCGAGGTGGGCGGCCAAGCGGTCGGCGTCGGGGGCGTCGGCCGCGACCGCGGCCTCGGACGCGGCGCGCGCGGTCGCGGCCGCCGCCGCTTTCGCCGCCGCCGCTGTCACGTGCCCGGGCAGCCCCCCGCCCCCGTGCGCCGCCTCCCACGCGGTCGCGGCGGCAATCGCGCCGCTACTGGCATTGCCGGCCAAAGGTGTGGCCAGCTGGCGGTGCCAGAGGGAGCGAACGCGGTCGGCCTGCGCGGCGCCGCCCGCGCCGGCGGCCAGCGCGGCGTCCTCGTACGACCGCACCTCGTCCCACAGGATGTGACCTTGGCCCACGTGCAGGCCGGCGGCGGCCAGGGCGCGCCCGGCCAGTTCCCGGTGCCGGGCGAGGCCTTCGTCGGTGAAAGACGCGACGTCCGCATCCCGCTCCCGCACCGCGCGCAGCCAGGACGCCCACAGGGGCACCGACACAAAGTCGGCCGTGGCGGCGGCGTGGAGAAGGGTGAGCGTGTCGAGCGAGGAGCCAGCGGCGGCCTCGTCCCGCACCCAGTCCAACCACGCCGCTTCCGGCAGCGGCACCGCCGCCGCCGCCGCGGCGCGCGCGTCGGCCAGGCGCGCTTTCAGGCCGCACTGCTGGAGCAGGGTGAGGTACGAGACGCGCGCGCCGGCGTCGAGCGGGGAGTCGGCGACGCGCGCTTCAAGTGCGTCGAGCGCGGCCGCGTCCGCGTCCGACACGTCCACCCCGGCAAAATCGGACCCAGATGATGTGGATGGGGACGGTGGCGGGTCGTCGGAGGGCGGTGGCTCGGCGGCGGCGGTGGGCGGCGGCGGCGGCGGCGGCAACTCGGCGTCCTCCGTGGGCGCGCGCCGGGCGCTGCGCCGGGGCGGCATCGAGGGGCGCCGCGCGGGGCGGGCGGGCGGCGAGCGGAGAGTGACCGCCGGCACACACAGACCGTCGGCGTCGCCGCGATGCGGCTCGCCGACTTTGTCTCCGCCGCCGCCCCCGCCGTCGCCTCCGCCTTGGCCGCTCTGCCCCCGTACGGCGCCGACATGACGGGCTGCCTGATCGTGGGGCCGGACGGCAGGTGAAAGAGAAGAGAGGGAGGGGGAGGAGGAGGGGGCAACGCTGCCGGTGTCGCGCCCACCCCACGTCTCCTGCAGCGGTAAGACCTCCCTCCTGTTTCATTTCGCCCGGGCGGCGGCGGCGGCCACCGGCCGGGACGCGTACTTGCTCACGTCGCGCGCGCGCGCCGAGGCCGGCCCGCCCGCGCTGCCGCCCGGCGTGGAGGCCGACGATGCCGCGCTGGAGCGCGTGCAGGTCAAGTAAGAGTGTCGAGGGTGGATGGGAGGAGGGCGAGGGGCCAGGGACGGCCCCCGCCCACCCCATCACCTCTCCTCTCTCCTCCAGATATGTAGACACCCTGGCCGACGTCGCCGCATTCGCATCCTGCCTGCACCTGCTCCCCACCCCTCCATCCGCGGTGTGCGTCGACGACCTGCCGTCCCTGCCGCCCGGCGGCCCGCGCGCAGACCGGCGCGCGGTCGACGCCGCGCTGGCGCGCGCGCTGGCGCTGCTGGCGGATGGCACGAGTGGTGCATGGTATGAGAGTGAGGGAGGAGGGGAGGGGGCGGCGTAGTGGCAGGGTGGCGGCCGACACTCCCTCTCTCCAGGCGCGGCCCCACCACCCCGCCCACCCCCCTCGTCGCCACCGCGTCCTCCCCTGCCGACGGTGGTGCCCCTCCTTCCCTGTTCCTGGCCCGGCGCTGGCTCCCGCTCGTGCTGGCGTCCTCCCCCGCGCACAGCGGCGGCGACGACGCTTGGACGCTCGCCCCACTGCCGCCCGCCGCCGGCGGCGCGTCCCTGCCGCCCGGCTGCGGCGCGGGCGTCGTGTACGGCGGTGCGGACGGCGTGCTGGACGCGACGGCGGTGGTGGTTGGGTGAGAGGGGAGAGGAGGGGCGTGGGTTTGTTTTCTGCTTTCGCTTCGCCCTGCCTGGCATCCGCACTCGCCGTCCTTGTGTGCGTGCGCGCGCCGGCCTGTTGCAGCAGGGGCACCGCCGCCGCGCGTCGCTCTCATCGCTGTCTCTCAGTGTGTTTCAGTGGGCGGGGAGATCTCCCCGCCCCCATCTCCCTCACTCGCCGCCCTCGCCGCCACTCCGCGCCGACCCCGCGGTCAGGAAGAGGAGGCCGATGAAGGCCGCAATCGCTTCCAGTTCCGACAGCGCGCCGACGCCGGTCTCGAGCTCGAGCAGCGAGAGCGCCCCTTTCCCGGTCACCGCTTCCGCCACGATGACGACCGCCAAGGCGGCGGCGGACAGGCGGAACAGGGTGCCGCGCAGGAGGAGGGCGGGCGATTGGCGCGGGAGTTTGGTCGGCGGCGTGAGCGCCAGGAGGAGCAGGCCGCCCACCGCGAGCGCGAGCACGGGCTCGATCTCCCACAGGGGGACGCCCACGGCCAAATCGAGCGCTTGGACGGCGCCGCGGCCGGTCACGCGCTCGCCGACGAGCGTGGCAACCAACGTGATGACCGCCAGCTTGTCCCACAGCTCCCTGGATGCCCCGGCGGGCCGTGGAGGGGTCACAGGCGCCGCCGTCGCGAGGCGGGGCAGGACGGACGGCGGAGGCGTGGGCGGCAGCGCGGGCGGCGGCGGCGCATCGCGCGGCGGGCCGGGCGGGGGGGCAGCGGCGGAGCGAGGAGGGGGGGCGGAGCGAGGAGGGAGTGGGGAGCGGCCTGGGAGGCGTGGCGGGGCGCGCGTGGGCGGCTGGAGCCGGGCGGGCCGCATGGCGGAGGGGAGTGGGCGCCGACCCCGACCCGCGCGGTCTTCTCTGCATTCTTCCGTTTGCCTCTGTCGACACACCGCCGCCATCACTCTCTGCGTCGCCGCTGCTGCTGCTTTGCTCTCGTTCCCGTCTGGCGGCCGCCAGGGGTGGGGATGAGGGATGGCCCGACCCGCCCCCGCTCTCCCCGCCGCGTGCCCTCGCCGCCGCCCGGCGCCCCGCCCCGACCCCCGCCCCCCCCGCGTCTCTCGCCCGGCGTGACACGCACACCACCACCCCCGCAAAACAACCCCCACACGTGTTCCGCCGCGCGCCCACCCCCCTCCCCCACTGCCTCGTCACGCCCCCTTGGCCGCGCCCTTGGGCGGCGCGCGGAACACGCCGACGACGACCGCGTGGTCGCGCTCGTACGGCTCCAGGGTCACCTGCTCCTTGGGCTTGAGCGCGAGTTCCTGCAGCTTTTTGACCTCGCGCGCGAAGACGGCTTCCGGCACCGCGGTCGAGTCGATGCACGACGCCTTGATGGAGATGACGAACGCGCCCCCCGCTTTCAGGAACGAGGCCGCGTTCAGCCCCACGATGCGCGCCTGGTCGGGCTGCGCGACGTCCGCGAACACGACGTCGACCATCGGGACGAGCATGCGGTACTTCAAGGGGTGGCGCGCGTCCTCGATGATGGGGACGATGTTGGGCCGCTTCTTGGCCATGTTGACGAGGTCGCGCCCGGAGCGGTGCGAGAATTCGACCGCGTAGACGGTGCCGGTCGGGCCGACGATGTCCGACACGTGGGAGACCGACGTGCCGGAGGCGGCGCCCAGGTATAGGACTTTCGCGCCGGGCTTGATGTGGATGTTGTCGACGCCAGCCAAAACCGCGGCCGCCAGCTTGCTGCGGAACGGGTTCCACACGCGGTACTCGATTTTCACCGCGTTCGCGCCGTCGGCCACCGGCTCGCCCGACTCCACGCTGATGCGCTTCTCGCCGTAGACGCTCTCGCCGGGCACCATGTTCTTCGTGACGAGGGCGTCCTTTGGGTTTGGGGTGCGGGTTGGGGTCGGGCACCACGGCGCGAGCAGCGATAAAAAAAACTCCCTGGGCAGGGCGTTGGCCCCGCGCCGGGCTCCCCGGCCAGCCACTGCTCACCTCTTTGCCACGAGCGATGAAGACGCCCGCGTGGCGGTGGGCTTCGACGACGACCTTGGCGCCTCCCTTCATGCCGCCCCGCCCACCCCCACGCCCGCCAGGAGCGCCCCGACCACGCCCGCCACCGCGGCCGGGCGGGCCGCGACCACCGCCGCGGCCGCCGCCGCCGAATTTCGAGACGCCACCGCCGCGCCCGCCGAACCCGCCGCGGCCAGAGCCGCCGCGGCCGCCGAACGTGGAGCCACTACGACCGCCAAAGCCACCTGGGGGTTGGAGGGGGGAGGAGGCGTGAGACGGGCGCGCGGCAGGGCGCCGCGCGCGCCGGCGGCCGCCGCCCGGCAGCGGCCCGCCCATGCGGCCCCGGGCGCGTCTCCGCGCCCCTAGCCGGCCGGCGCAGCGTCATCACGCGCTCAGGGAGGCAGGATGGCGCCCCGGCCGCGCCGGCGCGCCGTGCGCGGGCGCAGCTAGCCATGCCGCCCACGCCGCCGCCCTCCCTCCGCGCTCACCGCGACCGCCGCCGCGCCCGCCTCCGCCACGGCCTTCGTAGGCCATGAGAGCGGGAGAAGAGAGGGTGGTGGGCGAGACGAAGAAGGGCCGGCTGCTGTCTGGAGCAGCGGAGCGAGAGTGGCAGTGGCTGTCCCACTCCCTCGGTGGTGGTGTCGGTGCGACTACAATCGGTGCTGCCCCTCCCAAATCGAACGCCCGCGGATGGTGTACATGAGAAGGTGGTGGAATGGTGGTGGAATGGTGGTGCCTTCGTCGTCGCCCTCTCTCTCCCCGCTCTCTCCCCCGCTCTCCCCACACCATCAGCTCCCCGCCCCCACCCCGTTCAACGCCTTGGCCGCCACCTCGTACGCGGCAAAGCACACCGCGTTGGCCGGGTACGCGCGCACGAGCGCGGGCCCAAAGCCCCTGTACATCGCGCGCACGCCGCCCGCGCGCCACGTCTGGGCCGCGCAGTCGAGCACGCCGGAGAACTGCTTGGCGGCGGGCGTGTCGGCCTGCCACCGCGATTTGACGACGTCCGCGGGAAACACGGGAATCCAAAACGCGGTCCCGGCCGCGCCGCCCGCCACGATGAGCGCGCCCGTGCCCAGGTCGGCCGTGGACGCCAGGCCTTGGTGGGACGCGATGGCGCGCTTGAGGGATTCGTAGACCGCAAACATGACCGCGTTGCCGGGGACTTCACGCGCGAGCGTGCACGTCAAGCCCCGAGAGAGGCCCAGCAGGCCTCCTTCCGCGGCCATCACTTGGCGCACGACGTCCACGGGGCCGCGCGCGAGGGCCGGGGGCAGGGCGGGGTGGAGGGCCAGGGACGGGCGGGAAGACGCGGCGCCCGCGCCCGCCGCCGCGAAGAGCGTCGCCGGCGCGCTCGCGCCCCGGACCGCCGCCGCGGGCGCCTGGCCCGCAATCCCCGCCGCCTGCGCCGCTGACAGCTGGGCCTGGAGGCGCACCTTGATGAGCTCCGTCGGCGTTGCGATGGCGGCCACCGCCACCCCCGCCCCCGCCCCAGCAATCGCCTGGTCCCCGATCGTCAGCGGCGACCCGTCGGCATGCGCCAGCGCAGCCTCCATGCGGCCGCGCGCGGAGAAGAGGACCGCGTTGAAAAGCGCGACGGTGGCCAGCGGGGCGCCCATGCCGCGGTACAGGCCGCGGGGGCCTTGAGACGCGAGGGTCTGGCGAGGGGCGAGGGGTGGTGAGGCGCGCGCGCCTCCCCAGGCCCTGAACCCTCCCTCCCTCTGTCCCCCACCTTGCGCGTCGCGTCGAGCGCGGACGAGTAGAGCGGCGCCTGCCCGGGCAGGGGGCGCGGCGCGGTCTGCAGCTTGGTCTTGATGGTGTCTGGAGGGGGAGGAGGGGAGGGAGGAAGTGGGCGACCAAGCGCCGCGAGGGGAGGTTTTGGGGGTCAGGCGCGAGGGTTTGCGCCCTGGGGCGGCCCCGCGGCCGCTTCCCGCGCGCGCCGCCTCAACCACGCATCCAGAGGCACGCTGCGGGCGTCGCGGGGCGGCCGTCAAGCGGCGGGGGGCACGGCGCCGGTGGCCAGCTCGGCGCCACCCCCTCACCACCCCTCACCAAACGGGTGCCCGACCAGGAGCTGGCACGAGCCCGCGATGGTGCCCGCGGCAAAGTCCTAGAGGGGGGGCAATGGGAGGAGGGAGGCGAGGGGTGGGCGCCGGGGCGCCCGCGCGGTGCCCTCCTCCACCCCTCGCTCTCTCTCCGTCTCTCCCGCCTACCACGGCGGCCGACGGCTTGGTCGGCATCGCGGCGACCGGCGGCGGGGCGGCGGGCCGCGGCAGAGTGAGGGCGGCGCTGGCCGCCCTCTCTCCTCACTCCCATCCCACGCACGACCATGCTGGCCCTTCTCGCCTCCGCCGCCCAGCGCGGCGTGCTGCGCCACGCAGCATTCGCCGCGCCCCTGGCGGCCGTCGCGATCTCTGCCCGCTCCTTTGCGTCGACCTACCTGGACAAGGGCGCGGTCACCGAGCGCGTGCTCAAGACGGTCAAGGCGTTTGATAAGGTCGACCCTGGCAAGGTCAGTGAGAGGGGGGGGGTCCGGGAGGGCGTGGGCGGCGTGAGCAGGGCGCGGCGGCGCGCCGATCCCGCCGCGCGGACCGGGGCGGCTCGCCGCGGGCGGCACGCCGCTCGCGCGCGGTGGCTGGAGTCACATGCAGCGCTTGGCGAGGCGCGCAAGCCCGCCGGCGCCCTCCCGCACGAGACACCGCCGCGCCGGCGGACCCCCTCCAATCCCTCCCTCCCACTCCACCTCCCAGGTCACCGCCACCGCCGCCTTCCAGGGCGACCTGGGCCTCGACTCCCTGGACGCGGTTGAGCTCGTCATGGCGCTGGAGGAAGAGTTCGGCATCGAGATTCCCGACGCAGAGGCCGACCGCATCCTCTCCACCGGGGAAGCGATCGCGTACCTGACCGCGCACCCGCAGGCCAAGTGATGGTGGTGGGAGGCGGGGTGGGGCGGCGCGTGTCGCTGCTCTCTCTTGTTGGCCGCGTGGGCGCGGTCGGGGTCGCGGGCGCGGCTCCCGCCGCCGCAGGAGCAGGGTCTCGTTAGCGTGCTACAGGGTGGTACACCGCGCGCGCCCCGGGCGCGCGCCTCGCGCTCTCGTCGGCAGTGTCTCTCTCGTTCCGCTCCGCGCCGTGGTCTCGCTGGTCTCCCGTCTCTCTCGGGCGCCCCCTCTCGCTCTGTCTCTCGCCTCCCCCCCCACGCTCACGCGTGCGCCGCCGCGCCCGGCCCCGGCGGCGGCCGCGGCGCGCGCCGCGCGCGCGGCGCGGGGGGCGCGGGGGGGGAGGCGACCGGCTCCGCCACCGGCTCGTTTGTAAAGCCGTGCGTGCGCAGCAGGCGCACGGACGCCAGCGCGGCCACCGCGCGCGAGACGCGGGCCCAGTCGGTGCCCACAGCCTTCCACCCGAGGTCCGCGGCCAGCAGGGCCCACGACGCGGCCGACAGCGCGGCCAGCGCGGTGGCGGCCGCGCCGTGGCGGGCGGCGGCGGTGGCGGCGCCGCGGGCCGCGGTCCGGACGGCGGCCGCCGACCCCCCCCTGCGCAGCGCGGCCGCGAGCGCGGCGTCGACCGCGCCCCCCCGCGCCAGCGCTCGCGCGGCCAGCGGCTTGAGCAGGGTCGACCGCGCGGCGCTCAGAGCGGTCGCGGCGACCGCGGCGGCAAAGGTCGAGGTCGCGTCGGCGGCGGCGCTCGGCGCGCGCGCCGCGCCGCGCGTCGCGACCGCGCCACCACCTCCATCCCCTTGGCCCAGCATGGCCGCCAGCAGCTCCACCTCCAAATCCGCCACCGCCAACCCCGGCGACACGCGCGCCCCGAGCCGCGCGCCGAGGCGGAGCAGCGTCTCGCGGTAACTCGGCCGCCGCCCGGCCAACGACTCGCCCGCGTCGGCGGCGAGGAACAGAAACCGGTCGTGCAGGGAGGCGGCCGAAGAGACTGCCGACGACCGCGACAGCGATTTGGCGAGCGGCGAAAACGGCGACAAACCGTTGAGAATGCCGTGGACCGCCTCCAGCTCCCCTTCATCGCACAGCTCTAGCACCTCGCGCAGGTCGGGGTCGAGGTCGAGGTCGCGCGACGGGCGCAGCGGCGCGAGCGCGGCGATGGGCGGGCGGACGGTGGCGTTGGGGCGCAGCGCGATGGCTCGGGCCGCCGCGCGTGGGCAGAGGGCGATGCAAGGCACGAGTTGAGGGGCATTGGGGGCGTATTTGGAGCGCGGGCCCTGTGAATGCGACGCGCGCCCCGGCGCCGATGCCGCCACTTTGGCGCGACCGGCCGCCACGCGCATGGGCGCGACCATGGTCAGGCGCGTGCAGGCGGTGGGCCGGCGGAGGGGCAGGGTCTCGCGGCGGGAGTGATTGCCGCCACTTTTCGCGCGCTCGCCGCGTTTCTCTCTCTCTCCGTCGTCGTTGCCAAACCAGAACGCCACACGCCACCAAAAACACGCCCTCCTCCTCCTCTCCTCACTTGCCACCCCCCGCCGCCCGCTTTTTTAGCTCCGCCCCGCGCGCCTTTTTCCGGTCCTGCTCCTTGCGCACGCTCTCGTACAGGTGCCGCTTCTTGCGCGGCAGCAGCGCGGACCGCATGCGGTCGGCGTCGTTGAGGGGTTCCAGGGAGGGGGCAGGGGCAGCGGTGGTGGCCGCGACCACTCCAACCTCTTTCGCCAGCCCCGCCGCGTGCGCGGCGGCCGCCGCGGCCGACGGGTCGACGCCGGTGGATGCGTCAACCTCGACCGCGTCCCCGACCGCCTTGGCCGCCGCCTCTTCAAAGGCCGCGACCGCGGCTGCGCCGCTCGCCCCCCCGGCCGACGCCGCCGCGTCGCGCAGCGACTCGAGCTCTTTGGCGTACGCGGGCACGTGGCCCCCGTCGGCATCCGCATCGGCAAACGGGGACGGGTGCGGCGGCGGCGGCGCCCCGGGCGCGTACCGCCGCTCGTCGGCGCGCACGCGCCAATTGGCCGAATCAAACGCCCACTGCGGCTGCACCGGCACCGCGCCCGGGGCGCGCGGGTCGGCGGTGGAGCCGGCGGGGAGCGGGCGGTCGACGATGGCGTGCGTGACGGCCGGGTCGGACGGGTCGAGCGGCGCGCCCTCCCCTTCCCACGTCGCGGCGCCGCCGAACGAACGCACGACGAGCAGGGTCGCCTCGCGCGGGACTTCGCGCCCGATAAAGAAGGTGAGGCCCCGGAAGAGGGTGCCAGGGGTGGGCGAGGGAGCGGCGGGGGCCGCGGCGTCGTCGCCGTGCGCCGTCGCTGTCGCGCCTGGGGAGAGAAGAAAGATGCCACCCGCTGGGTAAGTCCGAAAGGGTAACGGCGCCGACGGCGCGTCCCCACGGCGATGGAATCAGCGGCCGCGCCGCGGGCGGGGAGGCGCGCCGGGGGGGCCGGGGCCGCCCCCGGCGCGCCGTCGACCCGTCGCCCCCGCGGCGGCGCTCTGCGGCAGTGCGCGGTGGGCTGTACGCCATGGTGGCGCCCCTCGTCGCGCGCGCGGGCGCCGCGGCCGGCTGGGGCCGCGGGCTTGGACCCGCCTGCCAAAAAAGAACGGGGAGGGGAGGAGCCGCCAACCACCCCCTCTCCGCCCCCTTCCTTACCCGGCGCTTCGTCCGCTTCGGCCTCGCCGCCGAGCGCGGCCAGACGGTCGGCCAAGCCCTCGCGCGCGCCCGGCGCCGGCAGCGCGGGGGCCGGGCGCGCGGCGCCGCCCTTGCCGGCCGCGCGCAACGCGGCCCGCTCCCGGCGCCCCGGCGTCGCCGGCGCCTTCCCACCACCGGCCAGCGCGCGCATCACCGCGTCCAACCCCGCGCCCGCGCCGTCGAGCGCGGGGTCGGGGCGCGGGGGGTACCGCGCGCCCGCGTCGGCGTACAAGCGCGCGAGCACGTGCCGCGCCAGCACGAGGCCGAGCTCCAGGAACGTGAGCATGACCTTGAAGTCGACGTTGGGGGGGAGGACTTGGGCGAGCGCGTGGGGCATGACCCACACGACAGGCGCCCCGCGCGCGCTCGCCTCGCAGTAAAACCCTTTGACGCTGATGAACGCCTTGCGCAGCGCGCCGGTGGACGCGACCCAGGCCTGCCACTCGAGCGCGACGGCGCGGGCGGCCGAGACGGCCGACGGCGGCACGCCCGCGCGCGCGTCGGGCGGGAGCGACGCGAACAGGTGGATGAGGGAGAGAGGATCGTCCAGGTCGCGCAGGGCGTCCGCCAGGGTGGGGTACCGTTCGGCAACCAAATGGTCGAGCGTGTGCACCGCGCGCGTCGCGGCGACTGCGTCGGCCGCGTCGTCCCCTTTTTTCGCGCGCGCCTTGCGCACCCGCCGCTCAAACGCCGCGTCCTCCCGAAACTTGTTGAGCAGGGGTTCGTGCGCCAGGAACGCAATGTCCTTGGCGTGGTAGTACGTGCGGTGGCGGCCGGCCGGCTTCTTGCGCGGCTCGCGCGGGTGGATGCCCTTTAAGATGCAGAGCCGGCTGGGGAGGGGAGGGAGAGGGGTGACGTGTGAGCGTGTGGGCGCGCCCGCGTCAAGTGCACGCGGGCGCAGCGCCGCCGCCGCCGCGTGCCGCCGCGCTAGCCGCCGCAATCGCCCTCCCATCTCTCCTCCTACCGAAACTCGGACAGCTTGAGCTGCAGCTTCTTGAGCGCCTGGTTGCGCGTCAGGTAGAGGGCGGCATTGCCCTGCTTGCCCTGAGGGGGGGGGAGGGAGCGCCGTCGGCCGCCGGCGGCGGCGGCCGCCGGGGGGGGTGCGCGGCCGCGGGCGCCGCGCGGCCCGTGGGGGCGAGGCCTGAGTCGCACCTTTTTGACGGGCTTGCGCATGGCGGCGGCCGGGGGGCGGGCGCCGCTGGTTGTGGATGCACCGCCGCCGGCACGGCCAAATGCACAGCGCGGCGGGCGGCGCCCCGCCCCGCCCCATGACTCTCCTCTCCGACCTGCCCGCGCACGTCATCGCCGAAATCGTGGGCCGCCTCCCGGCCGCCGACGCGCTCGCGGTCGCCGCGGTCTGCGCGCCCGCGCGCCGCGACGAGCCCGCGTGGCGCGCCCGCGCCGCGTCCCTGGCCGGCGGCGCCCCTCTCGGCGCCATCGCCGACTGGGGCGACGGCGTGACGTGGCGGGCGCTGGTGGCGGGCCTGCTCGCGCGGCACGGCCACCTGCTCGCGGCGCGCGCGCTGTCCGCGGCAGCGTCGTACCTTGGCACGCTGGTGACCGTCGAAGCGGTGCCGCCGCTGGGGCTGGTGGCGTACTCCCTGACACCGGTCGCTCTGGGGGCCGGCTTCCACCGCGCGCCCCTCTTCGAAGTCGCGTTCACCCCCGCCGCCCCCGCCTCCGTGCGCTGCCGCCGCCCCGGGCGGCCGCCGCCGGGGCGCGGGGCGATGCCCGACTGGCACGCGGCCGCGCTGTGGAGTGGGGACGGGGAGGGCGGCGGCGGCGGCGCGCGCCCCGCCCTTCTCCCTCCTTCCTCCGTCTCCCTCACCTGCGTCGACGGCTGCCGGCAGTCAATGTTTGACGTCAACGCGCGCCTGGCGGCTGCGCGCGGGGCCGACCCCGGGGCGGAGGCGGCGCCCGGAGGCGCGCGCGGGCCGGCGCGCCGCGCGGTCGTGCTGCCAGAGATGCCGCCCCTGGCCGACGTGGGCGCCTACATCATGACCATGGTAGGGATAGGGGAGTGGCGGTCTGTGAGGGTGGGCCGCGCGCGCGCCGGGCGCCGACGCCTCCCCCCTCTCAGGGCGCTCTTTCGCTCGGTGGCGGCGACGACCGCCCGTTCACCCTCGCCCCCGTCCCGCCTTGGCGCAGCCAGGGCCTGGAGGGCGTGTGGAGGGGGACGTACGGCCCGCACCGGCTCGAAGTGGTGCGGCTGGGGGCGGCGGAGAGCGCGGTCGCCGCCGCCGGCGCGAGCCACCCCGCCCCGTCGCCCCTGCCGCCCCCTCTCCCCTCCTGCCTAGACGCGGTCAAGCTGCTAGGCGATGCGCATGTACCCGCGGGGCGAGCGTCGTTCCGGGTCGACCCGGCGGCGCCCTCGACGCCGGCGCACGACCTCCTGTCCCTCGGCCCCCGCCCCGCGGGCGCCCGCCTGCGCCTCCCCCCCGGGTGGCGCGCCGACGTGCTCGACCTGGGCGCCGCGACCCTGGTCGTGCGCGGCGCGTGGCCCGCGACCGCGGTCGTCGCGGCGCCCGGGTTTGCCGACCCGACGACGGTCCCCGCCCAGGTCGCCCTGCTCGAGCCCGGGGATGTGTTGGCGGTCGCGTGGGGCGGCGGCATGCGGTCCGTCTCCCTGTTTGCGCGCGTGGAGGACCGGGAGTTCAGAGGGGGGCGAGGCGGCGGGTGAAGCGCCGCGATTTCGTTCGGTCTCTCTCTTTGCACTCGCACCCCCTGCCCCCCGCTCAAAACCCGCGCGCTCCCTTGGGCCACACCGCGTTCTTGAGCCACATGTAGACGGGCAGCACGAAAAAGTAAAAGCCGGCGGCCGAGCCGAGGAGCACGCGCGCGGCGAGCGACAGCGCGCCGGCGAGGCCCTTGGCGCGCGCGCCAGACACCTCTTGTTTAGGCCCCAGCGCCAGTGGCGACACGCCCGCTTTCGGCTTGGCCCCGGTGACGGTGCACCCCATGATGAGGCCGTGCCGGCGCACGCCGCGGTACCAGGACGGCCCGATCCGGTCGAGCGTCACGTCTGCAAACCCCGCCGCCTCAAACCATTTGATGTACTCTTCTTCCTCCGGAAACAGCATCCACGCGTCGGCGAAGAAACGGGAGACGGGGTGCGTGGGGCGCACGGGGCCGATGACGCACGCGACGCCGCCCGGTTTCAGGACCCGGTACGCCTCGCACACGCCGCGCTGCGGCTCGGGCCAGTATTCGATCGAGCCGGCCGAGGTGTAGCGGTCGAACGCGTCGGTGGGCAGGGGGAGGTCCTCGGCGTCGCCCTCGAGGAAGGTCACGCCGCGGAGGTCGGCCTTCTTTTTGGCTTTCGCCAGCTGGTGCGGCGACTGGTCGACCAGCGTCACGTTCTCGGGCCGCACCTTTTGCACGACGCCCTGCGTGCAAAAGCCGGTGCCGCCGCCGACGTCGGCAACAGTGAGAGAAGGCGAGTCGAGCCGCGCTGGCTTGAGCGCGGCGTCCCGCATCGGCACCGTCCAGTGCCCGGGGTTGACCACGTAGTCGTACACTTGGGCCAGGAAGGCGTAGAAGAGGCGGGCTTCGGCCTTGTGCTGGACAAGGCCGAGGGGGCGGGAGGACGCGGCGGCGCGGCGGAGCGTGTCGCGGGGGCGCGGCGGCAGGCCCGCGCGGCGCGGCGGCGGGGGGCGGCGTGCGGCCACGGCCGCGGGGCGGGCGGGTGGGCGGGCCGGGGGGCGCGCGAAGGGGAGGGGCATCGGATCGGGGAAGAGAAGAGGGGGGTGTGGAGCGGCTCGACGCGCGCTCGACCCCGCCTCCAGACGTGTTTACACAGGCCCCGCGCTCCACCCCACATGCAACTCACTTCGGGCGCGTGATCGTGACGGTGCGTGGCGCGCCGCCGCCGCCACCGCCACCCCCGCCGCCGCCGCCGCCGCGCTTCTTCCGCTTCTTGCCGCCGCCACCCTCACCCCCCCCACCAGCCGACCACCGGTCGTCCACGACGGGCGCGGGCGCGTCGCCGCCACCGCGGCGGCGGGCCTCGAGGAGGTCGCGCAGATCCCGCCCTTCCAGCGGCGGCGGCGGCGCGGGCCGCGCGCGGCGCGGCGACAGCCGCCGCACCGCCGGCCGCGGCGACCGGGAGCGCGACATCGAGTCGTCCCGGCGGCGGCGGCGGGCGCCGCGCGAGCGGGACCGGGAGCGCGAGCGCGAGCGCGAGCGCGAGCGCGAGCGGCGCCGCCGACCACGCTCGCGCGGCCGCGACCGCGACCGCCCCGCGCCCCACCCCCCACCACACTCGGCCGCCACGTGCCCGGGCAGCCCGCACCGAGCGCACACGCCGGCCGCGGGCGCGGCGCCCGGCGGCGGGCGGGCGCAGTCGCGCGCGAGGTGGCCGTGGTCGCCGCAGCGGAAACAGGCGCCGGCAGTCGGGCCGGCGCCGCCGCCGCCGCCGCGCCCTCCACCAGGGCAGTCCTTGGCGCGATGGCCCTCCACGCCGCACCGGAAGCAGGCGCCGGCGGGCGGAGGAGGGGGGGGAGGGCCGCCGCCGCCGCCGCCGCCCCCCGCGCCGGGCGGCGGCCGCGGGCAGCCCTTGGCGCGGTGCCCCTCTCGCCCGCACCGGAAGCAGGCGCCAGCGGGAGGCGGCGGCGGCGCGCCGCCTCCGGCGCCGCCGGCGGGCGCGCCCCCCGGGCACGCCGCCGCGCGGTGGCCCGCGCGGCCGCACTTGAAGCACGCGCCCGGCGCCGGGGCGCCGGGCGCCCCCTGGTTGTTGGGGCAGTCGCGCGCCAGGTGGCCGGGCTGCTGGCAGCGGAAGCAGGCTTTGCCGGGGGGGGCGGGGGGAGGGTGGCCGCCGCCGGGCGCCCAGCCCTGCGGCGGCGGGCCGCCCCAGCCGGGCGGCGGGCCGCCCCGGCCGGCCTGCTGCGGCGCCCAGCCGCCGTTCCAGGCGCCGCAGGGCGGCGGCGCGCCCCACGGCTGCTGCTGCTGCTGCTGGGGCGGCGGCGCGGGCGCCGGCGGCGGCGGCGCGGGCGCGCCGCCCCCGCCGCCCGCACCGCGCCGCCCGCGCCGGTCGCCGGCCGACCGCGACCGCGTGGACGACCGGGAGCGCGAGGAGCGCCGGGAGCGGGAGCGGCGGGAGCGGGACCGCGAGCGAGACCGCGACCGCGACCCGCGCGACCGCGACCGGCTCGCCGACCGGCTCAGCGACCGCCCGCCGCGAGCCGTCGCCTCCTCTTCATCGTCGTCGTCGCCCACCAGGCCGGCCAGGGCGGACGCGAAGCCGTCATCGCCCGCAAGCGCGGGCGGCGCGGCGGGGCGGGCGGGGGGCGCCGCCGGGGCTGGAGCCGCCACCGCCGGCGCCGCCAGGCGCACCGCGGGCGCGGCCGGCGGCGGCGGGCGCGCCGCAGGGGGCGCCGCCACCACCGGCGCGCGCGTCGGCGACGACGGCCCCGGCACCGACGCCCCCCCGGTCGGCGCCTCCCCCCGCAGGTACGCCATCTCCGCTTCAAATGCCGACTCGTTGGCCGCCAGCGACCCGATGGCGCCCGTCGGCATGAGCAGGCCGCCGTCGGCGTTGGCCGCGAGGCGCGTCGTCGGGATGCCGGCGGGCGCGCGCACCCGCTTGTCGTACGCGGGGTCGCCCTAGGAGGAAGAAGGAGGGGGTGGTGAGGGGGTGGGCGGAGTTTGGGGGCGCGACACGAGGGAGAGGCAGCGGGACGGGGTGAGCGTCGGCGGCGTCGTCGCGCGCAGCTTTCAGTGTGCCGCCGCGGCCGCCCCGACACGCCACGCCACTCCGCCACCCGGTCGCCTCCTCCCCGGGCGCGTCAGGCCACAACGCGTCTCTCTCCCACCCCTCCTCCACCACACCTGCGTCGGGCAGTCGGTCATGAAGTGCCCCGTCGAGTTGCAGCGCCGGCACACGTAGTGCGAGGGCGGCTTGGCGCCGGGTTCCGCGAATGGGAGGCCACCCCGGCCGCCGCGGCCGGCGCCGCGCCCTCGCCCGTCGCCGCCGTCACGGCCGCGCCCGCGGCCGCGCCCCGCGCGCGCCGCGTCGGCCACCTCGCGCCGCCAGGACGAGCCTTGGGCGTCGAGCATGGAGCGCAGGGCGGCGTCCTCCTCGTTGTAGGCGGGGCCGGCGCCGGCGCCGGCCGCGCCCTCTTCGTCGGGCAACTCGCCGGGGTCGACCGTCCCCGCCCCCTCGCGCAGCGTGTACGGGTTGAAGAACGTCGTCTCCACAGGTCGCGCGTCCCGGCCGCCGGGCGCGGCGCCGGTCATCGAGCGCGGGAGCGGGACTGGGCGCGCGACGGCGCGGCGGGGGGCAGGGAGGACGTGCACCTCTTCCGCCGCCTCGGTGAGCGCCGCCCCGCCCCCCGCGGGCGCGCGCCGGACGAGGACGGACGTAGACTTGGGGATTAAAGCCGCGTCGTCGGCGTACTCTTCGCCGGTGCGCGGGTCGGCCAGCACGAGGTCGCGCGCCGCGGCGCCCCCCATGCCCGCCTTTTCCGCGACCAACCCTTTGAGCTCGCCCACGGAGACAAAGGGGCCATCAAACTGGACGGTGGCGTACGACGTCTGCGACTTGAACTTGAAGTGGACGGCCGAGAGCGCCATGGCGGACGCGGCGCGCGGCGCGCGCGCGGGCCGCGGGGCGCGCGGGGCGCGGGCCGCGCGACGGCCGCGGGCGCGTGTGCGCGAGCGGCGCGGGCGGCGGCGCGGGCGGGTGGGGAGAGTGGCGGCGGCGGCGGCGGCGGCGGCGGCCGGCACAGAGCCGGCGGACGCCGGCGCCCGCCGGGGAGGCCGCCGTGGAGGCCGCCATGGTGAGCGCGCGTGGTGCCGGCTCGAGGCCCAGCGCCGAGCCGCGGAGAGGGCGGGGAGGGCGGGGCGGCCCTTTCGCCGCGGCGGTCAACGCGCGCGGAGACCGCGCGCGCGCCGCCCACCCCCACCCCACCACCCCCACCCCCACCGCCACCATCACTCCACTAGGGCGTGTTCACGGGCGACCCGCGCACGACGCTCGCGCCCGGCGTCCCGCCCGCGCCCGGTGGCGGCGGCGTCTTCAAGTCAGCGGCGGCCGCCGTGCTGGACCGGGCGCGGCGCATCATGACGACGGGCGAGATCACCAGGTGCGGGGGGAGAGAGAGGGGAGGGAGGAGGGTGGGGCGTGAAGCGGGCGCGCCTCGAGTCCAACCTCCCCCCTCCCCCCTTCCCCCAGCATCGCCGTCGACTCCGGCCTCCTCATATGCGTCGGCCGCACGCCCGACGCCACCATGGCGTCCGCCCTGTACACCGACGTCAAGCGCAAGGGGCAGCGGTCGGCGTTTGTGCGGCTGGGGGAAGGACTGTTTGGCCTGCGCGCCTGGCTCGCGCCCGGCGGCGCCGACGCGCTGCTGCCCGACGTGGACGCAGGCACGCTGGGGGGGGCGGCCGAGGTGGCGGCCGCGGTGCGGCGCGCGCGCGGCGAGGGGCGCGGCGCGCGTGAGCGGGGGCGCGCGCAAGAGCGGGCGCCGGCGCTCGCACGGGCGCTGTCCAGGCCTGCGTCGCCGGACACGGGCTTGCCAAGCTTTCTGGAGACGGTACGAGGGGGGGGGGGAGGGGGAAATAGGAGTTTAGGGGCTGGCCAGGGTAATGTTTGGGGAAATAGTGTTTTGGGTAAATTCCTTACACATTTTAGCGCTTTTCTTTTCTGTCGCCAGCTCTTCCACGCCGACGTCAAGTCCCCACCCCCGGCCCGCTTCGGCCGCGCCGCGTCCGGCGCCGACCACCCCCTTGGCGCGCCCGCGTCGCCGCCGTTCGAGCCGCCGCCGTCGCCCGGTGCCGACCTGCTCGCCCTGTGCGGCGGCGCGCCGCTTTCCACCCCTCCACACTGGCCCTTGCCCTGGCTCGACTCGCCGCTGGCGGGCGACGGGTGGCGCCCGGGGAGTGGGGGTGGTGGTGGCCGCCCCCCGAGCGCGCCGCGCGCGCGGCCGCCGTCGGCGCCGCGGGTGCGCGACCACCACGCGGGCGCCCTGAGGCGCCGCGCGTGGGCGGCGGGCAATGATGTCGCCGCGCTCTGGACCCTGGTGCCGGTTGCGAGCCCGGGAGCGGCGAACGGCGGCCACCCCCACCCCTCCGCCGACACCCCCGCCGCGGCGGCCATGGACGCCGAAGCCTCGTCCCTTCTCGACGTCCTGCTGCACCGCCGCCCCAAGCTGGCGGTGCCGAGGCCGACGTCAGCCGGCGAGCGCATGGAGGCGACCGCGCGGCGCCTGGCCTCGTCGCTCGGCGCGGCGCACCCGCACGTCGGCAAGGCCTGGCTCCTGGCCGCGCGCGCGCACGGTCTGGGTGGGGCGGCGGACGCGGTGGCGCCCGCGGAGCGGGCGCTGGCGCGGTATGAGGGAGAGGAGGGAGGAGTGGGGTGGCGCGTCGGCTCGCTCCAAACCCTCTCCCTCACCTTTCTTCCCTCACCCTCAACAGCGCGTTCGACGTGTGCGCCTACAACCTGGCCGCCGCTGTCGCCGCGCGCACCCCTGCGTCCTCCTCCGCCGCCGCGCCGTCGCGCCGCGCGCCGTCGTCCGACTCGGGCGCCGACTCGCCGCCGCCCCGGGCGCCGCGCCCGGCCAAACAGCAACGGCGGTGAGGAAGAAGAGGAGGGGAGCGTGGTGGCGGGGGGGCGGCGGCGACTGTGTGGACTCGGCGCGCGGCGCGGCCGCGTCACTCTCTGCCGGCGCCCCTCCCGCCTCCGAACGCCGCGCGCAACGATCACTGCCTGCCTCCGTGCCGCACCCACCACCTCGCGCGCACCGCACCTCGCCCCTGCCCACAAAAAACGACCATCATGGCTCCCTCCCACCTCGCCCCCCGCTTCCGCCCCGCCGCCCGCGACGACTGGCCCTACGTTCCCGACGATGGCATTGTGGTGGTCTGTCCGGCCGACGGCGGCGCGGCGGTGGCGGGCTGGGCCGCCACGTGGCTCGCCGCGTCGACCGCCGAGTCCGACCTCTCGACCATGTTCGCGTCCGACCTCATGGTGACACGGGATGCGGGTCTATGTGGGCGTCTTTTGGGAGGACCAGCGGGGCGCCCGAGGCTTGGGCGGGGCGGCGGGCCCGCACCCTTCGCCGCCTCCACTTTTTCCGCGCACCCGACCTTCCCCCTCTCTCCCTCAGGCCCACGTCGTCAACCGGGTCAACACCACGCTGCGCGCCGCCTTCCACCCCGCGGTCGGCGGCACGGCCGCGCCGCCCGCGGCGGCGGAAGCGCGCGCGCGCCGCGTCGCGCTCGCCAAACAACTCTACTGCGCCATCCTCAAGCACGCGCTCGCGGCAGGTACGTGTGTGTATGCAGGGGAGGTGGCGGGGTGGTGGGCGAGGCGAGGCGCACACCACCTCCCCTTTCCTTCTTCTCTCAGCCGCCGCGGGCGGTGCCGACCACGCAGTGCTGCTCGCCCTCGTCGACGCCCCCCGCCTCGCCGACGGCGCGCTGGCTGTCGCGGCCGAAGTCGCCGCCGCCGCGTGCGCGCCCGGCGCGGTCTCGTCGCCGGCGTCCTTCCCCGCGCTCGCCGGCGCCGCGCGCCGCCTCGCCCCCCCCTTTGCCGTATGGGCCGCCCTCCCCGACGCCGCCGCCGCCCTCGCCGCCGCCCGCCCTCCCGCGCCGCCCACCGTGCTGGCGTTGCTGGACGCGGCGGCGGTGCGGCTGGAGGAGGTGCTCGTGTGGGAGGCGGGGTCGGACATTTACGGGAATGTCCTTGCGGTTGCCGCGTCCGCTGCCGGCCGCGACATCGACGAAGCCGTGGAAGCCTTGCTCCGCAACGTGGCCGACCGCGCCACCGACCGCGCCCGCCACGCCGGCGCCGCGCTCGCCGCCGCGGGCCGCCCCCCGCTCCCCGCCGGCTTTGCCGACCGCGCCGCGTGCCTCGCTTATTCGCTCGCCGCGACGCGCCTCTCACTCTTCTACGGCCAACACCTGTCCGTCATCGTCGCGTGCATTGTGTACGGCCTCGCCCGCGCGCGCAACGTCGCGCTCAAGCTGGCGGCGGCCGAGCGCGCGGCGGCGGGCGCCGCGCCGCACGCGGCGGGCGTGCTTGCAGGGCGGTCGGCGGCCGAGCTCGCGCCGGCGACCGTGGACAAGCCCGCGGTGCGGGGCACGGTGCGCGAATTTTACAACGGGCCCTTCCTGGACGCGGCGCGCGACCTGCTGCAGGCCGAACGGGATGCTGCGGTGGAGGTGGTGGCGTCGCCCGCGCCGGCCGCGCGCGCTCCTCCTCCCCCCTCGTCCGCCTCGCCCGCTCCGTCCCCCAAGCTCGCCCGCATGCCGCTGGCCACGCTGACCGCGGCCGACGTGGCGCGCCGCGCGGCGGGCGGCGGCGTCAACTCGCGCCGCGGCGGCGTGCGCGCGGCGGGCGCGTCGCCGTTTGGGAGCGGGTCCCGCCTGGGGCTGGCGTCTCCCCGGTGATGGGGAGATGGTGGAGAGCGCCATACTGGCGTGTGCGTGTGTGTGACAGTGTTCTCTCTCACCGCCGCGCACCGGCCGCCGCGTGCGCGCTCGTGGGCGCCGCAACCCGCAGCTCCAGCGCCAGCTCCGGCCCCAGGCGGGCGCGCCCGCCGCCGCCGGGCAGGGCGATGACGAGGGCCAGGGTCAGGGTGGCGGCAGGGGCGGCCGGAGGGGGCGGCAGGTCGAGACGCACGGCGATCTCGACCCGGCCGCCGGAATCGCTCTTCTCGTCCTCCTTCACCCTCAACCGCACGTGGCGCGTCTCCAGCCCGGCCCCCGACACGCGCAGCCAGGCGCTCGGGCGCGGGCCGCAGGCGGCCACCCACGCGCGCACCTCCAGGCGCACCGGCAAGCCCGCCGTCGCCGCCAGGGGGCGCGTGTTGGGGCCACCGGGAGCGGTGAGCGCGCCGTCGGGGAGCGGGGCGGCGGGGGGGGGGAGGGCGAGGGTCGGCGGCGCGGCGTCGGCGGCACCCGCGGCGACCGCGCGCCACGCGGCCGCGGCGTCGCCACAGCCGACAGCCGCCAGGCGGCTGGCGAGCAAAGCTAGGGCGCCGGCGGGCGCGGGCCGCAGACAGTCGGCCAGCGGGGGCGGCTCGCGCGGGCCGCCGTCCCAGCCGTGCGGCAGGCGGGCGTCGCCGCCCGCCTCCCCCTCTGCATGCACCCCCAGCGCTCTCAAGTGCAGCCTGGCCGCCGCCGCCGCCGCGCACCCACCCGCGGCGGCGGGCGCCAGCACGGCGTCGGCGCGGCGCAGCGCGGCGGCGCGTTTGGCGCGCGGCAGTCCGGCGGCCGCGGCAAGCCGCTCGGTCGCGGCCGCCGCCACCGCCCACGCCGGGTCGTCATCGTTGTCCCGGGCGCGCTTGTGGGCGCCTGACACGACGCGCACGCCGCCCGCCGCGCGCCGGGCGACACTCCTTGGCAGCCCCAGCCCCACGTGCCGCGCCGCCAGCAGCGCCGCCGCGTCCGCTGCGTGCGCCGGCAGCGCGGCGCCGACACAGGGGGCGGTCGACGCGGCGGAGGTTAGAAAAATGAGCCTATGCGCGTACGACTCGTCGTCGACGCTCGGCTCGCGCTGGAGGAACCCCGTCCGCGTGCCCATTAAATCCGCCGCCAGGGGCGCGGCCGCCGCGCCCGCAGCCGCGCCCAGGGCGGCGAGCGCGGCGCGGGCGGCGGCGGGGGCGGCGCGGCCGGTGGCCGCGGCGGCGAGCAGGCCAGTGACGGCCGCGCGCAGCGAGTCGAGCCGTGCGGGCGCTGCCGTCGCGACCGCGGCCGCCGCCGCGCGCGAGACATCAGGGTGTGCGTCGGCCAGGCCGGCCAACAAAGCCGGCAGCACGGCGTCGACGGTGGCGCCGCGCGCGGTCGACGCCGCGCGCAGCGCGGCCACGCGCACCGCGGGCGCCTCGTCGCCCACGCAGTCGGCGGCAGCGCGCGCGGCGGCGTCGATGAACGGGAGATGCCCTATGGTCGACGCCAGGCGGTGCAGCGCTGCCAGCGCAGCCGCCCGCACCGACGCCGCGTCGTCTTCCAGCGCCCTCACCGCCGCCCCCGCCCCCGCCGCGAGCGCTGCCGCCGCGCCCCCTCCCCCCCCCAGCGAATCAGCCGCCGCACCCTCCATGGTGCGCGCCGTGATGGCGGACGTGAGGGCGGCGTCCAGGGAGGACGGGGAGGCGGCGGCGAGGGCGCCGAGCAGGGCGAGCGCACGGGCGCGCACGCGCGCATCGTTGTCGCGGACGCAGGCGGCGGCCGCGTGCCAGGCGGAGTCGGCCGCGGCGGCGTTGCCGCCGGGGCGGCACGCGTCGGCCGCGTCGGCCGCCGCTCCTAGCGCGGCCAGGGCGGCGAGGCGGACGGCGGGCGCAGAGTCGTCGAGCGCGGCGGCGGCGCGGGCGGCCGCGCCCGGGGCTGGGGACGCCAGGCCTGCCTCCCCCAACAGCGCCGCCTCGCGCACAACCGCGTCCGAGTCGCCGCAAAATGACGCGAGCGCGTCGGCGGCGGCGTCGGCGCGGCGCGCGCCCGCGCGCGGCGCGGCGGCCGCGGCCAGCCGCGCGGCGGCGGCGCGCACGCGGGGGGCGGCGTGCGTGAGACCAGCCAGGCCCGTGGCGACGAGGTCGTCAGGGGTGGGGTCGTTCGAGGGGGGGAGTGAGGCCAGGAGGTCGAGGGCGAGCCTGCAAAGAGACGAGAAGAGGGGGGTCGGGCCGCGCGAAAAGCCGAGGCCGGCGGCGACGCCTCCCCTTTCACTTCCTCCACACCTGCAGCATTCTTTGCCCTCGCGCGCATCGCGCGCCACTGCCAGCAGCGCCGCCCCTCCGCCCGGCGCCACCGCCGCACCACGCCGAGCGGCGGCGAGCGCCGCGCTCAGCAGCCGCTCCCGGTGCTCGATCGCGCCCGCGGTCGGCAGGTCGGCCAGCGCGCCGGCCAGGGCGGCGGCCGGCGGCGCGGTGAGCCAGCGCGCGGCGTCGGCCATCGCGGCGGCGCCAATCGGGGGCGCGCTAGCGCAACCTGGATGGCGGGCGCATGGAGAGGGGCGGCGATTGCGGCAAGGGCGGGCGCAGAGCGCGAGTGTGTCGACAGACTCTCCCCGCCGCCCTCCCTCTCTACCCGCCTGCGACCCCGTCGTCGCGCCCGTCGCGCCCCCCGCGCGCCGGCCCGTCCTCCCGCCTGACAGCTTTAACCCCCGTCTCCCACTCGTCGAGCGACGCGTCGGCCAGGGCCTGCATGCGGCGCACGGCGTCGGCGTCGCTGTCGGACCGCCACAGAGCGTCGAGCACTTCAGCGTGCGCCGCGGGCGCCGAGCAACGGAGCAGGCGTTCCAGGCGGGTCAATGAGGTCAAGGATTCGCCGAGCGCGGCGTCCGCGACGTCGTCCCGGCGCAGCAGGAGAGGGGAGGACGGGTCGGCGCCGCCATACACGGACGCGGGCATCGGGCGGTAGCGCGACAGAAAGTCCAGGTGCGACGGCAGGAACCTGGGGGAGTGAGATGTTGCGGTGGGGCGTGGGTGGCGGCCGCGGCGCCCAGCCGCCTCCCCACACCCCCCTCTCCCCTGCACACACCAGTCCGCTTTACTCCGCCCCTTGGCATCGTCCCCCAGGTACTCCCGAAAGTAGGCCACGAGCTGGCGCCACACGGCGACGCGGGCGCCTTCATCGAGCAAAATCTCGGACCCGCCCTCCACCTCGGCAAAAAGCCACGGCTTGATGAGCGCGCCCCGGCCGACCATGATGGCGTGCACGCCGGGGGCGGCGAGGCGGGATTGGACTTCCGCGAGCGTCAGGGCGTCGCCGTTGCCGACGACTGGCATTGAAGGATTCGCGAGCGCGACCGCCGACACCGCCGACCAGTCGGCCGCGCGCTTGTACCGGCCCTCGCCCGAGCGGCCGTGCACGGTGACCAGGGCGGCGCCCGCGGCGTGGAGGGCGGGGACGACGGAGGAGTAGTTGGGGGTAGCGTCGGTCACGCCTAACCGAATTTTCACTGTGACGGGCAGCGGCGACGCCTCCGCCATGCCAGCGACGAGCCGGGCCAGCTTCCTTGGATTCCTGAGCAGGGCCGACCCCAGGCCGCGCCGCGTGGCCTCGAAAATGGGGCACCCGCAGTTGAGGTCGATGAACGCCGCCCCGGCGTCGGCGGCCAGGCGGGCCGCGGCGAGCCCCTCGGACACATTGTTGGTCGCTATTTGGAGGCCGAAGCAGGTTTCGGTCGGGGCTTTGCGGAGGCGCGCCCGCTCGACGCGGTCCCCTTTCGCGAGCGGCCGCGCAAACGCCATCTCCGAGAGCGTGACGGAAGCCCCGAAGTCCGCGCACAGCCGCCGAAAGGGGAGAGTGCCGACCCGGGTCAGCGGCGCCAGGATGACGCGGCCCTTCCAGGCGGCGGCGAGGGCGGCGTTGGCCGCGGTCTGCGCCGGCGCGAGCGACGCCGTGGCGTCGGGCGCTGGCGCGGCGGGCGCATTGGCGCCGTCCCGGTGCGCCCGGAGCGAGGGCACACTCACGCGCACCCTCCCACCGGGCGACAGCGTGGGCCGGTGAAGGGTGGAGGGCGGCATCGGGCGCCGCGCCGGCGGCGGCGGTGTGCCGGCGTCTCTCGTCTGCGTTTTTGCACGCCTCCCTCTCCCCCCCAAGAAAACAACCGCCTCTCAATGCTTCTTGTACAGCCTGGCCAGCGCGCGCGGCACGTCCGGCGGCGGCTCGTCGCCCGCGCGCGGCCCGTCGCCACCCCCGCCCGCCGCGAGCTTCTCGCGCAGCGTCGCTTTCTTCTCCTCGATGATGACAAATTGCTTCTTCCGCTGCCGCCGAGTCGGCTTGTTCTTGCCCTTCATGCGGGCGCGGCCCTCGTTCTTGAGGCGGGCGGCGGCGTCGCGCGCGGCGTTGGCCGCGGCGGCGGCCGCCGCCGCCGCCTCGCGCGCCTCTTTCGGCGGCTTGGCCACGCCCCCAATTGTGCCAGGGTCGAGCACGATGGAATTGGCCGGAAGCTTGTCGAGCAGCGCGCGCACCTCGCCCTCGCGCCGCGCGCGCGGCGCGGCGTACGGGTCGGCGACGAAAGAATCCAGGCCCGGCTCGCCCGCGCCCGGGATGAGGGCCGTGCGGACACCCCCCGCGTGGCCGACGGCGAGAACGTCGTCGAACGGGCGGAAAGCGAGGGCGCGGAGGCCGCCGGCGGGGAGGTCGACGCGCATGTACGGCGACGTGGCTTTCGTCGCGAGACCGTCCTTCCACACGACGACGCACCGCGGGGAGCCCACGGCGAGGAGAGCGCGTTGGGAGATGGCCATGGCCGTGACGGGGGACCTGGAACGGTACGCGTGGAGGGGTTTGAAGGTCCGGACGTCCCAGACCTTGACCTGGCCGTCGGCGCCCGCCGTCGCCAAGTGACGGCCCGATTGATCCACCGCGAGAGCCCGCACCGGCCCTGCATGCGTCAGCATGCGGACGACGGGTGTGGACGCGTTGGGGGTCCACATGGTGACGGTCCCGTTGGCGTGGCCGCACAGCGACACCGCGTTGTGGGGATTGACCGCCATGACGCCACAGTCGCCCAGCCGCGTGGCGTGCGACGCCACCATTTCCCCGGTCGTCACGTCCTGCCAGCGCAGGACGCCGCCGTCGCCGATGGACGCCAGCAGAAAGTGTTGCCGCAAAAATGCGAGCCGCCGCGCGCCCGCGTGCTCGCGCGCGGCGTGCAGCTCCACGCCCCGCTTGTCGTACATGAAGACGCCGGCGCCCTGGGCGGCCGCGAAAAATGTCTCGTTGTGGAGGAAGGCGGCGTCGCGGACGGCGTCCTTGGGGAAGACTTCAGTCACGACCCTCTCCGCCATCGCGTCAATCATCGCCAAATGGCCGCGCTTGCCGCCCAGCAGCAGGAAGCGGCCCGAGGGCGAGTAGTCGACCGAGTAGGGGGCGAGGTCGGGCAGGGTGAGGTCGGCCGCTTTGCGCGCGGCGCCGCGCGCGGCCAGGTCGGTCAGTTCGCCCTGGCCAACGCGCCACGTGCGCTCTAACGTGCCTGGTTCGGCCTCCAACGCCCCCGCCTCATCCGATGCGAGCCAGGCGTGCGCGGCGGCAGCCGACTTGGCGGCGGTCGCGGCGAGGTGGTCGGCGCGGCGCAGCGCGCCTGCCAGCTTTTTGTCGCGCACGCCCGCGGTGGCCGCGGCCGGGCCGCGTGAGAAGACAGGGACGCCTGCCGCGGCTAGCTGGGCGGTGGTTTTGCGGCTGAGGGGAGAGGGGGAGGCGTCGGCCAGGCCGCCGACATGCGGCGCGCCACCACGCCCCCAATTCCCGTTCCCGCACCGGCGCTTCTTGCCGCTGGCGGGCGGCGCGCCATCTGGCGTCGTCATGGTGCCCGAGTGAGGGCCGGGGCGGCCGCCGTGGGGCGGGCCTCGTGCGGCGGCGCGGGCGGCCGCGCACTCGCGCGGGCCGGCAGTGGGCTGGCGGTCGGAACGCGGGCGGCCGGTCGCCTGGCGAGGGCGGCGCGGCGGCGGCTGGTCGAGAGTGGGCGGTGGCAGCGGCTGCGCTCGTGCTGCAGTCTGCGCGCGCCCGGCCGGGCCCGCCGCGGTCCCAATCGCCGCCCCCCCAACACGCGAACGTCGCCCCGTGGATGCATCGCGCGCCCGCTCCCCCCCGCGCCGCCGCCACGATGGCGACCGCGCCCGGCTTTCTGTCGCCGCCGCCCCGCGCGCGCACGACGTCCGCCAGGCGAGCGACGGCACTGTGCCGCGCCGAGCGCGGTGGCGCGGCCTCCGGCCCCCGCGCCGACGACCCCGCGCTCGCCGCGCTCTGCGACTCGGGCCTTCCCGACCCCGACGTGTGCGACGTGTCGAGGCTGCCGCCCAAGGAAGGGGCGACCGCGGTGGCGGAGGCGTGGGCGCGCGGGCGGTGGTTGTTGGGCCTGCTCGTCCTCCAGTCGACCTCATCGTTCGTCCTCGACGCTTATGCCCCCCTCCTCCGCGACCACCTCGTCATCACCCTCTTCCTCACCATGCTCGTCGGCGCGGGCGGCAACGCGGGCAACCAGTCGGCGATTCACGTCATTCGGGGGTTGGCGACGGGGTCGATCACGACAGCCCCTGCATCCGTCCGCGCCACCCTGGCCCGCCAGGCCGCCGTCGGCGCCCTGCTCGCCGCCGGCCTGGCCGCGGGCGGCTACGCGCGCGTGTTTGCGTCGACCGGGTCGGCGCACGACGCGGCGGCGATCTCCGCGTCGCTCGCGGCCATCGTGCTCGCCTCGGTCGTCGTCGGCTCCGCCCTCCCCTTTGCCCTGGCGCGCGCGGGGGTCGACCCAGCGAATGCGGGGACGTCTGTGCAGGTCGTTATGGACATCCTCGGGTGCGTCATCACGTGCGTGACGTGCCAGGCGGTGCTGGGGTCGTTGGCGGGCGCGGTGGGCGTCGTTGCCGGGGGCTAGAGAAACGCGCACTGTAAGAGAGAGCGAGCACTGACCCTCCACCCCTCCCCTCCATTTCTTTGGGACGCCCGGGGGCGCGCCACGCGGTTGCACACACACGCGGGCGCCACCACGCGCGCCCAAGGTGCAGATCAGGGAAACGGACCCCCACCCCCACCCCACCCCCTCCTGGCTTCAAGCCACCATGGCCGACGCGGTCGACGACTCGTACTTGAAGTTCGGCGCCACCTTTTTCGTGCGCTTGTAGTAGCGGGCGAGGCGGTGGATGCGGGACTCGACCAGGATGAGCCGAAACTTGCCGTCGCGGTCCTTCCGGAACACGTCGAGGTGTTTGCGCATGGCGACCGCCTTCTTGATGAGCATGTACAGGTCCTCCGGGATGTCGGGCGCGAGGCCGGCGCCCTTGAGCAGGCGCAGGACTTTGGAGTTCGTCACCGCCGACACGCGCGCGACGCCGTGCTGGTCGCGCAGGATGACGCCGATCTGGGACGGGGTCAGGCCCTTTTTGGCGAGCTTGCAAATTTGGTCGGTGACCTGGGAGAGGGAGGGAGGGGAATGGGTGGGCGGGCGGCTCGCGGCGCGCAGGGCGCGGGGGGGCGGCGGGGGGGCAGGCGGCAGTTCCGACGCCCCGGGACGGCGCTTTTTTATCCTGCAGCGCGCGTGGGAGGCGGCAGTGGCGAAAAACCGGCGCGCCCGCCGGCGCGCAGGCGGCGGGCCCGGCCGCCGGCGGCGGTGCGCCGCGCGGGCCGCCGGGCGCGCCATCGCGCGCCCCGGCGCGCCCGCGTGCGACAGGCAGCATTCAGCCGCCGCCTGGCGCGGGCGCCGGGCGGGCGAGAGCTCCGAGCGCGCGCGGCCCGGCCGGCGGCCGGCGCGCGGCGGCGGCGATCGCGGCGCAGCGCCCGCCGCCGCCCGTCCCGGCGCCCCATTGAGCGGCCCGCCGTCCGGGCCAGCACCACAGCCGCCCGCAGGGGGCGCGCGCAGCCACCAGCCCTCTCACCTCGGCCGCGGTCGCCTTGGACCACGACGGCGGCGACCGCTTGTACGGCAGCGCGGACGACGACATGCCCTTGCCCTTGGAGTGCATGCGGCCCATGGCGGCGGCGGGTTCGGGGGGGCGCGGCGGGGACGGGTCGGGAGGGAGTGGCGGGAGCGACGGCGGGCTTGCCGCTGAACCACAGCGCCACTCCGCGCGCCCTGTCGGCCCTGCCATGATCGACGACAACCAGCTCGGCTTCTTCACGGTGCGTGCTGAACGGGCGGGAGGCCGCGGGCGGGCGCCGCGCGCAGGCGCGGCGATGGGCGCGCCGCGGCGCTGGCGGTTGCCGGCCGCCGCGCCTCGCGCCGCTCGCCGGAGCGTGCCAACGCAATCGTAGAGTGCCATTTGCGGGCCGCGCGCGCCGGCACGCCCCCGCCCGCCCACACGGATCCGGCCCCCTCGTTCCTCCCGCAGAACGTGCTCGGCCTCGCGCTCGTCGCCCTCCTCTTCGTCTACCACTTTATTGTGTCCCCCCCGCTGGCCCCGTGAGCGCGATGTCGTTCACGGGCGGCCGGCTCAAGCTCAAGGGCGGCGTCGCCGCGCCGGGCAAGAAGAAGAAAAAGAGCAAGGCCAAGGTGGACGGCGGCGAGCTCGCGGTCGCGGTGGTCGAGGGTGGGTCGGACGACCCCCCACCGCCGCCCCCGCGCCAGGACCGGCGCACCGAGGCCGAGAAGCGGCACGCGGCCGCGGTCGCCGCGCGCGAAGCGGAACGCGTCGCGGCCCTCGCCTCCAAATCGCACCGGGAGCGAGTCGCCGAGTTCAACGACAAGCTGGCCAGCCTGTCGGAGCACCACGACATTCCCAAGGTGGGGCCCGGGTAGGGGAAGGCTAGGGGGCCGCGCCCCTGCCTCGAGCCGGCGGCAGCGGTTGGGGCCGCCGCGGCTTCCCTGTAAACGATCACACACAGCACGCATGCTGGGGAGTGGGTTGGGGATGAATCTCGACCCTGAGGGGTCGAGGGTGGCAGCGTGCCGCGCGGCGGCCGTCGACGCGGCCGCACACCTCCTTGCCTCCCCCGCCCCGCCCGCCACCATTTGCAGCATGGCGTGCCGCCGGGCCGCCCTGCTTTTGGCGTCCCGCGCGTCGGCGCGCGCGCCGGGAGGTGCGATGGCGGCGCGCGGCGTGCATTGCGGCCCGGCCGCCGCTGCCGCCCGCCCCGCCGACACCCCACCAACCTCCAGCCTCTTGCCCGATCGCGTCCGCATCTCGGCACGCCGCCGCCACCCCCGCCGGCGCGCGGTCCAAGTCGACGCGCACCGAGCGCGACACGTTTGGCCCGCTCGAGGTGCCCGCCGACAAGTGAGAGAGACGAAGCGGGAGGGGGGGGTTGACGCGTGTCGCGTGGGAAGAGAATGGCGGATCGATGCCCCCCTCTCCTCCCCCCCACAGGCTCTGGGGCGCGCAGACGCAGCGCTCGCTCCAAAACTTTCGCATCGGCGGCCCCCGCGAGGTCATGCCCCAGCCCATCGTGGCGGCCTTTGGCGTGCTCAAACGCGCGGCCGCCAAAGTCAACGCGGGCTTTGGGGATTTGGACCCCACAATCGCGGCCGCGGTCGAGCGCGCGGCGGGCGAGGTCGCCGCCGGCGCCCTGGACGCCCACTTCCCCCTCGTCATCTGGCAAACGGGGTCCGGCACCCAGTCCAACATGAACGCGAACGAGGTGATCGCCAACCGGGCGGCCGAGCTGCTGGGCGGGCGCCGCGGGGACGGCGCCGTCCACCCGAACGACCACGTGAACAAGGGCCAGTCGTCCAACGACACGTTCCCGACCGTCATGCACATCGCGGCCGTGACCGAGATGACGGGGCGGCTCGTGCCCGGGCTGGAGCGGCTGCACGCGGCGCTGGACGGGAAAGCCAAAGCGTTTGCCCACATTGTCAAGATCGGGCGCACCCACACCCAGGACGCGACCCCGCTCACGCTCGGGCAAGAGTTTTCGGGGTACGCGGCGCAGGTGGAGCTGGGGCTCGAGCGCGTCAAGGGCGCGCTGCCGCGGCTGTGCGCGCTCGCGCAGGGCGGCACCGCGGTCGGCACCGGCCTCAACACGCGCCCCGCGTTTGCCGCCGCCATCGCGGCCGAGGTGGCGGCCGCCACCGGGCTCCCCTTTGTGACCGCGCCCAACAAGTTTGAAGCCCTGGCCGCGCACGATGCCGTCGTCGAAGCGGCCGGCGCGCTCAACACGGTCGCCGCGTCGCTCTTCAAAATCGCCAACGACGTCCGCTTCCTGGGGTCCGGCCCCCGGTGCGGCCTGGGGGAGCTCATCCTGCCCGAGAACGAGCCGGGGTCGTCGATCATGCCGGGGAAGGTCAACCCGACGCAGTGCGAGGCGCTCACCATGGTCTGCGCCCAAGTGATGGGCAACGCGGTGGCCACCACCGTCGGCGGCGCGTGCGGCCACTTTGAGCTGAACGTGTTCAAGCCCATGATGGCGGCGTCGCTGCTGCAGTCGGTGCGGCTGCTGGCCGACGCGTCGGTCAGCTTTGCTGACAACTGCGTGTCGGGCATCCGCGCGGACGAGGTCCGCATCGCCGACCTGCTCCACAAGTCGCTCATGCTCGTCACCGCGCTAAATAACAAGATCGGGTACGACAAGGCGGCGGCGGCGGCGAAAAAGGCACACAAAGAGGGGACGAGCCTGAAAGAGGCCGCGGTGGCGCTCGGCGTGGTCACGCCGGAGGAATTCGACGCTTGGGTGGTGCCGGAGGACATGGTGGCGCCCCGGGACCAGTGAGGGGGGGGGGGTGGGTGGGTGGCAGCCGGCGTAAATTATGACCACGGAAAATGAAAGCAACGCCTCTCTCTTTCTCACCCCTCGGGTTCCCTCTCTCCCTACCCCCCCCCTCATCACCGCCGCACGCTCGCCGCCGCCCGCTTGGGCGGCGGCGGCGGCGCCACGCCGGCCGCCGCCTGGCGCTCCAGGATCTGGCCGATCAGGTCCCCGCGCGCCGACCCCACGTGGCGCCCCACCTGCACGCCGCCCCGGTAGAAGACAAAGGCGGGCACGTCGGTGATGTTCAAAGAGGAGGTGATGGCGGAAGCCGGGGCGGAGGCGTCGGAGACGAGGCGCGCGAAGCGCGCGTAGCCGCCGAAATTGCGGGCGAGGGCGAGGACGGCGGGGAAGATGCGGACGCACGCGTCGGCGTTGGAGGAGGAGACGAACAGGACAGCGAGCTCTTTTTGAGGGATGGCAGAGAGCCAAGTTTCGAGCGACGCCGCGTCAGTCACGTCGGCCACGTGCTCGCTCGCCTTTTCGCCGCCCGCGGCGGCGTCCCCATAAAACAGCACGCCCTCGCCAATGTCTTGCTCCATGGCGGAGTAGCCGGCGTGCTGCCAGAGGAGCGCGCCCGACTTGTAAAACTGAACCGTCGGCACAACCGCCGCCCCCAGCGCGGCGCACGCGGCCGCGCCGGCGTCGCCGTCGGCGTCGAGCTCGAGGAAGACCGAGTTGGGGCAGTCGCGCGCGGTGCGGGCAAACGTGTGCTTGATCGAGGCGCAGCGCTCGGCGGCCGCGCGAGTGGCTGCGTCGGCGTCCTCCTTCCACACGGCTTCCGCTTCCTCGCACAGGCCCGAGTCGCAGCGGGAGGCGGACTGGATCTCGAGCACGACGAGGCGGTCCCCGGCCTACAGATGCAGTGTGGGATGGGCGCGGTGAGGGGGTCGCCCGCCGTGCTTTATCTTTCCACCCACGCCCCCTCCTCTCTCTGTTACCTTGGCCAGCTCGTCTTGCACTTGGTCGATCGTCTCCACGTACGTGAGCCGCTCCTCGACGCGAGCCGACTCGCGCAGGCGCCGCTCGCGCGCGTTGTCGGCGGACTCGCCCTCGCGGCCGGCGGAGGCCAGTTGCGATGAAAGCGCAGGCACATTGCGAGCACGGGGAACGCGACGGGCTGGGTGAGGGGGTGGGTGAGGGGCGTGGGCGCATGCGCTCGCGTGGCCGCCCGCGGGCGCAGCAGACGGCACGGGCGCCGCGCCCCCTCGTCCGCCCCGGCGCGGCTGCTGTCGCGTCAAAGCGCGCGCGAGCTGTCGCCAAGCGCGGGCGGGCCACGCTCCACGCCTGCCACGCACCAACACCGCGCGGCGCGCAGCCGCCGGCGCTCCGGGGCGGAGCCCAGACGGCCAGTCGGGAAGTGAGCATGACAGGCGTGCTTCTGGAAGGCAGGGGGCGTGGAGAGACTGAGAGAGGCGGAGCTCACGCAGCGTGGACTGCTGCCACACTCTCGTTCCTCGTCGACCGCCTCTGCCCCCTTCTCCCTTCAATGGGCGCCGGCGCCAGCAAGCACGCCCTGGCGGCCGCGGCCGCATCCGCCGATCCCGCCGCGCTCGACGCCGTCTGCTGCGGCCTCGACGCCCGCGCCATCACCGCGCCCCTCGATGGCGACGGCTGGACCGGCGCGCACTATGCGGCGGCGGCGGGGTCGGCCGACGCGGTGGCGGTGCTGCTGTCGCACGGCGCGCCGGCGACCGCGCGCGCGAAGGACGGCGCCACGCCCCTCCACCTGGCAGCTGTGGCCGACGCTCCCACAGCCATCACCGCCCTCGTGCGCGCCGGCGGCGACCCGGGCGCGGCCGACGGCGCGGGGCGGCCACCCCTTGCGGTCGCGGCGGCGGTCGGCGCGAGCGCGGCCGTGAGCGCCCTGGTCAAGGCAGGGGGCGACGTGGGGTGGAGGGCCAAGGTATGAAAGGTTGTGTGCGGGGAGGGCGGGAGCCGAAAGGGCCCACGCGCGCTGTCCCACCGACCCCCGCGCGCTGTCCCCTCTCTTCCCTCGTAGGACGGCACCACCCTGCTCCACCTGGCCGCCGCTGCCGGCCACGCGGATGTCATCACCGCCCTGCTTGACGCCGGCGCGTCCGTCGACGCCGCGGGCGACGGCGGGCGCACCCCGCTGGGCGACGCGGCGGCCGCCGGCGCGCGGTCGGCGGTCGCCGCCCTGCTCGCTGGCGGCGCCGACGCCCGCGTCATGGACGCGGAGGGACGGACGCCAGCGGCTATCGCGGTCGCCGAGGGGCACACGGCGGCCGCGATCGCGCTGACCGATGCGGCAAAGCGCGGGCCGGTGCGCGCGCGGAGAGGGGCCGCCCCGGGCGGCTCCTACCCGACCCTGCACTCGCCGTCGAGGCTGTCGGCCGCGTCATATCCGACCGTGCCGTCGGCCGCCGCGTCGGCCGCTCAGGCGGCCCTGGAGCGCGAGTGGGGCGGCCGCGTGGCTTGCCCCGGCCCGCGCACCGCCACCATGGCCGACGCCGCGGCCGCTGCGTTTGGCGGGTGGAGCGACGACGCGTGGGGGGGGGCGCCGGACCCGGTCGTGGCGCGCGTGGCGGATTCGCTGCGCGTTCTCGCGAGCGCCGCGGCCGACGCGGCGGCCGGCGCGGCCGCGCACGCGGCCGGCGCCGCGGCCGCCACCGGGACCGCGGCGACTGCTGCGCTGGCGACCGCGGCGGCCGCGGTGGGCGGGGTGCGGGCGGCGGCGGCGGCGGCAGGGGCGAGCGCGGCGCGCGAGGCGGCGCCGGCGGGGACGCCCGCGGGGGCCGTGGGCTCGGCCGCTTCGCCGCCCCGGCGCGAGGCGGCAGCGCCGGCACCGCGGGCGCCGGTCGAAACGGCCACAGTGCCGGCCAAGGCGGCCCCGGCGCCTGTCGCGGCGCCCGTCGCGGCGCCCGTCGCAGCGCCCGTCGCGGCGCCCGTCGCTCCCGGCGCCGTCACCGTGCTCACCTATGGCGACCTAGCGATCGCCACGAGCGGTTTTGGTGAAGGAGCAAAGATTGGCGGCTCGCCTGCGGGCGTGACTTATAGGGGGTCGCTCGCCGGCGCCCCTGTCGCGGTCAAGGTCCTCGACCCCGCCACGACCCCCCCCGCCGCCGAGCTCGCCGCCCGCGTCACCGCCCTGGCCACCGCCCTGGCCGGCGTGCCGGGCGTGCTGCAGCCGGTGGGCGTCGGCCCGACGACGCGCGCAGTCGTGTCGCCGCTCGCGCCGGGCGGCACCCTCGCCGACGCGCTGGCGGCCGGGACGCTGTCGTGGGCCGACCGGGTCGCCACCGCGGCCGCGGTGGCCGACGCCGTCGCCGCCCTGGCCGCGGCGGTGCCGGGCGGGCACGGCCGCCTGTCCCTGTCCAACGTCGCGCTCGTCCCCGGCCGCGGCGGCCGCCCTCCCGTGCCCCTGTTGCTGGACGCCGGCGTGTCATCTTTGATGACCCGCCCCACCCCCTTCCCCGCCGACCCCGCCGCGCTCGGCGGCGTCGTCGCCGCGCTCGTCGCGGGGTCGGCGGCGCCCGCCGCGCTGGCCGCCGTCGCGGCCGACGCGCGGGCGGCGGCTGACCCGCGCGCGCCGCCGCCGCCTGTCGGGGTCGTGGCGGGTCTGGCGGCGGTGGCGGCCGCGCTTGGAAGGGGCGACGCCACGCCGGCCGACGCCGCGGCCGACCTCCGCGCCATCGCCGCGGGCCGGGGCGACGCTGTCGCGGCCCGCCTGGCGCCTGCGCCGGTGCTGGAAGCCGCGTTCAGCGCGGAGCTGGCCAAGCGGGCGGGGGAAGGGGGTGGACGCGCGCGCGCTGCCGACGGCGACGCCTGGCTCGATGACTTGCCCGCCCCGCCCTCGGCGGCGGCGGTTGAGGAGGCAGAGGCCGCACTGGTGTAAGAAAGATGCCGCAGTTGGTCGCCAGGCGCGTGGCGAGTGAAAGAGAAGAGAGGCCAGCGCGTCTCCTTGGGTGCCGCCGCCGACTCCCTCCACTCCCGCGCCCCTGCCGCCTCGGACCCCGCCGCGCCCTCGCCACTGGAGGACCGCGCCCCGGCCATGACATGAGGCCGGGTCGCGCCGCCCCCGCCCGCCCGTTCGCCGCCCCCGCCCGCGCGCCGCCGCGCGCGCGGCGCCGCGCCGCGACCGCGCCGGCCGCCCTCGCCCGGCCGAGAGCCGGCATCATGACCGCGCTCGCGCCCGCGCCCCCCGCGGGCCCGCGATGCGCCGAGCGCCCCGCATTCCACTTGGCGCCGCCGCACGGCGGCTGGGTCAACGACCCCAACGCGCCGGTGGTTGATTCGGAAGGGCGCGTGCACCTGGTGAGAGAGAGGGAGGGGGCGGGACTCGCGATGGGGGCGGGCCGCGGGACGCCCTTTGGACACGCGGTGGGGCGCGCAGGCGCGTGGGTTGTGGCCCCCCGCGCCGCCCGCTGTGCGCGGAGCGGTGCCGGGCCTGCCGTCTGGGCGGGACACTGGCGGCGCGCGGCGTCTGCGCGGCGGGCGCCGCGCGCCACGTCACGGCGCCCTGATGTCGCCCGCCGCGCCCTCCTCCCGCCGCGCCGCGCCGCTGCGCCCCGCCTGTGCTCCCCAGGCGAGCCGCGCTCGCGCCTGGGCGGGTGGCGGCGGCGGGAGGAGGGCGTGGGCGCGCGCCACAGCGCGGACAACCACCGCCCGCGGCGCGCCTTCGCGCCGCGGGCCCGGGCCCCGCGTTGGCCCTGCCGCCGCGCCCTGGCTGGGCGCGTCCTGCCCCCGGCGCGCCGGTGGACCGGCGGCGGGCGCCAATCGCCGGCAAAAAGGGCCGCGAAAGGCCCCCTTGACCGACGACCCCTCTCCCCCTCCCCTCAGTTTTACCAGCACCTTATCGAGGGCTGCACCTGGGACTTTGGCATCGTGTGGGGCCACGCCGTGTCGGACGACATGGTCACCTGGCGCCACCTCCCGCCCGCGCTCGCGCCGAGCCCCGGCGGCCCGGACGCCGACGGCTGCTTTTCGGGCTGCGCCGCGGTCGACGCTGCGGGCGTCGTCCACCTCCTCTACACCGGCGTGCGGCTGCGCTCCAACGCGGACGCGGGGCCGCCGCCCGCGCCGGAGCACGACCTGCAGTTGCCGTTCATCGAGGCGCAGCTGTGCGCGGTGCCGGATCCGAGCGACCCAACCCTGTCCACCTGGACCAAGCTCCCCACCCCGATCCTGGCCCTCCCCCCCGCCAACGCGCCCCTGGTGGGTTGGCGCGACCCGTTCATCTTCGAGACGGCGGGCCGGGGCGGCGCGGCCGAGTGGGGCATGCTGCTCGGGTCGGGGTTTAAAGGGCGCGGCGGCACCGCCCTCATCTACCGCGCCGCGACGCTCACATCCGAGTGGAGATACGAGGGCACGCTGTGCGAGGCGGATACGGCCGACACGGGCGCGATGTGGGAGTGCCCGCTGATTGCGCGGCTGGTGAAGCGGGAGGAGGAAGGGGCGGCGGCGACCACCGCGCCTCCGCCGGCCGGCCCCCTGGCCTCCAACATCGCGCCCTTTGCGCCCGGGTCGGCCGCGGCCGCCGCGGGCGCGGCCGACGCCGCGGCGGCCGCGGTCGCCGGGCTGAGCCTCGAGGCGGCGGCCGCCGACTATGGCGAGGCCCCCGCCCCCTCCCCGCCACACGACCACTTCTTCTGCGTCTCCCCCGACGCGCCCACCAACCCTGTTCTCTACTGGATGGGCGGCTTTGACGCCGCCGCGACGCGCTTCGACCTGGCCACCGCGTCCGGCCCGCACCGCCTCGACCTGGGCGACGTCCTGTACGCGCCCAACCTGATGACGGATGCACAGGGGAGGCACGTGTTATGGGGCTGGTTGCAGGAGCGGCGCGGCGTCGGCTCCTATGATTACGCCGGGTGCATGGCCGTCCCGCGCCTCCTCACCCGCACCCCGGCCGGCCGCCTGCACCAGGAGCCATTGCCCGAGGTGTCCAACCTGCGCACCAGCGTGTCGTGGGCCGCGCAAGGCGTGCGCATCGCGCCCGAAGTGGCGACGCCCGTCGAGCGCGTCGCGTCGCCGCGCCTGGACCTCACCCTCGTCCTCGACCGCGGCGACGCCGTGGCTGCGGGCGTCCTTGTCCGCTCCTGGGCTGCCGGCGGCGAGGGGTCGGCCGCCATCGTGGTCGACTGGGAGGCGGGCGTGCTGGAAGCCGTCTTTGAAGGCGGCGGCGACGGCGGCGCCGGCCAGCGCCGCGTCGGCGGCCCCGTCGCCCTCGGCCCTCCCGGCGCGCCCGTCACCCTGCGCCTGCTGCTCGACCATTCGGCGTGCGAGGTGTATCTCGGGAGCGGGGAAGTTCTGTCGACGCGCGTCTACCGCGGGTCGCCCCCGCCGGGCGCCGACGCGGGCGTCGATCTCGTGTCGTATGGAGGGTCAGCGACGGCCTTGCACGTCGAGGCGCACGAGATGGGAACGATGGCGCCGGCGGCCGCGCCGGCGCCTGCGGCCGTCGCGCTGCCGGTCGCGCTCCCGCGCGCGGCGTACGAGCCGATCGCGGCGGGAGCTCCCGTCGCCGAGCGCGTTAGCTGATGATAGCAGGATGAAGGACTGATCTCGACTTTTTTGCGCGGAGCGACACTAAGCCTGCGGCGCGCGGCGCGGGCCGCGCGCGCTCCCCACCGACCCACCCTCCCCCCAATCCTCCCGCCCCCAATTCTGCACCACCCGACGAAGAGCGCGCGCGCCTCTCCGTGTGACCCAACCGCATTTCAGAAACACAAAGACAGAGGGGAGGGAGAGGAAAGGAGCGCGACGCGAGCTACAGCCGACCCCGTCCCTCTCACGCGCCCACCGGCCGCAAACCCCCCCGCTTGCCCGTGCACAGCGCCCCCCCGTCGGTCGCCACGCCGTCGCCGTCGCGCGCGATGCCGCGCGTGCCCTTGGTGCGCGCGGCGCGCCGCTGAAACTTGTAGTCCGGCCGCCGCGCCTTGGCCGCCGCCTTGGCCGCCGCCGCGACGCCGGCCTCCAGGTCGTCCAGGGCGAGCTCGCCGCCAGGGTGCAGGGAGAGGGGGGCGAGCGAGGGCGGGGCGGTGGGCGTGGGCGGCGCGGCGGCGCCAGCGCCGGCCTCTGCTTCGGCCTTTGGCGCATCCACCCCCGGCGGCCACTCCCAGTGCGGCAGCTTGCCCGAGCAATAATCGCGCAGCAGAAGGCGCCCAGCGCGCGCCTCGTCGGGGAGCGCGTTCTGCACGACCCACCCGCGCGCCGCGGCCAGCGTGCGCAGCAGCGCGGCGCCCGTCGGCGGCGTGTCGGCCGGCGCGTCCGGGGGTGGGGGCGGGAGGTTGACGCCGTACGCGGCTTCCAGCCCCGCGCGGCCGACGCGGCGCGCGACGACGTCGGCGGGGGCCCGCACGTCCGTCAACCGCGGGATGGGCACCACGCCCGCCGCCACCATGTCGGCTTTGGACGCGGCGGCGCGGGGGAGGACGAGTCCGGGGCAGTCGGCCAGGGTGAGGGAGCGGTCGGCGACGTCGAGCGTTTGAAAGTGTTTGGTGCGGCCGGGCGTGGGGGCGACAGCCGCTTTCTTGCGGCCGAAGAGCGCGTTGAGCGTGGACGATTTGCCCACGTTGGGGAAGCCGACGAGGCCGGCGGTCGGGCGGTCGGAGGGGCCGACGCGGCCGCCGTCGCCTGCGGCCATCGCGTCGCGCCCCGCCTCTGCCGCGGCCTGCAGCCTATCCAGCAACTCCTCCACGCCCACAACCCGGGTCGCGGGGTCGGGGTCGGCGCCGCCCGCCGGGAGGGGGGGAGGCACGTCCCCCGCGGCCGCCGCGCTCGCGGCCGCCTTGGCCCACTCGTCCGCCGCCTTGGCCGACCAGAACACCGTGTCCACGCCCATGGCGCCAAAGTGGGCGGCCCACGCGGCGCGGGCCGAGGGGGGGAGGAGGTCGGCCTTGTTGAGGAGGACGAGCGAGCGCGGCCCAGGCCCCGGCGCGGCAACATCCGCCGCCAGCGCCGCCACGTCCGGCGAATAGTACCGCAGCGGCTCCCGACAGTCGACGACTTGGACGACGACGTGCGACCGCTCCACGACGCGCCAGAGTTGGCGCCAGACTTCAATGTTTTTCTCAAACGGCGTGAGCGTGAGCGCGGGGTCGTTCTCCAGGTCGGCCAAGCCGCGCCGCCACTCCAGAAACGCGGCCCGCTCGGATGCGTCCAGGTCGGCGGGGGACATGGTGGGCGCCCAGCGCGGGCGGCGCGGGAGGCGGAGGAGGGGTTCGGCGGCCGCGGCGGCCGCCGCGGCGCGCTCGGCCGCGGCCGCGGGGTCGTCCACAGCTTCCGAGCCGACGATGACGGCATCGTACGATTTCTCGGCGGCAAAGTCGCGGTTGGCGAGGGCGGCCTAGAGGCGAGGGAGAAAGAGGGGGGCGGTCGGTCGGCGGCCCGCGCCCGCCGCAGGCGCACCCCCCATCCCACCCTCCCTCCCCTCGCACACCATGTCCATCAACTCCCCCAGGTCGCTCGCTTCCAGCACCGACTGCATGCCCGGCCCGAGCTCGGTCGTGTGGCGGCCGGTCGACGCGGTCGGCTCGCCGGCGGGGCCGCGCCGCGACTTTTGCCGATTCGTGAGCGCGGCGCCCACGGGCAGGCCCTGGGCGCGCGCTTTGCCGTTGTGCTTGCCCATGGCCGGCGGCGCGGCGCGCGGCGGCGGGCGGCGGCGGGCGGCGGCGCGGGCGGAGCGCGGGTCGGGCGAGGCGTCGACCGAGACGCGAGCTTGGCGCGGGGGCTTGGCGCGTGGCGCGGCGGCCGGGAGTGGGGACGGGGGCTGCTGCGACCCCGACGCCGCCGCCACTAGCGCTGCGATGGTGGCCCGCGCGGGCGCCGCCGCCGCGCGGCGCGTCCACGCGACGCCGCGGACGGCCGCTAGTAAGGAGGCGGCATCGCGCAAGGAGGCGCTGTCGCCGGCCACTGCCGCCGCGCTCGCCGCTGCCGCGCGCAACGACCCCGCCCCCGCCGAAGCCCTGCTCGCCAAGGCGCGCTCCCGGGAAGTCACTCTAACGTCCTCTGAAGCCACCAAATTGGTCACGTCGGCTGTCGCCGCGCACGGCCGCCGCCGCGCGCCGGCTGCCGCACTCGCGACGCTGCGCGCCGCGCCCACGGCCGGCGCCGACATCGCCATGGCCGCTGCCCTCGCCGTGCGCGCCACGGCACGCGCGGGCGGGCCGGTGGGGGACGCGCCGCGCGGGTGGTACGGAGAAGAGAGAGGGAGAGAGGGAGGAGAGGGGTGGAGGGGCGTGCGGCCCTCCTTACCATCCCCGCCCACCTCCCTCCTCCTCTCTTCTCCCTAGGGCGGCGGCGGGGGTTCAGGTCTATGAGTCCGTCCCTCCGTCCTCCCGCCCGCCCCTCCTCGTGCGTGCGCTCGTCGAGCTCGCGTCCCGCACCCAGGACAGAGAGCTGATGGACCGCGCGTTAGCCGACGCGGACGCGGGCGGAGTGGCGCTGGGCGGAGCGGAGCTCAGCCTGGCGGTGCGGTGCGTCGGCGCCGACCTTACCGCCGCGCGCGCCGTCGTCGCCAACTTTGAAGCAAAACGCTCCATTGTGCCCGACACCGCCACCTACAACGCCCTCATCCGGGTCGCCGGCTGGGCGGGCGACGTCGACGCGGTCGCGGGCTTTGTGCGCGCGATGACTCGAGCGGGCGCTGCGCCCGACTCGGGCACCTGCCGCGCCCTCGCGGAAGCCCTGGCCGCGCGCAACGTCGACCTGGCGTCCGAGATGGTGGCGGAAGCCGACGCGGCGGCCGCGCTCGCGCGGCCGGCGGCGCGCGCGGCGGCTGCCGCGGCGCGGCGCGCGGCGGGCCGTGGCGCGCGGCTCCCGCCGCGGTCGGAACGCCAGGCCCAGTGGTCGCTCTTTCCCGTCGTCAGAGCGGATGATGCCGCGCGTTCTGCCGTGGGAGCCGCGGCGCGCCCGCCCCTCGTCCTGGACCTCCACGGGCACTCGCGCGCGGGCGCGGCCGTCGTCGCGCTCTCGGCCCTGCGCAAACTCGCGGCCGCCGCGTCGCGCGGTGGCCCGGCGGCCGCGCCGGGCGTCGTCTTCATTGTGGGGCAGGCGTCGCGACCAGACATAGTCGAGAGGCAGTGGGGCGGGCGAAACGCGACGGCGGCGGGCGCCAGCGCGGGCGGCCTCGGCGACTCGCTCGTCGCGTTCCTGGCCTCGATCGGCCTTCCAGGAGCCAAACGCGACCCGAGCAACGCCGGTCGGGTCGTGCTGCAGCCCGGCGATGTCGCGGCCTGGGTCGCGGCCGACGCGGCCGTGCGCGCGCGCGTCGCCTCGCGCGACGTCGTCGCCAAGCAAGCCACCCTGGCCGCCGCCGCCGCCAGCGTGGGGCTGGGCGTGTGGTGGGTCGTGCCCCAGCTGCTCTGATCGGGGCGTGGCGCGGGGCAAGGGGCCGCGGAAGCCGGTTGCAATGCACACACTCGTTCACGCCGTGCCGCCCTCTCCCCCCTTGGCCGCGCGCACAAACGCCGCCACCTTGGCCGGGTCTTTCGCGAGTCCATCCGGCCCGCACACGCCGGACGAGACGTCGACGCCGTCGGGCGCGAGCGCGGCGAGCGCGGCGCCGACGGACGCCGGCGAGAGGCCGCCCGCGAGCAACCACCCTTTGACCGCGACGCCGGCCGGCGGCTCGACGCGGCCCCAATCATACCCCTCTCCCGACCCGCCGACCGCGCCGTCGAGCAGGACCCAGTCCGGGGCGGTGGAGGGGAGAGGGGTTAGCGGCGCGCCGTGCGCGTCGACCGCCAAAACATACACCACCGACCGCCCCGCCCCCACCAGCTCCCCCAGTGCAGCCCGCGCGCCGTCGCCATGCAGTTGCACGGCGTCCAGGGTGGCGGCGTCGGCGGCGGCGGCGATGGTGGAGGCCGGTCCGTCGACGAAGACGCCGACGACGACAGGAGGGGCGCCTGTCCGCCCGGCCGCCGCCCTTGCCGCCGCAGCGATGTCGGCTGCGACAGCGGGCGACACCCCACGCCGCGCGGGGGCGTGCATGATGACGCCGACAAAGTCGGCGCCCGCCGCCGCGGCAAGCGCACCGTCGGCGGGGCTCGTCACGCCGCACACCTTGACCAACGGAGTGGCGGCCGCGGCCGTCCTCCGCGGCCGCGGCCTCAAGCGGGCCAGGGGCGGGCGGAGGAGCGCCATGCTCCGCGGCGCTCTGTGCGAGTGGCCACACTCGCGGCGCGCTCTGCCACGCCAGCCGCCGTACCGCGAGCCGCCCTCCCCGACGCCGGCCCGCCCAACCGTCGCGCGCGCCACGCCGGCCGAGCGCGCGATGCCTCGCGCGACCGCGCCGCGTGCTGCCGCGCCTGCGGCGGGGCTCCAATCGCGCGCCCCGCGGCCTCTAGCGGCTTGTCGCACGCCGACAGCATCGCTGGCGTGGCGGCGGCCGAAGGCGCTGCCCGCCCTTCCGCCCGCCGCGCGCCGCGCTGTCCGCGCCTCCTCGACCCGCCGCCTCGAGTCCGAGCTCGTCCCCGCGCGAGACCTGGACCTCGTGGAGACCGCGGTCGACCGCTCCGGCGGCCGCCTGACCGCGGGCGACGCCGCGGCCGCGACCGGCCTCCCGCTGCCCCGCGCCGAGGCCGCGCTGGCGGCCCTGGCCGCCGATGTTGCCGGCCGCCTCCTTGTCTCCGCCGCGGGCGACGTCGTGTACGAGCTGCCCCCCAATTTCCGGGCGGCGCTGCGCGCGCGGTCGGCGCTGTTGAGGCTGCGCCCCGCGTACGACTCGGCCGTCGCGGCCGCCGGCTGGGCCGCGCGCGCCGCCTTTGGCGCGGCTTTACTGGCCTCCGTCGCCCTCGTGTGGGCGGCCGTCTTCGCCGCGTCTACCGCGGGCGACGACCGCGACCGGCGGGGCGGCCGCTCGATGCCCTTCCGCTTCTACCTCTCCCCCGCCGACCTTTGGTTCTGGTTCGACCCCTCCCCCCGCCGCCGTCGCTCCATGGACCCCGCGGCGCCGGTGGGCCCCGCGGTCGGCTTTTTGGAGGCCGTCTTCGATTTCGTGTTTGGCGGCCCCGACCCCAACGCCCGCTTCGACGACGCCCGGTGGGCGGCCGCCACCGCGGCCGTGCGTGCGGCGGGCGGCGTCGTGACCGCGGAGCAGCTGGCGCCCTATTTGGACGAGGGGGACGCCGCCGCCGACGACGAGTCGTTTGTCGTCCCCGCCCTCGTCCGCTTTGGGGGCCACGCCGACGTGGACGACGCGGGCGGGTTGCTGTACTCGTTTCCCGAGCTTGCGACGTCGGCCGGCGGCGCGGCGGCGCGCGAGAGGCCGCCGCCGCCCGCGCTCGAGGCGGCCGTCCCCTTCACCCGCGCCTCCCCCGGCCAGCGCGCCGCCGTCATCGCCCTGGCCATCGCCAACGCGGCCGGCGTCGCGTCCCTGGGCGGGCTGATGGCCGACGCGGCGGGGCGCGCGGCGCTCGTCGCGTCCGGTTTCGGCCCCACCGTCTTCACCCTCTTCCCCTTTCTCCAACTCTATTCCGCCGCATTTTTCGTGGTGCCCGCCGCGCGCTGGCTGCTGGCGCGGCGCGCGAACGAGGGCATCGCTGCGCGCAACGACGCGCGACTTCGCGCGGCGGCCGCGCTCGCGGCGCCGGGCCGGGCGCTCGCGGCCAAGCTCGCGTCCGCGCGCCGTTTCGCCGCGATGGGGGGGGTCGCCCGCGTCGTGGCCGAGGGGGACGTCGTGTTTGACAGCGGGGTGGAGGGGGGCACCGACTTGGCGGCCGCGGAGCTCGACGCGTTCGACGCCAAACTGCGCCGCGCGCGCGGGGAGGCGTGACGAGGACGCGTTGCGCGGGTGGGGGGTGCATTGACGCGGTGCGTGGGGTGGCGCTGTAGGCACAGGGCGTCGGGCTTGGCCTTGGACGGCGGGTGGAGTGGTGGCTCGCCGGCTGCGCGGCGCCGCGCCGTGCCACACCCACGCCGCCGCCGCGCCACCGGTCCCGGTCCCGCGCATTCGCGCCGCGCCAGCCGCCGCCCGCCCGCCCGCCCAGCGGCCCGCCGAGCAGGCCGCCCGGCCGCCGACGCCCGCGCGCGCGTCGTGCCCCATCCGCACGCGCCCCCCGCCCCGGACCCGCCCCGGCGATGCAGCGCCCCGGCGCCCTCGCGTCCCGGTTCGGGACGCGGCACCAATGCCTGCGCCGCGCGGCGCCCGCCGCCCGCCGCGCCGCCGCCCCCCGCCCCCCGCGCGCGTCCGCTGACGACGACGACGCCGCTGAGGCCATGACCAAGACGCTGTCCGCGCTGGACGCGCTGCTGGGGGTCGACCCCGAGCAGGAGAAGAAGGACAAGGAGAAGCAGGACGGCAAGGACGCCCCTCCCACGCCCCCTGTCGACGTCTCGTTCTCGCCCGTCGTCATCAAAGCGTTGGCCGACGCGGAAGCCGGCCGCGCGGGGAAGGCGGGCGGGTCGGCGACCCCGGCCGACTCGGATTCGCTCTCGGAGCGCATGGCGCGCCTCGCCGAGGCCGCCAAACGGGTCGCGTCCGCCGACGGCAACGACCCCGCGGGCGAGCGCGAGTTGCGGCAGGAATTCGAGAAGCTGGCGGCCTTGGTGGGGGCGCCCGCGGGCGCGGCCGACAAGGCCGACCTGCAGAAAATCAAGGACGCGGTCTTCGGCCCCCGCGTCTTCTGGGTCACGGAAACCGCGCCCCTGGACCCCTTTGTCGCCGACGGCTGGCTCGTGCGCGGCAATTTGAGGGCGGAGCGGGGGGCGGCTTTCAAAGCGGTGGCGGACGGCGTCGAAAAACTTTTCGGCGACAAGTACGTCGTCCTCCTCGTCGAAGACCCCGCGGACGACCCCGGGGATTCTACTACTCCCACAGAGCCTCGCGTGGCTTTCCAGATCGTGACGGCGGCCGCCGCTGCCCCCCCGGCCGCGCCGCGGTGGCAGCCGCTCGCCGGCGCGGTCCTCGCCCTGCTCTCCGCCGGCTCCTCCCTCCAGCTCGGCGTCGCGGCCAACGTGTTCCGCCTCCCCCAACCCATCCTGGACTGGCTCGCCGACCCCGCGGGCCTCGCCGCGTCGCCCGACGGCGGCGTGCCCGACTTCGTGTCCGACTTCGACCCGTCGACCATCTTTGCCGCCGCCCTGCCCATCGCCGCCGCGGTCCTGGCCGTCCAGGCCGCGCACGAAGTGGGCCACGCGGTCGCCGGCCGCGCGCGCGGCGTCGAGTCGGGCCTCCCCCTCCTCGTCCCCAACGGCCAGCTCGGCACCTTTGGCGCCATCACCCAGCTCCGCTCCCTGGCCGCTGACCGGGCGGCGTTGCTCGATTTCAGCCTGGCGGGGCCGGCCGCGGGCGGCGCGGTGGCCGCGCTCCTGTTCTTCATCGGCCTTGCCTCCTCGGGCGGCGACGCCTCCTCCCTCATCCCCGTGCCCGCCGCCCTCCTGCAAGGCTCCCTCCTGCTGGGCGGCGTGGCCAAGGCGGCGCTGGCCGGCGCAGCGCCGGGCGCGGGCGGCGCGGTCATGGTCTCGCCCCTGCTCGTCGCCGGGTGGGCCGGCCTCGTCGCCACCGCGTTCAACGCGCTGCCCGTGGGGCGCCTGGACGGCGGCAGGGCGGCGGTGGCCGCGTTTGGGCCGGGCGCGCTCGCGCTCACGTCGTTCCTCACGTACGTCGGCCTCGCCCTCGGCCTGCTCGGCGGCGGCCTCGCCCTCCCGTTTGGCCTGTACGTCCTCGTGTGCCAGCGCGACCCGGAGTCGCCGCCGCGGGACGCGGTCACGCCGCCGAGCGGCGCGCGGCGTGCGGCGGTCGCCGCCGCGGTCGGGCTCGCCCTGCTCATCCTGCTCCCCGCGTCGCCCGACGTCGCGGACGTGGTGGCCGGGGGGGGGATGGGGGGGGGCACGTT
>Ga0315288_10000040_pt1 | contig 147222 bp, 153 predicted proteins | sample YL17G11_20_MG_FD_203454 | JGI IMG/M metagenome (GOLD analysis project Ga0315288, IMG submission 203454) | Sediment microbial communities from Yellowstone Lake, YNP, Wyoming, USA - YL17G11_20 | ecosystem: Environmental > Aquatic > Freshwater > Lake > Sediment | place: USA: Wyoming | collected... | reverse complement strand
AAACCGTTACTTCTTAACGACTTCATCTGCGTCTTAACTTATCGAAGGCCATTTTTATACGGGAATAACCTAATATTTCTCCGGCGGCTCTTCTTAGGTAATGGTTTGGATGAGCATTATAAGTATCATCCAATAATTCCAGGGAAGCCGGTGAGCCTAACTTGCCAAGGAAATCAAGGCCTGCCCGGTTGATTCCTCCCAAAAATTTTTGAGATAGAGCAGGATGAGAATTTTTCAATTGGATGTATTTTTGGGCCGCTTTTTCGGTACAGGCTGCCTGAACAAGATAAAATTTTTCATTTAAAAGTCCAAGGATAGCTTCTCGGCTGATTACCGGATCGTTATGTTCCGCCATATTTGTGAGGATTTGGCCAATCTGTTCAGGCTTGGAAGCGTGTTTTGTATAAAGACGAAGAAGTTGAATAACGCCTAAAGTATCCTGATAGCTTGCTTCTCCGGGTTGGGTTTGGCGATAATTTATGCTTTCCAGGTAATTACCGGTGATTTCGGCGATACTGCCGAGCCGGTTTAGATGATGAAGATCATGGGTTATTACTTCATATCTTAGTAGAGCGGTCGTGCTTTGAGGGTCTTTAAGACCGGCTAAAGTATCGGCTACCAGCCAATATTCGTTTATTTGGGGAGAAGCTAGGGCCCGGATTAGTTTATTTCTTAGAACCGCGGCGGCTCTTTGTGCGTCAATCTCGGCTAACGATGCGGCAATCCCTTTATATGGTGATATATCAAGGCGTTCGTATAATTTTTTAAAAGTACCAAAATGTTGAAAATCACCAAGCAGCATTTCGTCAAAATTACTTTCCAAAAGATTGAAGGCTTCTTGTGTCCTAAATGATGCGGCCTTGATTAGTCCCAATCTTCTTAGTTTTGGATTTTCGCTTCCTGCATAGGCGTTTGCCTGCTGGAAAGCAACAGAATCTTCCGCAAGCGCTAAATCAATGCTTTGGTTGAAAATATCGTCTTCTTTTCCAATGGCGGTTGTAATTAAAGCCCTAAGATGGGGGTGGTAAACACTGGGCAGAATGGCTTCTAATTGTTTAACAATAGGTTTTGCTCTTTGCGGGTCATTGTCCTGAGAGCAACGAGATAGGTCTAGCTGCCAGTTCCTTATTAATTTTTCCAAATCTTTGCCTTCTTGCGAATAATTGAACCCCTGAGAGTCAAAGATATTACGGCACAATTCTCCTCTTAACAAAATATAAGGGTATTTATTAGAGAAGCGAGTGTCTCTTGCGGCTGCCAGTTGTTCTTCGGGAGTAATTTGTTTAAGGCGAAGAATCAGGAGACCGATGATAGCCTGTTCTTGGGTTTCTTCGAAGGCGCGCAGAAAAATTCCGGCATCGTCCAGTCCGTGTATTTCATGCTGGCCGACTAGATTCGCCAGGCCTGCTCTGACTCTGTCTCTTGTTTCAAAATCGGGAACTTCTACCATTATCGTTCTGCCTGTTTCCCAGCCTCGATATTCGCCACCATAAGACACCAGTTCATCGACTTCTTCCTCTTTAGTTGCATGCAGTTGCCCGGCTAAGGCGAGAAGACGCTGATATTCACTTTCCGGTTGTTGTATTTCGGGACTGCTCATAGGTTTTCCGCTGCGTATAAGATATTATAGGTTTTCTTTTTTGGATGTCAAATTTTTGGTATAAGTAAAGAGGTCGGAAAATTTGCACCTTAAACGCTAAATAGATAGGGTGGAGGAGAATCTTGAGAGAGAATTTTCCCCTCCACCCAGGTGTTTCTACGGGACACTGATTGGCCTTGACCAAATGTCGGGATTAAGGATCAGGCAGTCATCAGTGACATTTAAGATGACGCCACTTCCTGCTGCATCATAGACCAGGAGGTCGACCGGCATATATTGGTTCCATTCAGGCACTTCGAGTTGCCAGGGTTGCCATTGAGTCATCATAATGCCGGCCTGCCAGTCGTCGACGAAAACGCGGAAAACCTCATCTTCATACCACTCTTCAGGGTACCATAAGTAGGCTCCCCAAAAGTCTTCCCATGTATGGTTTTCACAGAAGAGAGACCTGTAATCGACCAAGTCCTCTCCCAGCTCCCTGATGAGAGACTCGGCGCCTGCAAGCTCCGCTTGAGTGCTTACCAAAGCCGCCTCGGTTTCGAGCAAACGACTCTGCAAATCGCCAACCTCCCGGTTGTGATCTGCCTGGGGTGATAAGTCCGATGCTGGAAAGATTGCAGGCGAGGCTCAGAAGAACCAAAACGGAAAGAGCCAGGGCAATTCGGCGCATCTCATCCTCCTCATTGGATTATTGTGAATGTGCCCGGAAACAGTGGTTAGAGCTTACTCTAAGATTTCGTCAAAATCAAAACATAGTAAATTAATCGAAACTTTCCGTGCAAAAGGTCTCCGGCTTGGTGTAAAATAGCTTGAGAAAGTGTAAAAATCTTTTTGTATGAGATTTAAAGATAAAGCGGTCGTTATTACCGGCGGCAGTAGGGGGATTGGGAGGGCTACTGCCTTAGATTTTGCTAAAGAAGGAGCAGATGTCGCTATCATCTACAATCAAGCTGTTCATGAAGCAGAGAAGGTTGTTGATGCCATTAAGAAGATGGGCCAAGATGCCGTAGCTATTAAATGTGATGTCTCGAATGAAAAAGATGTTGAGGCGATGGTTAATGAAACCGTTAATAAATTTGGACACGTTGATATCTTGGTTAATAATGCAGGGATAGTTATTGATGTTCCCTTTAAGGACAGAACCGTTGAGCACTGGAAAAAGACACTGAACGTTAATTTAATTGGAACCTTTTTATGCATTAAATATTTGGCTCCATTAATGGTTAAACAAAAATATGGGAAGATTGTAAATATTTCTTCAAATAACGCTTTTGTCGGTTTCGGCTGCGATTCGGTAGATTACGACGCTTCAAAAGCTGGCATTGTGATTATGACGAAAGACATGGCCGGTGAATTCGGTCCTTATATAAACGTTAATTGTGTTGCTCCCGGTTGGGTTGATACTGAAATGAACAAGGATCTTTCCAAAGAGTATATGAAGAAGGAAGCCAAACGGGCTTACTTACAAAGAATCGCGAAACCCGAGGAAATCGCCAAAATAGTTTTGTTTCTGGCTTCCGAAGACGCTAGTTTTATAACCGGAGAGATAGTAATAGCTGACGGCGGTTATCGGTAAAAACCCTAAGTCCTGGTTTTTCTTCCGTGCAAAAGGGCTCCGGCTTGGTGTAAAATAGCTTCAGATGGGAAAACAATCCTTCGACGGTGCTCAGGACCATGGGTTCTTTGATACGGTGAACCCAAGGGCTCCATTTCCCGAAATGGAAAAAGAGCTTCTCTCTTCTTGGGCTAAAAAGGGAATCGTTAAAAAATATCTTGAGAAAAACAAAGATTCGAAAAAGATTTTCTCTTTTCTTGACGGCCCGATAACCGCCAATAACCCCATGGGGGTGCACCACGCCTGGGGGAGAACTTATAAAGACCTTTGGCAAAGATTCAAAAACATGCGGGGTTATAAGCAAAGATTTCAAAATGGTTTTGACTGTCAGGGTCTTTGGGTTGAGGTGGAAGTTGAAAAGGAATTGGGTCTAAAGACGAAGAAAGACATAGAGAATTTGGTGCCGGGGGACCCCACTTCGCCAAAGGCTTCGTTAGGGGCAAGCAAAAAAGCCTCAATCGCCAAATTTGTAGAGCTTTGCAAAGAAAGAGTTAAAAAATACTCGGCGGTCCAAACAGAGCAATCCAAGCGACTGGGTTACTTCATGGATTGGGATAATTCCTACTACACCATGAGTGATGAAAATAACTACATGATCTGGCATTTCTTGAAAAAGTGCCATGAACGCGGGCTTATCTATAAAGGCCGCGACTCGGTTCCCTGGTGCCCCCGCTGCGGAACGGCAATTTCCCAGCATGAGATGCTCACCGAGGATTATAAAGAGGCAACTCATGAGTCTGTCTACATTGAGTACCCCTTGAAAGGTAAAAAGAACGAATTTCTTCTTGTTTGGACCACCACTCCCTGGACACTTCCCGGAAATGTTTCGGTGGCTGTCGATGCCGATAAAGAATATGTGGAAGCAACCGGTAAGGTTGCCGGAAACAAATACTTCCTAAATGAATATGCGGCCAAAAGATTGGGTTTAACCATCGAGAAAAGAATAAAAGGGAAGGCTCTCGTCGGGCTTAACTATGAATCCCCGTTTGACGATTTGGAAAGAGTTAGAAAATCTTTTGCTAAATACGAACACGAGGTGGTTGCCGCGGATACCCAGATTTTGCCGGTTTCCGAAGAGGAGGGGACAGGACTTATTCATGTTGCACCGGGAGCCGGAACAGAGGACTTTCAGCTTGGGAAGAAACTTAAGCTTCCGGTTATTGAGCTTATAGATGAGTCGGCTACCTATATTTCGGGTTTGGGTGAATTTTCGGGTCAGAATGCCAAAGAACACCCGGAGATTATTTTGGATTTTCTAAAGAAGGCCGGCGATGGCATGTATCTTTTTGATATTTCTTCCTATACCCACCGTTATCCCGCCTGCTGGAGATGTAAAGAAGAGCTTGTTTGGAGGGTAGTTGATGAATGGTATATTTCGATGGGGGGACCATCGAACTCAAAACTCAAAACTCAAAACTCAAAACTTCTGAGAGAGCAGATGAAAGATGTCGCCAAGAAAATTAACTGGATTCCCAAATTCGGACTTAAAAGAGAACTTGATTGGCTCAATAATATGCACGATTGGCTCATTTCCAAAAAGCGTTATTGGGGATTGGCCTTACCGATTTGGGAATGTAAGGTTTGTGGGCACTTTGAGGTGGTGGGGTCAAAGGAAGAACTTGAAGAAAGGGCAATCGAGGGCCGGGAAAAGTTTGAGGGACATACCCCACATAGGCCTTGGATTGATGAAATTAAAATTAAATGTGGGGAGTGTGGAGGCATGATGGAAAGAATTCCCGACGTGGGAAATCCCTGGTTGGATGCCGGCATCGTACCTTTTTCCACTATTTCGAAAGATAACAAATCAGAGCCTTTGTATAAATCCGACAGAAAAGAGTTTGAAAAATGGTTTCCGGCTGAATTTATCACCGAGAGCTTCCCGGGACAATTTAAGAATTGGTTTTATTCGATGATTGCCATGAGCACCGTTTTAGAAGGTTCGGAACCTTTCAAGACCGTTTTGGGTTTTGCCACACTTTTGGGAGAGGACGGAAGGCCGATGCATAAAAGTTGGGGAAATGCAATTGAGTTTAATGAAGGCGCCGATAAGATTGGTGTTGATGTTATGCGCTGGATGTATGTGCGCCAGAATCCAACGGAAAATCTTTTATTCGGTTATAAAGTGGCCGATGAGACAAGACGGAAGTTTCATTTGATGCTTTGGAATGTTTATAACTTCTTTGTTACCTACGCGAACTTAGACTGTTGGAAACCTAATTTAAAATTTAAAATTAATAATTTAAAATTAACCGTTTTGGACAAATGGATTATTGCCAGACTAAATCAGACGATTGGGCGGGTTACCGATTCGTTGGAAAAATACGATGCCTATACCGCAAGCGAATCTATTGAATCTTTTGTTAGCGATCTTTCGCTATGGTACATTCGCCGAAGCCGCGACCGTGTCGGCCCGGCGGCTGAATCCAAAGCCGACAAAAACGCTTTTTATGAAACCACCTATTTTGTTCTGGTTACTCTTGCAAAAATTCTGGCCCCCTTTACCCCTTTTATGGCCGAGCTTATATATGGGAATTTGACTAAGGAAGATTCGGTCCATCTTTCCGATTGGCCCTCCTTCACTAAAGTTTCGGAGGGCGATGCCCGACTAGTGGTGGGGATGCGGAAGGTGCGTGGTATTGCCGAAAAAATTCACGCAGCCAGAAAAGAAGCAAAAATTCCAGTCAGGCAGCCACTTTTGGAAGTCGATGTTCCTGGAGATGAGAAGAACTTACTGGACGGACTTCTGAATTTGCTCAAAGATGAAGTGAATGCTAAGAGCGTCAAGTTTGTCAAAGGTGATAAAGTAGTCCTTGATACCACCATTACACCCGAGCTTGAAGAGGAGGCAAAAGCAAGAGAGTTAATACGGAAAATTCAAGAAGAAAGAAAGAGTTTGAGTATGAAACTTACTCAGAGAATAGACGTTTCAAATCCCTGGTTACCTAAGGATAAAAATCTTGTTCAAAGGATTAAGGCAAAAACTTTGGCTTCTGAACTTACAATTGGAGAGTTTAGGGTTAAGCATGCAGCAGATTAAAGCCCGGGCAAAGCTTGATTATCCCTTTATTCTGGGAATTGGCTTACTTTTAGCGGTCGGCCTGGCAGTTCTTTATCCGATAGCCCCCAAGCTTTTCCCCTTGTATTTTTTGTATGTTGCCTTGGGGATAATTGCGTTATTAATTTTTATAAGGATAGATTTTGAAATCATTTCACTTTTTTCTAAACATTTTTATGTCTTAAGCATTATTCTTCTTATCTTGCCGCTTTTGATAGGTCAGGTAACAAGAGGAGCAATAAGATGGATTCCCATAGGAGCTTTAACTATCCAGCCGGCGGAAATAGTCAGGCCCTTACTTTTTGTCTTCTTTGCCAACTATCTGGCGCAAAAAGAGATTGACGCCAAAAGACTTTTATTTGCATTTTTTCTTCTTATTATTCCTACGGTTTTAATAGTTGTCCAACCATCCTTGGGGGTGGCGGTATTAACAATAATTGGGTTTATTGGTATAGTTTTGGCATCAAGTATCAAAAAAAGATACCTCCTTTGGGGAATAATTATCCTAATTGCCGTCCTTCCCCTAATCTGGCAGATTATGGCCGGTTATCAAAAACAAAGGATATTGACCTTTGTTGACCCGTCTAAAGACCCATTCGGAACCGGCTATAACGCTATCCAGTCAATGATTTCGGTCGGGTCCGGCAAGCTTTTTGGAAGAGGATTGGGGAAAGGGGTCCAGACTCAACTGGCCTTTCTTCCCGAGCGTCATACCGACTTTATTTTTGCTTCCGTGGCCGAGGAGTTGGGATTTGTGGGAGCAATTCTTCTTTTGGCAGGAAGCTTTTATATTTTGTCACGTTTGGTTAATATTCTTGAGAATGCTCAAAATCCCGCCGCCAGAGCTTTCGTTTCCGGATTAACCCTTACATACTTTGCCCAAATTGCCGTTCATGTTGGGATGAATCTCGGTCTTCTTCCCATTACCGGTGTGCCTTTTCCTCTTGTCTCGGCCGGAGGTTCATCGCTTTTGGCAACCATGATGGGGTTGGGGATTGCCATGGGAGCCAGGCGGCGGTAAAATATCAAAGTTATGGCAAAATATGCCGTTATTAGGATAAAATCTCACCAATATAAAGTCTCCGAAGGGGAAGAGATTTTGGTTGATTATCTCGGACAAGAGAAACCCGAACCCGAGGTGCTTCTTATAAGCGATGGGGAAAATGTTTTAGTCGGAAAACCTATTGTCAAGAATGCCAAGTTAAAAATTAAAATACTTAAACAAGAGGAAAAAGGCCAAAAGATTGAGATTTATAAGTTTAAAGCCAAGTCCCGCTACCGAAGGCATACCGGTTTTAGACCGGTTTACAGCCGTTTGTTAATTGAAAAAATCTCCATCGAATAGTATCAAACCATAAACTTCTGCTCTCTTGACAGCTGTGAAAATATTGTTTAGACTCTTTAGAATATGGCTAAGAAGAAAGCTGCAGGAAAAACGATACAACATATTAGCCCCCGCGGAAAAAGACTGGGAGTGAAGGTTAGCGACGGAAAAAAAGTTTCTCCGGGTATGGTTTTGGTTAGGCAAAGAGGAACAAAGTTTGGCCTGGGGAAGAGCGTTGCCCTTGGCCGGGATCATACAATTTATGCTGTTGCCAAGGGTAAGGTTAAGTTTGGAATAAGAAAAGGCAAGAGTATTATCTCCGTAGTTTAAAAAGAATGGCTGAAGAAATTATACAAATAGAACTAAATCAGCTGCAGCCGAATCCTCTTCAACCAAGAGGATCGATAACCCCTGAAAGCTTGGTGGATTTGGTGGATTCGATAAGGGAACATGGGGTACTTGAGCCACTCGTTATTGCCAAGACACCGGCGGGCTTTCAAATAATCGCGGGGGAAAGACGCTGGAGAGCGGGAAAATTGGCGGGGCTGACCCACATTCCGGCAATTATTAGGGAAACTACACCCAGAGGAATGCTTGAGATGGCGCTCGTGGAAAATGTCCAAAGAGTAGACCTCAATCCCCTAGACAGGGCCAAGGGTTTTGAAAGATTAATGAATGAATTCGGTCTAACCACCAGCGAGATTGCGGTTAGAATCGGAAAATCGGTGGCCTATGTTTCAAACTCCATAAGGCTTCTTTCTCTACCCGATGCCTTAAAAGACGGTCTTCTTTCCGGGCTTATCTCCGAAGGGCATGCCAGAGCTTTGGCGGCAGTTGACGATCAAAATCTGATGGTTGAGGCTTACAAAATAATACTTCGGGAATCCGGCTCGGTAAGACGCGCGGAAGAGTTGGCCAGGCGCATGAAGGCCAAATCAAAGCAATCTATGGACAGGCGAGGAATAGGCAAGAAAATAATTCATCTTGTCTCCGAAGAAATCGACAGAATGCAAAATGAATTGGAAACCACTTTAAAAGTACCAGACGGGGATGAAACCAAAAAAACTCATGTCAAACTCGTTCGTTCCAGACGGGAGACCCGAATCTCATTCGTTTTTAAGGGAGGCCTGGAAGAGACTGAAGATAGATTGCAAAGGGTTTATAAGTCGATAACCGGCTAGAGCCTAAATATTATATTGATAGTGACCGAGTGTTCTCGCTTCACGAATCGGCCAATAGACAAACCAGGCTCTTCCGACAATGTCCTTGATGCCTATAAAACCCCAGTATCTCGAATCCGAAGAATTGGGCCGATTATCTCCGAGAACAAAGAACTTTCCTTCCGGAACTATTATCTCCTGTCCGTCTTGTAAAAAGAAACCTCCGCTTGTTGACAGGCTTTCGGGTAAATATTTTTCTTCCAACATCGTTCCGTTTATATAAACTTTTCCTTCCTTAATAGCTACTGTTTCGCCGGGAAGACCGATTATTCTTTTGATAAACTCTTTGTCAGATTCCGTAGGGGCCTTAAAAACCACCACGTCTCCCCGTTGGGGCATTTGTCTTAGGATTTTGTATTTCGTCTTGTCGGTTAAGAGATATTCTTTATCAAGAAAATTGGGTTCCATGCTTCTTCCGTCGATTTTATGAGGCTGGAATACCAGAAGATAGCAAAAAAGAAACAAAGCAAAGGCCAGAACGACAACCTCCAGAATATCCAAAAAAAAGCCGCCGAGACGCCGAAACATAGCTTAATTATACGGAGATTTTGTGAGGATTACATCATGAACCCCGTTTTCCTTTAAGCCAACGCTGGTGACTTGGATAAACCGGGCCTTCTTCCAGAGTTCGGAAATATTTTTCGCCCCGGAGTAACTTAAGCCGGAACGAATACCGGCAGTAAGGTTCTCGACCACTTTTGCGACCGGGCCTTTATAAGGGACAATACTTTCGACTCCCTCGATTTGTTTTGAATAATTAGGAGGAAGGACCTCGCCCATATTTTTAATATGATTTTTCTTTTCTGTAAGGGAAGTTGAGGCATTATAAACTTTGTAGAGCCTTCCGTCTTTTTCGATTTTTTCTCCGGGAGCCTCGTCTGTTCCGGCATATAAACTTCCGGCAATTACGGCCGAGGCCCCGGCCGCCAAAGCTTTGACGATATCGCCTGAATTTTTGGCTCCGCCGTCACAAAGAATTGTTTTTTTGAATCTTCGGGCTACCTCGGCAGCTTGCATCACAGCCGTAATTTGGGGAACACCCACGCCCGTGACTAGCCTGGTTATACAAATAGTACCCGGGCCTACCCCAACCCTAACCGAATCCGCTCCCGCTTTAAACAAATCCCGGGCGCCTTCTTTGGTAGCGACTACTCCCGAAATAATATCCACCAGGGAACCAAAGCGCCTTTTAAGCTCCCCGGTTGTCTCAAGTGCCTTTTGCATATGGGCATGGGCAACATCAAGAGTCAAAATCTTGGCACCGGCCTTAACCAGCATTTCCGCCCTTTGCATGGCTCCGTTTCTACAGCCCACAGCTGCCCCTACCAATCCGGCTTCTTTTTTAACCTTAGCCACCATATTGGCTTGTTCCTCGGCGGAAACGAAGCGGGGAATAAGGCCAAGGCCTCCGAGTTTGGCCATGGTCATGGCCATCTCAACCCCGGTGACATCGGTCATGTTCACGCTGATAAGAGGAACGGAAAGCCTGACGCGCGGGGTAATTTGGGTTGAAAGCTCGACATCGCCCCGGCTGGATATATTCGAGCGCCGAGGAATAAGAAGAACGTCGTCGTAGGAAAGGCCAAGAGGAATTTTCTGATTCATATTTAGGTAATGACCTGCCTGCGCAGGCAGGTATGAATCATTACATTTAACTTTATATGTATTAGTCGGTTCGTGTCAATCTCCGAACGGGGGCAAAGTGGTATAATTTACGATTGACAAGATGGAGTCGTAGCTCAGCGGTTAGAGCGTTCGGTTCACATCCGAAAGGCCGCAGGTTCGATCCCTGCCGACTCCACCGACATGGCCGAGGCAACAACAGAAAAATCGTTTGGGCCTTATAAAAATCAGGTTGAGATTTGGATGGGGGGAGCCTTTGAAATTGGCACCCGTCTGGGCACAACCGCTGCGGTTATCGGTAGAGACCCATTAAGCCTAGGTGTTATCCCGCCCGGCGATCTTCCCAAGGGGAGCCTGGCGGTTGAGTTGGGAAATACCTCCAGAGTTGAAACTTCCAGGCAGCAGATGAGAGTGGAGAGAGGACCGCAAGGATTCTCTGTCCAAAATCTTTCTCAATCAATCCCGATGATAGTGGAAAGCGGATTAAAGGGGAAAATTGATTTGGGTCCCGGTAAAAAGGTTGAATTGGGTAAAAAAGTCCAAAATATTGGAGGGCTTAAAATATACTGGGGGAAACCGGGAGTTTCACAGGGAGTTCTTTGTCATAAACTTGAGGCTGATAGGCTATTTGATTCGACAAGAGGGGATTGGTCGATAGGATTCAGGTTTGTCAGATAAAAAAACAAGCGCCCTTTTTTCATCGAAACTCTCCGACGGGAACTTTCGTTCCAGGGCGCTAAGCAGAACTACTGCAAAGGGATTTGGCATCCTCCATATACAAGAACAAGAACCGTGAGAGCCGCAAAAACCAGACCCACCCCATAAAGAACTGTGGACGCCACGGCCAGGAAAAGCGACCGGGCTCTGGGCAAGCCGGGCTTGCGCATGTCAGTGAAAAAGTAAGCACTTACTACCAGGCAGAGTACTGCCGGAATAACCAGAAAAACTGCAAGGTCCACCATTGCCGCCTCCTTTAGGCCAGAGAATCAGTCGGGTTAAAGAGCTGGGGTTATTATATCACAAAGATAGTCTATCCCATAATTTGACTACACAGTCTGCTTGAGCTATAATCGCTACATCCTAGAGTCGCACTTTAACTCTCAAAAATATGGAGGAGACCATGCGCACTCGGAATCGAGTCTTGCTGGGGGTTCTTGCGGTAGTTCTGGTACTGGCTGTTTGGCCGGCTCACCGGACAAGTTGGGACAGACAATATGGGCCTTTCTTCTCCGACTACAGCGAAGATTTCTGCCCTGTCTGGTCGTCGGAGACCTCCCTAGGACCTGACCACTGGGAGGGAGCCGGGGGGTGGGGCTACTCGAGCCTAATTTTGTATTTCGCAACGGGAGACTCCTGTGACCTCTTGGAAGGCGTAACCCCGCACGGGGGGTATAGTGGCGGAATCGGCTGGAAGCCGGACATTTCTGGCTTCTATTTTGGTTTTGATCTACGGCTGGTCGGTTCCCGCTATCTGAGTGTAGGTCTAATTCGGTATGGCGGTCCGTACTTGGCTTTTGTTGCCCACGAACTATATCCCGGCTACGGCGAAACGAGGAATCAGTACTACATCTCTTGGGAGGATGCCTCTTTTTGTTCGTACAACCACCCTGATGGTTGCCGGTTCGACCTGGCCACCATGCGTTACCTAGGGGCCGGGTTAAGCCAAGAGGAGCTGTGTCCGAAGGACACATGTTTCCCTCAATAGGAGGAAACCATGCGCGTCAAGCACTTGCTCTGGATTGTCCCGCTGGCGATTCTCGTCTTTGCTTTTTTTCCCAACGTGTTTGCTCATGAAGGGGCAGAATGGGAGGAGCATCCTTTCCCGGGCTATTGGACGAGGAGTACCAGCTATGCAACTACCGCAAGAGTAATTCACGAAGAACTCTATCGCGGGTTTCTTGCTAGGGTTTACCGGGCAATGCACTGTTCCGAGCCTCTGCCTCCAGAGCCTAGCTTTTGCCAGCCGCAATGGGTAGTGGGCATTCGTGGCTTAGTGGCAATTGAGGCAGCGAAGTGGGACGGCGAATGGCTGGTAAGGCTTCAGGTTGGACGGGAGCTCTATAGTCTCGTCATCCAACACGTTCTTTTTGGCCCGCCCAACCAGCCCTCGGCGCCCCGGGTCTCGGATACGTACCTGGTAAACTGGTACAACTGGCCCCGCTATATGGAAGGCATCTACGAAGGCACCTACGACTGCCGGGGCTTTTTCTTGGTCAACCGTCTGGACGGACAAAGCGGTTGGAGACTTATCTGGGGGTGTCCGGAAGTTGAGGATTTGCTCTAGAAAGTGGAGCCCGGTTCAGGCTTATAAAGCTGATATCGGGCTCCACCTTTTTTTTGATATATAATTACCTTATGAATAAAAAGCTTCTTTTTCTTTCTATCTGGCTTCTGACAATTCTTTTAGGACCGATTACGGTTATCCTAAATGCTTCGAGAATTGGAGTTCCCTTAAATACACTATTAATAGTAAATCTGATTCAGCGCCTGGCCGGCCTTTTGGCATTCACGCTTATTTTCTGGCAGATTGTTTTGGGGGCTTTTATGGAAAAGTGGGAGAAAAATCTCGGAAACTGGATTTTAAAATTTCATTTAACCCAAGGAGCCATCGCCTACTCGCTAATTTTTCTTCACCCCGTGTCCCTTCTTCTCTTTATTTTTATCGCTAGGGGAGTAGTTGACCCTTTTTATATTTTTACTGATTTTTGCGTTCTTTGTCAAACCAAGCCGGAGCTATATTATACTTTCGGAAGGATTTCTTTTTGGCTGGTTTCGGCAGCGGTTTTGGCGGCAACAGTTAGAAAGTTGCCTTGGTGGAGACAGAATTGGAGGAAATTCCACATTTTAAATTACTTGGTATTTTTCTTAGTCGGAACCCATGCGTGGTTTAGCGGCCGCGATACGAGTAATTTTCCTTTTGTTATCTTTTTCCTTCCGACAGTTCCGATGGTGTCGGCGATTGCCATTTCAAAAATTGTCGTTTTTTTGGAGAGTTAAGAGGATATGGGTTTAAAAAAGATAAAGAAGATTTCTTCATACCTTATTCCTATTCTGGTTTTCATGGCAATTCCGATTTTTCTGCGCTTTCTTTCACCAAATGTCGCTGATCCGGATGCTTTTTATCATTTAAAGCACGCACTTATTTATAGAACCCAAGGACTTTTTGATAGCTCTTTCCCTTGGGCGCAATATTCGGTTGTCAAGGACTTAAAGTGCGATATGTGGTGGGGTTTCCATATGTTGAGTATTCCTCTAACTTTCTTTTCCAATACTCTTAACGGTATATATCTGGGTACAGGTCTTAATATGTTTTTGGGAACGCTCCTTATCTTTTTCACCTTTAAGAATTTTTCTCTTAGGTGGCCGCTTTTTTGGACTCTGATTTTTATTTTCAGCTCCCAAAATACAATTTTCAGGCTCTTTATGTTTAGACCCCATGTTATTACCTTAGGCCTTTGTCTTTTTCTTTTTTCTCTCCTAACTAAAAGCTGGGATGAAAAAGGAAAGGGAAAGTGGGTGCTAGGCGGAATATTTTTAATAAGTTTTCTTATTTCCTGGCTACATACAATTATTGCCTGGATTCCTCTGGCCATTTTTTTCTCAATCGCTTTTTTTGGATACTTTTTGAAATTTGTTCCTCCTCGGAAAAGTTTTTTACTGGGAAGTCTGGGAATTATACTGGGTGTTCTCTTAAGGCCTAATCCGACCGGATGTCTAAAACTTTTTTATATGTTTTCCAGCGGGTTGGCCGAAGCCAAAAAAGTCTCTTTACCTTTAGATTTCGGGCTTGAACTGCAGCCCTTAGAGTTTAACCATATTTTTTGGAATCCGGTCTTTGTCATTTTTGCCTTTTCGGCGATTGTTATTTTTATCTTGGTCGGCTCAAGATTGTGGAAAGGCTTTAAGATTTCGGAAAAGATTATTCTATTGACCTCTTTATTGGCCACTCCGGTATTTTTCCTGGCGACTATTGCCAGTGCTGCCAGAAGCTATGACTATTTTGCTGCCTTTGGCACAATTTTGGCCGGTCTTGTTTTTTGCAAACTTTATGCCAACGATAAATTAGTAAGGAAAGCGTTCTTGATTGCTGGGGGAATTGCCGTTTTGGTAGCCAGTGCCTTTTTAAGCCTTAGCGGTTTCAAAGGGGGGATGACTTGTGCGATTACGCCTAACCGCTATCAAGAAGCAGCTGTTTGGCTTAAAGAAAATACTAAACCGGGCGAGATAGTTTTTCACTCACATTGGGACCAATTTGGACCGCTTTTCTTCTGGAATAGTCAAAACTATTACATAAATGCGATGGATCCTATTCTGGAATATAAATATTCACCTGATTTGGCCTGGAAACATGTTCATTTGGCCTATGATTTCTTTCCCTCCGCCACCTGCGGGGTTCAGCGCTGTTCGAAAGATAATTTTAAAGATACCTATAAAGTATTAAAGGATGATTTTAAAGCTTCCTATGTTTTCGTCACTCCCGCCAACAAGAATCTTTATACCTATATGAGCGAAACAAAAGGATTCAAAAAAGTGTTTGAAGTTGAAAATCAAGCAATTTTCAAAATCATCCCCAGATAGCCATATCTATACTGTCGCTGTCTTAATGATTCGAATCATTAATACAAACCTATAAAGAATTTATGAGGATTTGAAGGTTGGTTTGCAGAATTTCCGAAGCCAGGGGGTCAATAAATTTGGGAGTAGCGATTTTAATCAAATGTAGCGTAGCTTCTAAATTGCTCTTTGCTAGCCTCGGCCTACCCATCTTTATGAATTTCTTCGCGAGCATAAGGTGAACATTAATAGTTGTATATAACCCATGATTTTTAACAAGCTTGAGTTTTCTGGCATCTTCTAAATCGGCAATAATTGTGTTGATAGTTATCACTTGCATTATTTCTTGGGTTTTACCGACGACTATTTTAAACTCATCCTTATGGCCTGTCCCTATAAATCCCTTGAAGGATGATAGATTTACTGTTCCGTCTTTGCTATAAAGATAGCTATCAAACACGTAGTTTGCTAAAGAGCCTTGTAACTGGACATTATATATTCCGACTTCTGGAACAGGGTATTGAAAAATCTTTAAAGAACCACCGCTCGGGGTTATGTTGTCGATGTCATCAATTAAGGGATCATCAATATAGGTAAATCCAGCAATTTCGGGTCCGCCGGGTGCGAAAATTTTTAGGTCAACATTCGGGTTTACGACCAAAAGGATATAAGAAAGGTCAGACTGTGTAGAACGAAAACTTCCTAAAGAGGAAAAAGTGTTTCCATAGGACCGTAGAGTTAGTCTGTCAAGGAAGGCAGGGTCGTTTATACCAAAAGTGTCAGAAAGATGAGATTTTGCAACAATATAATGCCCCGGTTCTTTAAGAATTGCGGGGCGCCCCGCGGTTAGCTCGCTTATTAAATTCGACTGACTAGAATTTTGCTGACGGTATTCTAAGGTTGGTGATGAAGGATTGGAATTTAGTTTTGTGTACCTAGAAACGGCCAGCCAATTAAGAAGACCGTTTCGTAGATAACCATCCGATTGAGATTTTAACCAATCATTGAGAACTAAGGGGTCGCTTTTATGACCATAATATTTCAAAACCATCGCAGCTGAGGTTAAAGCACAACCCCAACGCGAGATGTATGGGGTAGAAGACCATTCGGTAGCAGAATCGTATATCGCATAGGCCCAGAGCGGGTTTACCTGGGCCATATAAGGAACATCTAGATAGGGTAATGCTTGGGGATTATTTGTTACGAGAATATTGTCAAACCAAACTTCCGTAGGGGAAACAGCGCCGGTTCCTACTCGAAGCCCAACCTTCCAGAATTCAAATATAGGTTCTGTATCAAGAATGTCAAATAGCAAAGAATTATCAAGGAAGACTCTAATATTATTGCCATTAATCTCGATCCTAAAATGATAAGGGGTGTTATTATCTAACTTCCTATCAACAGTATAAAAATAAGATAAAGTGCCTCCTGGATCTATATATTTTGCTAAATAGATTTTATCTCCGTTGTAGTGTACCTCGATAAAATTATTAGGGTTCTTATATTTGAGTAAGATATTTTTGTCGACACCATCTACCCCTAGAAGGTCAACTTCGTAAATGATGTTTTTCCAATCGTAGTTCCATAACGTATCCGAAGGGAATGAATTACTTATGCCTGAATTGAGACGTATACCATATTTCCTGTCAATCACCTCCCAGCCAGATAAACCGTAATAGTCCCAATTTGCAGGCATTTCCCCATTAGGCACATTGTCGAAGTCTTCTTTGAGGAGGAATTTATTAGCAAATACTACAGAAGGAAAAAGAAGAAAGATGAAAAATAGTAGACTAGTTCCGGCAAGTGCCATTTTTGTTACCATATACAATACCCTATTTCAAATTAACCTACTTGATAATTAACTGTCAATAAAAGAATCTATTAAAATAATTTATCAATGGTAAATATATATTTAAACCGTTTGGAACTGTTTGGAGTTGAAAGATTTTCTATGGCCGATATGAAGGCCACTTATTTCGATTCCGTATTTTCGGGGCCTAAAGAGTTTTGTAAAAGGTAAAGTTTTAAAGTGTCTCTTAACTAGCTTCTTTAGAATAAAGAATGCATTTGTTCCGGTGCTATCACAACCAATTAACAGATATCCTTTTTGTTTTGCTAATCGGGTGAGTGCCTTAAGGCTTGCGCCAAAATAATTTGTCTTATCCCATTTAAAGTTAGGATTATATGGGATTACCTTACTATCGTTTGAGGGGATAGAGGCATTGTATTCTATTACTTCTACACGAGGATGGTAGTTTTGTAAAGCTTTCCAAATCCAATAATCATTACCATCTATATCAATGGTTAGAAGATCGAAATTTTTAGGCACACGATATTTCTTGAAAATACCCTCTACGTTTTCAGCCGTTACAAATTCCTTTTTGACTGCCGGATTTTTCGTTTTCTGACAGTCGAGTTGTAGTCCAGACCAACCGGCCTTTAGGAGCATTCGTGTATTGCATTCTTTTCCGTTTCCGGAGCCCAACTCGACGAAAAATTTGTTCGTTGAACCTATTTTATGAAATATTATTTTGATAATTCCGTCTTCGCCATTTTGCGAATATACTTTTAATTCAAAGTTGCTAATATCTGAGACCTGTTTGTCTTTAGAACAAGCCCAGAAAAAAGTAAACTTAACTTTTTGATATAAGGAAAATAAAGTTTCTTTAATTAATCCGCGATATCGAAGAAAAGTGTTCGTCATGGTAAACTTCGAATATGTACAGAAAGTCTCTATACGAAGATTATCATAGTTCTCGGAAACTTCAAAAAAGGATTATAGGGCAAAAGAACTTTACCTACCGCTACCACCTATCTGTAATAAACCGTTTTGGTAATGGAAAGGAATTTTTAGATATTGGGTGCGGTGTTGGAACTGTAGATTTTTTCCTAGCAACGAAAGGGAAATATATTACTGGTATAGACATTTCTAAGAATGCGATAAAGGCCGCTTCGGAAAATGCAAAATTATTTAAGCTCGATAATAAACTTTCGTTTCGGGTAATGAATTTTCCAAAAGAAGCTCCAAAACTTACATACGACTTTATTATCTGCTCGGAAGTTTTAGAGCATATTCCCGATGAATCGGTCGCAATTGCTGGGATTTACAAACTTCTGAGAAAAAAAGGTAGAGTACTTATAACAACGCCTTCCAAAAACTCACCTTTGCACAGATTGGGCTTACTTAAAGAACACGATAAAGGTGCCGGACACTTGAGAAGTTATACAGTAGAGGGCTTATCCGGTTTACTTAGAAAAAGAGGTTTTAAGATAATTTATACCGACAAAAGAGAGGGCGCGCTCAGGAAAGCCCTATTTATATATCCAGTGGGAAGTTTAATAATCAGGATTGCCAATAAATTTAATATTATTTCGGATTTTCTGACATTTTTGGACAATCTCGTATTAAAAATTTTTGGCGAGTCTCATATATTTGTGGTTGCCGAAAAGGATTGAATTTATGAAGGTTGGGATTGATGGAAGATACGCAGAAGGGAAGTTGGCGGGAATTGGTAAATACATAAAGTATTTGGCCAATGGGTTGGCGGGGTTGGAAGTCGAATCCGTAATTTTTTACTCGCAAAAACCCGAAACCGAAATCCGGCATAGGGGTATTGACACGGTCATTCTAAAAAATTCGAATAGATATATCTTCGAGCAAATTCTTTTGCCTCGGGCCCTGACGAAGTATAAAGTAGATTTATACCATGCTGCCGGGAATGCCGGCGTTCCCCTTATTAGCCCCGTTCCTGCCGTATTGACGATTCATGACATAATCCCATTGGGACTTCCCGGCTATTTCGGATTTTCCAAGATTCCCCCATTATCTAAAGCCTCATATATCCTCAGAACCCTAACTTCATGCGCTAAAGCCAAAAGAATTATCACGATTTCGAATTTCGTCAAAAAGGAGCTTATAGGAAGATTAGGGGTGGCGGCCGGGAAAATTACGGTCATAAATTCGGGAGTTTCTTTAGGAAAGGGTTCGGCAAGACTTCCCAATGGGCTTTCCAAAGGGAAATACATTTTGAATCACGGAGGAATCGATATCCGCAAGAATTTGGATAAACTAATAGCGGCTTTTGCCCTCATTCACCGGGATTTTGGTGATTTAAAACTGGTAATAACCGGGGAAAACCCGATACTCCTGCCGAAACTAAAAAAGCTGGCCAAAAGTCTAAACCTGGAAAAATTTATAATTTTTAGCAGATATGTGGACGAGACTATTCTTGGGACTTTAATTAAATCTTCCGCCTGTATCTGTTACCCGACGCTTATGGAGGGTTTCGGTGCTCCTGTTTTGGAAGGATTTGCGGCAGGCGTGCCGGTAATTACCTCCAAGACAACTTCCATTCCGGAAATTGCCGGGGAGGCCGCTTTGCTGGTTAATCCTAAAAAAGAGGAAGAAATTGCCGAGGCAATTAGGAAAGTTTTGACCGACGCCGGCCTGGCTTCCCGATTGGTCGAAAAGGGATTGCTGGAGGCCAAAAAATATAATTGGGAAAAGACAGCCAAGGAAACCCTAGAGGTTTACAAGGAGGTTTTGGAATGAAAGTCTCGATTTGTCTAACCACATTTAACGAGACCGTCTCAATTGGCAGGCTTTTGGAATCTTTGCTTGGACAAACTAAGAGAGCTGACGAGATTGTTATTGTTGACGGCGGCTCAAAAGATAAAACCGTAGAGATAATCAGACATTTTCAGAAAAAGGATAACAGAATAAGACTTCTTATCCAGAAATGTTCGAGGGCCGAAGGAAGAAATATCGGGGTAGAAATTGCCAAAAACGAAATTATTGCCATTACCGACGCAGGCTGTGTTGCTCATAAGGACTGGTTGGACAAAATCACCCAACCATTTGTCCATCGTCAAATTGATATTGTGGCCGGGTTTTACAAAATGGTAGGGGAGAAACCGTATCAAAAGGCAATCAGTGTGTTTTTGGGGAAGACTCCTTCGCAATTCGGGGTAAATTTTTTGCCTTCAACCCGCTCAATTGCCTTTCGCAAAGAAGCTTGGGAGAAGATTGGGGGCTTTCCCGAAAAAGATATCAATACGGCCGAAGATACGGACTTTAATTATAAAGCAGTGAAAATGGGCATGAAATATTCACGCGTGAAAAGTGCCATAGTGGAGTGGGGGATGCCGAGCAGTATAAAGGCGGGTTTAACAAAGCTCCGTGACTACGCGGAGTGGGACGCAAGGTATGGAATCTGGTGGCATCCGGCTCAAAGGCTTGCGTCGCACAATATCCGTGTTCTTTCAATCTTCGGGAGGTACCTGACCGGGTTATTGGTACTTTACCTCACGATTACCACTCGCCTATCCCCCATTTGGTTAATTTTGGGAATTTTTGCTTATTCGGCTTGGGCTTTTAGGAAGGTCTACGTAGAGTATGGAAATTGGCAAGTGGGGATTTGGGGAATAATCTTACAATATGCTTCTGATTTTGCCGTAATGAGCGGGTTTATAGGGGGAATTGCAGGCAGAGAAGAAACTCACTTTAGGTGAGAAAAGACTCTGCCAAGAATCTCTTTTTTTTGCCGACTAAGACTCCTTCGTCTTGCTTTCCAGCAGCTTCTGGATTTTTGCCAGGCGGCGGGCAATGTAGAAAAGCAGAGACAAGGTGGCGGCAGGTATTACCGAGATGACAAAGAGGGCCGTGCCCACCCATCTCCGAAAAACTTCCGTGAACCTTTCTACCGGGTTCACCTCAGGCGTTAGCCTTGCGATTACGACATACATGGCAAACCACAGAGCAAACACGGTTGCGGCGAATAGCCCAATACCAAGCAGCCACCGCAATAGGGCTGAAACATTGATGGTTATGGTTCGGTGCTTCATCTCTTCCTCCTTGTTAAGTTGCGATTGGCAGACCTTACCGTGCCTCTATATAGAGGCTTTCATTGTCAAGATTTCGGCTCTTCTTTTTCCGTCTGGCCTGTCTCCAGCTGAGAAAGCAGCCTATCCAGCTTATCCCGTTGGTTAGTGATAAGTTCTAGGATGACGAAAATCGGCGACATTACAAAAGCGATGCCGATGGCCAGAACAAGCTTGGCCGGCACAGGATCTTGAACGAAGCTGTGGGACGCGATGCCAGAAATCCCTAAACCAACGAGAATAGCAAGTATTGTCCAATCGCCATGCATTTCACCCTCCTTGTTAGGTTGTTTTCTGTTTCCTGGTTTCAACTAGAACAAGAACGGGTACAGACAGGCGGCGCCGACAATCGTAGCGACGAACCCAAGAAATAGGCCGAATACGACCTCATTGGTGAACGGCTTCTTCGTCCTGACCGACTTCCTCAGCGAGGGATAGTAAGTGAGGATGAGTACGATGCCGACGACAACCTGGGCGATGGCAAGTGCGATAAGGACATACAGCCAGGCATTCATCTTTAGCCTCCAAGGTGCGAATTTCCTGATTGAACAGGATGGCGGAATTATAGGCTAAATAAAAGGGAAAGTCAAGATTATAAAGGCCTATAAGTTGATTTTCCATGCCCATCTGTTATAATCGTGAAGTCCTAGAGTCGCACTTTAACTCTTAATAAAAAGGAGGAAGCCATGCGTGTCAAGCACCTGCTCTGGATAGTCCCGCTTCTGGTGGTGGTTTTTGTCTTGGTGGCCCTGTTCCCGATTGGAAGACAGGTGCAGGGTGGAAGCCATCCCTTCCCGGGGGTGACGGTCCGCTTGGAGTCTAGCGAGGTCGCGGGTTTCATCTTTACCTCCGAGAACCGCTCCTACCAAGGCCTTTTGGTTGGTTTCGGCGCTTCTCGCCTCTGCCGGATAGGGAGTGGCCTCGAAGAGACGTGTGATTCCTGGTCACGAGATGTGTTTTTCGGGTTTAGACCTTTCTCACCGGGCAGCAGGCCGCTTGCTTTGGTTTACTATCGCCCAAGCGAGGAATCGGTAGGCCTACTGGCTTACTTCCTTGAAAACGGCCGGGCAGAGGACTGGCTCGTGAACTTTTACATCGGCCGCTCGGTGGATAACCCGCGACTCTTCGAGGGCTACCTCATCCGCAATGACTCCGGGGAGTGCGTCCCCTTTCAGGAGTTTACCGTCGACATGACGGACTTGTCGGTGGCCAGGCAGCGGGACGGGTGTACTGACCCGAGAGGCGCCGAACCGGCAGTCGGACGGTGGTAATCAGAAGTGGGGCTTAGGGAAGCAAAGTAGCATTCAGAAGGATGCAATCATCTCCCAAAAGCCCCACAGTTTTTTTAATTTCTTCAGGAGAGCACACCTTCATTCCAACTTTCTCATAATCCCATAGTCTTGACATTAGCCCCAAAAGGGAGTAGTATTCCCCTATCGGGTTGACCACAAAGCGTGCGTCAACGCACCTTTTAAGGCTTAAGGAGGCCAGAATGCTTACCGTAGCAGTGATTCTTTTGGTGGGCGGTTTGGTTGTCGACGTTGCCGGCTTTTTCGTCTGCATTTTCTCGATGTACAAGTTCGCCTTCCGGAGATTCGTGGTCGGGATGGCATTAGTGGGTGTCGGCAGCTTTGCCTTCGTTATCGGTTTCTACCTCGGCGGGTTTGCAGTGCTCAGGCAGCTGATACCCGGCCTATAAATCGAAGCCATCATGGGCTTTTTAGACGGTGGGCCTTTTCCAAGCCCAAAGGATTTGATCAATCGATCCCCGCCGTCTAGTACGTTTCTTTTTCAGAATCAATTTAATGGCTAATGGGTAATGAGTAATGAGTGATGAGTGATGAGTAATGAGTAACATGAGGGGGTTGCGGAGTTTCTGGGGGAATTGCTGGTAGAGATGGAACTCACGCTGGGTGAGAACAGGACTCTACCGTGCCTGTATATATAGGCTCTTGCTGTCAGGAATCTGGCTTCTTCTCTTTCGGGTGGTTGGAGGCCCCGGCACCTAATCTGGACAGTGCTGCGATTATCATTGTGAGCATTATGTATGCACAGGCACCCAGGCCTAGCGCGCACGCAACTAGTAGTATGACCAAAAGAAAGACTGTGAAAAGCGGCATCTTTCTCCTCCTTGTAAGGACTCTGTCTAGACCCTTTGCGTTGTCGGGTTTTAGGATTTCTCCTTTTCTTCCTCTGTTGATCCTTTATCCTCAGTTTGCCTAATCTTGTCCAGCTTGGTCACGATTATGCCCAGCGAAATGGCTATCCAGATAACTCCGATAGCAAAAAAGATATAGCGGAACAAATTATTTTCCGGTAATTGGAAGCCAAGGGCGAAAATGAATGCTCCGAATATCACTATGACCCAACCCACTATGCCAATCATGGTCCAAGCAGTGCGCATGACATCCTCCTTGTTTAGGTGCGATTGATTAGACCTTTTGCGTTGTCAGGTTTCAGGATTTCTCCTTCAGGCTAAGACTCACAAGCTGGTCGGCTCTGATTTTGCCCAAAAGTTTCTTCGTCTCTTGCACCTCCCACAGGATTGCGCCCAGTGGAATGGCCATGACGGATATGCCGGCAACAAAAAAGACATAGCTGACAGGATCATTTTCTGGGCATAGGAAGCCGAAGCCGAAAAAGATTGCTCCGATTACCTCTATACCCATCACAGCAAGAATAGTGTTCATGACATCCTCCTTGTTTAGGTGCAAGGCACTCCGTATGAGTGCGATACGGGGGAAGTCTAGCACAAAAAATCTCTAAATTCAACATTATGGGGCAAATACCTTTACTCGATGATTTAAGCTAAAATAAGGCCGATGGGCTATTTGAAAGACACGGTTAAGGGTGTCACCTGGATGGGAAGCTTTAGAGCCGTTAATCGCGGGCTAACCTTAATTAAAACCGCAATTTTGGCCCGCCTTCTGACTCCCGCCCAATTCGGAGTATTCGGAATAGCCACCTTGGCTTTGGGGCTATTGGAAGTAATTACGGAAACCGGCATTAACATTTTTCTTATTCAGGATGCGGGAGAACTGGATGAATATGTCGATACCGCCTGGATTGTCTCAATAGGCAGGGGAATTCTAATTACCCTCCTGATGCTGGCCGCCTCCCCCTTCATCGCTTCTTTTTTCCGCTCACCGGAGAGTCTGAGGATACTTATATTTATTAGTTTTGTGCCTTTTCTTAGGGGCTTTTTGAACCCTTCGGAAGTTAAATTCCAAAAGGAGCTGACATTTAATAAAGAGTTTTGGTTTAGAAGCTCTATTCTGCTGGTCGATACGGCGGTGGCGGTCTGGCTTTCCTTTTTGACCCGCTCGGTTTTTGCTTTGGTTTGGGGACTGATTGCCGGGGCGTTTTTGGAGCTTATTTTGTCGTTTACCCTGATAAAGCCAAAGCCCAAACTGATTTTTGAAAAAGAAAAGATAAAAAGAGTTATCAATAGGGGTAAGTGGGTTACGGCGGCGGGATTTTTCAACTATCTTTTTCAAAATGGAGACAATGCGGTGGTCGGGAGGCTGTTGGGAGAGGCGTCATTGGGGATTTACTCGGTTGCCTATAAAATCTCAAGTCTTCCCATCTCGGAGGTGTCGGATGTTTTTGTCAAGGTAACTTTTCCCGTCTATGTCAAAATCCTGGGCGATTTAAAAAGACTAAAGACTGCCTTCTTTAAAACCTATCTGGTTTCGAGTATTTTAATAACCTTACTGGGCCTGATTATTTATATTTTTTCCAAAGAAATCGTTTTAATCGTTTTGGGGCCCAGATGGATAGAGGCTATTCCTGTTCTAAAAGTTCTTTCCCTTTTTGGAATTATAAAGGGAATTGCCGGGCCTCCGCTTTCACTTTTTCTGGCCGTAGGTAAACAGGAGTATGTAACCGCCACCACGCTGGTAGGAATTTTGGCTCTGGCCATTCCTATTATTCCCTTGACGCATAAATACGGATTAATCGGAACGGGGATGGCCGTTGTTGTTAGCTCTCTAGCCACTTTCCCGATTATCGCCTATTATATTTGGAAAATTTTTAGCGGCAAAAAGTGAGAAAAATAAATCTGGCGGCAATAACGGTTTTAGCCTTTATCCTTCGTGCCTATAAAATTTCCGAAAACTTCGTATTTTCGGGCGAATTCGGAACAGAGTTTCTATATATTAAGAACGCCATTGCCCACGGAAGGCTTCCTTTGGTCGGTTTGTCAACGTCCCACACCTGGATTTCATACGGGCCGCTTTATTATTGGATAATGATTCCTCTAGTTAAACTTTTTTCATTCGAGCCCTTAACCGGAGCTTGGGTGGGAATTATAACGGGAACTTTGGCGGTTATCGCAAACTATCTGGTTATCCGCAAAATTGGAAACGAAAAGGTGGCTATTTGGTCGAGTTTAATAATCGCCGTTTCTCCAATCTGGATATCTTTTGCGAGGGGCGCCCGTTTGTACGTTTTTACCTGGTTGGTTTTTTATCTTTTTCTGTATTTTCTCCGGGAGCTTTGGCAGGGGAAAGCCAAAAATATTTTTTGGCTGGGTCTTTCTTTCGGGCTATTTTTTAATTTCCACTTTAGCCCGATTCTTCTTACTCCCGTTCTTCTTACGTCTTTATATCTCAGAAAAAAAATATTGAAAGTCAAAGATTATCTTTTGTTTTTGCTGGGAGCAATCCTGGCCAATCTGCCGATACTCATCTACGATAGTCAAAAGGGATTTTCAATGAGCAGGAACCTTATCCTATGGGTTCCCTACAGGATAGCCGGCTTTTTCGGACTCTACCCAAAAAATAATCTAAGCTACGAGTCGCTTGGCGGGACATTTGGCGTGATTATTGAATTTTTCGGCAAGATGTTTATTCTTTATCGCCCTTTTTGGATTGTGGCCACAATTGCATTTCTGGTCTTGGCAGGGTTTTTATTTAAGGAAAATTACCGGAAGGTTTTTAAGGATTTCTTAATCTTTTTTATTTTTGCCAGCCTGGTAAGTATTTTGGCCGGAATATTTATTCACCAATCCCCGCCCATTCACTATTTCCTGCCGCTTTTTCCAATACCTTCGCTTATTCTCGCCTTAACCCTGGATAGGTACGTAAAAAGCACTTCTGTGAGGTATTTATTCGCCGGTTCTTTCCTCCTCCTTACCTTATTCAATTTCAAGGTAGGGAACCTAACCCCCGAGCCGGACTCTGTACCGTATAAGTTGCAAAAGGAGATTTCGGGATTAATCGCCGCGGATGCCAAAGGAAGTAAGTTTGCCCTAAAAAGAGTCGGGCCTTATGATTATTTCGAAGGAAACTATGCCCAAAACTATCAGTATCTTCTATGGCTTTACGGTAACGAACCCGTCCAACAAGCCAAAATATCCTACACAATTTACGAAGACACCTCGAAGTTGCCCAAAGGGGTAAAAGCTATAAAATGGTTTAATAATGTGGCAGTGGTAAGAAAGGAGGACAAATGAGCCTATCGGCCGTAGTTATAACCGGAAATGAAGAGGATAACCTCAAAGAGTGCCTTGCGTCTTTAGGCTTCTGCGATGAGGTAATTGTCGTTGATGATAATTCAACCGACAGGTCAGTCCAGATTGCCAGAGAATTCGGAGCAAAAGTTTTTGAAAGAGCTCTTAACGCAGATTTTGCCGCTCAAAGAAATTTCGCCCTGAGCTTGTCGAAGGGTGAATGGGTATTATTTGTTGATGCGGACGAACGGGTGTCGGAGTCACTGGCTTCTGAGATATCAAAAATTAAAAATACTGCCTTGCCGGCAGGCAGGCAAAAACCAAGGTTCTCCGGATACTATATAAAAAGACAGGACAACATATGGGGAAAATGGCTAAGACACGGGGAATTCGGAAGCATAAAACTTCTTAGGCTGGCGAGAGCCGGTAGCGGAAAGTGGCAGAGAAGGATTCATGAGGAGTGGAAAATCACCGGAAATGTTGGACAGCTGAAAAATTGTCTATTACATTATCCCCACAGGACACTTAGAGAATTTATATCCGACGTTAATTGGATGAGCTCGCTTCATGCCGAGGAAAATTTTAAGGAAGGCAAGCGCTCCAATGTTCTGAAAATTCATTTTTGGCCAAAGGTAAAATTCTTTAACAACTGGGTTTTGCGGCTGGGTCTTTTGGACGGAACAGCGGGGTTTATCGCGGCCTTAATGATGAGTTTTCATTCATTTTTGGCCTGGAGTAAATTATGGAAATTACAAAAAGAACAAAAATAGCCGAATGGCTGGTGTTTTTGTATTTGGTCCTTTTTCCCTTCGGACAAATAATAAGATGGGGGGTAAGTTTTGGTCAATTAAAAATTACGCTGCACCCCGGCGATATTATCACGGGACTTGTGCTCTTGCTTTTTCTTTTGACCAGGTTTCCCAAGCCCGGTATTTATCGGCATATCAAAAATTTCTTGTATATTTCTTTGTTTTCTATATTTTTTTCTCTCGCTTTTTTTAAAACTCCAAAGACTCTCTACGGGTCACTTTATCTTTTGCGATTTTGGGGGTACTCGGCACTATTTATAACCAGCTGGAATCTTGTCAGGAAAAGGGTTAGCCGGGAGAAGCTTTTTAACAGTTTGATTTTGGTCACGTTTGCGGTAGGCATTTTTGGCTGGATTCAGTACTTTTTTTACCCCGATATACGGCCGCTGGTCGAATGGGGCTGGGATGATCACCTTTTCCGCCTTGTCGGCACCTTTCTTGACCCGACATTCACCAGCATAATTTTAGTTTTCGGATTTATCCTGTCTTTGGCAAAGTATCTGGATAAGAAAAGAGAGGCCGTACTGGCAGGCTGTGTTTTCTTTTTGATTACCTTGGCTTTTACTTATTCAAGGGCAGGCTATTTGGCTTTGCTTGCCGGAGCCCTGGCCCTGCTTATTATCAAGAAGAAAGTCAAAAGCTTTATTTTTGTTTTCCTGGCACTTCTGAGCCTTTTGATTCTTTTGCCCAGACCGGGGAGCGAAGGGGTAAAACTGGAAAGAGTAACCAGCGTTTTGGCCCGGGGCAGAAATTACCTGCAGACCTTCGAAATAATAAAAAAATCTCCGTTGCTAGGGGTTGGTTTTAACAATTTTTGTCTGGCCAGAAATATTGTCTTGGGCGATGTGCCGACACTTTCGCATTCCTGCTCGGGTTCGGATGCAAGCATAATGCTTGTTATCGCGGCCACCGGAATCTTGGGGCTTATTTCGTTTTTGACAATGGTAGTTGAGGTTTTTAAAAGTTTATCCAGAAATGTCTACGGCGTAGCCTTTATTGCCTCAGCTTCAGCCCTTGGGATACACGGATTTTTCTCCAACAGCTATTTCTACGCCTGGGTAATGGGTTTTATGGGGATTCTCTTGGCCCTGGCCCTTAGGGAGAAAAACGCAACATAAGGGTTTGCTCGCTTAAGTTGCCTGCCTTATCGGTTGCCTTAATCGAAAAATTATTCTCTCCTTCATTTAAAGTGGTTGCATAGGTAAAGTTACCGCTATCGTCTACTTTTATCAGTCTGTCGTTAATAGTCAGAGAAGTTTCCGGTTCGGTAACCCCCCTAATGGCGACCTGCCTTTGCTTTGAGCCGAAAAATTCGGCTTCGTTGGCCGGTGATGTTATTTCCAATTTCGGTTTATCATCATCAAAAATTACCGTATAAACGGGCGTTTTTTGGCTTTCGTTCCCGGCCGGATCTTTGGCGATAAAAGAAAGTTTATTTTCTCCCTTTTCAAGTGCTAAGGAAAAAGTAAAAGTTCCGTCATTGGCCACAACGGTCTCCTGGGAATTTTCGTTAAATGTAAAAATCACCGTTGCCCCGGCCTCGGCCGTTCCTGCGACATCAAGATTGGCTTTATTGGTGGCATCGGGAAGGGTGGAGATTCTGGGTGGGGAAGGAGGAGTGGTATCATTTTTATCTATGGGGAGGGAGGATTTTCTAAGGTCGGTCAAAAAACCCGCAAATTTAACGATAGTGGGAATACCAAACACAAATATAAAGACAATGGCGGCCAGTGTCAGGATAGAAAAGATAAAGGCTTTTCTGATATTTCTTTTCTCCTCGGTGCTGGCCAATCTGGAATAAGCGTGTCTCATGTGTGGGAGCCAGGAGCGGGATTCGAACCCACGACTTCTGCTTTACGAAAGCAGCGCTCTACCAACTGAGCTATCCTGGCTTATAAACAAACTGCTCCCCGCCTGCAACCCGCCCAGAACTGCGTAGCTGTTGGCGGGCAGCATTGCGGGCGGGTGCCATTGAGCTACATCGGCGCGTTTGTAAGCAGATTATACCATTGGCGTGGGCGTCGAGAAAATTTTAAGAGGTTCGTCGAGCCTTGTATAAGCTCAAAATACCTGCAATAATTTGATAAATGGAAATGAGGAAACAATATGTTTTGGTATAGTTACGGTGGTTTCCGGGCTTGTTTCCTTGTTTTTGCAATTTTGATTGTAAGCTTTTTCTTTAGTGTATTTTCACCAAAATCGGCAACCGCCGCTGAATTGTTTGTGGACGGGAACTTAGGAGGTAATTGCTCCGGAAACTACTCCATTAGCCTCCGCAACTGCTCCGGCTCAGACGGTTATGCGTACCAAACCTTGGATGGCGGAATTACTAATCTTACTTCAGGAGATACGCTCTATATACGTGCGGGAACATACCTAGAAAACGACCAAACCATCCCGCAGTTAGGGAATTATGCCGCTATGACAACTATCTCCGGATATCAAAATGAGTCAGTAACTTGGCAAAACAATACGATCTACTTTTATGCCGTTGGTCTAGATGGAAATGCCAATAACATTACTATTCAAAAGATCAACTTCGTAGGTGTACGCTACGTGGGAAGCGACGATAGAATTTGGGAACTTTATGATACTAATACCTGGAGGACAACAATAGGAACTCAACCACCTTCAGAAGTTGTAGAGCTAAAATCGGGATGCAACCCTACAACTTTTGCGTGTACAAAATCAGAAGGTTTGGCTGGATCATTACCGGAGAAAACAAGCATCGCCGAAGTTACCAGCGGCACCGACGGTGATTTTTTTCAAGACTACCCCACAGACTATAGAATCTACCTTCACTCAACTACAGATCCCGGCTCTAGAATTGATGTCTGGGAAACGGGAGCAGGAATTACTATCGGGAACGATTCATCCTCTACAGGGTATATAGTAGTTAACAATAACACGTTCACCGGTAGCGGTCATGCTCACTTGAAAGGCGGATATCGCTGGAATGTTTATGACAACACTTTTCAAGAAGTAGGCACAGACGCCAATGATCATCTAATCTATTCTTTTGGAGTGCTTACTGCCGGCAATGAAGCAATTTATGAGCGAAATTATTTTAAAAGCGACGCTGCAATGGGTGCAGCTCTCCACCTGTATAACGGAGGCACAGGGCCCGAATATCATATTATCAGGTACAACATAATTCAAGGTCCAGGGCAGTGGGCGGTGGCTGCTTATGGGGAACATTTAACAGTTACAAACAATAGCGTTTCGCTCGAAAATGGAATAATGGGTTTTGAGCTAGTGGGCGGTTTTACAAACAACGTTTTTACTAACAATATTCTTATTGGCCCAGTACAGCTAAGTTTTTTTGAATATACGGGAACCCCTACGAATGAGATTGTGCAAAATAACATCACTTATAATGGCACCTTTTCTCGCGGATCTTGTTCTGGTTGTACAGTTTCAGGAAACTTAAGCGACACAGACCCATTTCTTATAGATAATACCCCAGAAACTTTTGATGACTATCGTTTGCAATCCGGCTCTCCTGCACGCGACGCTGGGCTGAACTTAGGGGCCGGGTACGATAGTGGTTTTGATAACAGCGACACGACCTGGCCGCTCTCTACTCTTGATCAGGATGATAATGGGAGCGGTTGGGAGATAGGAGCCTTTGTCTATAACGATTTAGCTCCAACTCCGACTCCTACTCCTACGCCTACGCCAACTCCTGTTCCTACCCCAACTCCGACTTCATCCTCCGATTTTTCGATGCCTACTGCCCCAGAATGTCATGATGAGTCTCCGGGGAAAACCACTCCGTATCTGTATGGCGCTATAGCTCAAGACAGCCGGAATATTATCTTATATTTCACTGGAGCCGGCGACCCCGTAGACAAATACATCCTTCAATTTGGTAAAAAAGCAGGTATATATACCTGGGGCTCTCCGAATATTGGAGGAAATAGTACCAGAATATATCTGGTTCGCTTCCTAGCTCCCAATACTACCTATTATTTCAGGATTAGAGCCGGAAATGGTTGTAGCGTTGGAGATTGGTCGAATGTAATTTCCGCCCGAACAAAATCATCCGGCTCGTCAAATATTGTAGAAACCCCAACTTCTTCCATCGGTTGTACCAAATACACCGTCAAACGAGGAAATAGTCTTTGGTTAATCGCTAAAAAATTGTTGGGAAAGGGAAGTTTGTATTACAAAATAATTGAGCAAAATCTTAAAAAATACCCTTCCATGAGGTCTTCAAATATAATTCTATCTGGTTGGGATTTAGAAATAAATTGTCCCAATTAGAAGTTTGACCTCTTCTAAAAAGGAAGGACAGGCGAAGCGCGGGATTTTCAGGCAGGGGCCTGAATTGAGTCCTTCCTTGGACTTACTCGAACAGAGTCATGTAGCCGAACCTTCTGGCAAGCCGGTCGTAACCCTCAAGAAACGCATCGAGGTCTTTGGGGGCGCCGATGTGCCAGCAGTTCTGGTTGTCTACCTCCGGGTTGATGGAATAGAACTCCTTTCCGTGGAAGGCCAGGAATTCGCCAGGGTGCAGAAAAATACTCCCGGCGAGGCCTCCGTCCGAGTAGAAGTTCATTCCGACGAGAACGAATCCGTCCCCCCTCTTTGCTTTTGCGAGCTCGATTCTGAGCTCGACTTCGGCCTGTGGGAACCCGATAGGCTTTACCAGTCTTGTTGCCGAAAGCCGGTAGAGCGATCCGGCTTGCAGCAGCTGAGGGAATGGTTTCCACCCCTTGGCTCCACAGAGCTGGACAAAGAAATCGCAGATCCTCCTAATTTCGTAGGAAGGGTTAGACATACTTCCTCCTTTTGATATGCGCTTCGCCTGTCAACGTGCAGGCTTGCATTATATACCTAACCTATAATGAAAGCAACTTTAGTAATAGGTTGACATTTTTGATTCAAAAGCTTAAAGTTTCCTAAGATTTAAACCCTTGCCCAAAAGGAGGTCAAAAAATGTCTTTACGCGAAGCCTTAGATCATGAAAGACGACAACTGGATGTCGAAAAAGAAAGACGTTTGGTAGAATCGGAAAGAGAAGCGAAAAGGAGATTAGGTTTAGATAAAGAAAAAGCCGCAAATAAACAGGCATTTCATGACTTTCTGCAAAAGACAGGTTTTAAAGATGTCCTTCAAGAATTAGTTGCTCTCGAAAACTTATTGGATGCTCAGATTCAGGAAAAATCATTAAACGATACTTCAAGTAAGATGCAGTTAGAGCTAAAGTGGCCGGTTCTCTTGGCAAACGAAGTTCCCACGGTAGGTGGTTTTATGAAGGTTCCTAGCCAGAAAGGTTATCGCAAAGTTATAATTGACTGGAATTATTTCAACGCATATTGGGTTAGGGGGAAGGAATGCGTCTTAGACTCTTTTGAAAAACCGGTAGAGGAAATTACGAAAGAAGATGTGGTAAAGGCCGTTGCCAAGGCTTATTGTAATCCTTATTGGGAAAGTGACATCATTAAAATGCTGGCAGCAGAAGGCGGTTTAATAGGAAAATCAACTTAATAACTTCTTTTCAAAAAACATTCTGCACGAAAATATACAGCAAATCAGTGCCGTGGACTATACCACGGCACTAAAACTATCTCTTTATATCTTTTCTTTTAAAACCGGTGTAAACACTACGTTTAAAGATCATTTTGGAACCACCTACTCTAACATAAGATTTATCGTGATATTCTTTTTCAATCCTTGATTCTCTTTCCGAAATCAACTTGAAACAAAAGGGGAAATCCGATAGTTTTCTGCCTGTTTCTTGGATAGTATGTTTTCCAACCTTGAGTTCATTTTTGATTTGTTGATAGGTGAATCCCTCTTTTATCATTTCGGCAACTTGGATTCTTCTGCCGATTTTTATCCTCTCGTCATGAGTTAAGACACCTTTTATTATTTTCTCAACCTCAGCTCCATCCTTAGCAGCCAAAAATGCTGCCCTTAGTTTATTCAATGCTTCATAAACTGCATCCTTTTTCAAAAACCAATATCTTCTCATAAATACATTTTAGTGTGTTGCCGTGGTCTAGTCTATGGCACCAAAAGAAGAGTGGGAACTTATCATTGACTTTGATCTTACTTCTTACTGCGGAAGCTTATTTAAACCCCCGATGGAACGAAGAGCATGTTCAAATAATGTCGGCTGGTGAAAAACCGGCCCATGACCTAGAATCATGGCCCCAAGAATTACGGGATTAGGAGGTTTCAATTTCTGAGCGGGATACGGGAGTCGAACCCGTCTTTTTACCTTGGGAAGGTAACGTTGAACCGCTCAACTAATCCCGCACTAGCGAGATTATTATAACTTTTACACGAAATACAGTCCAATGACTTAATTACTATATAGTAATTAAGTATTGAAATTATCTAGCCTGACAAAAGTTTAACATTTTGACGGGCCCGCTTAAATGTCAGACTTTTAGCGGGGCAGCACTAAAATATTTCCGGCGTGGATAATATCCGGATTTTTGAGATTATTTTCCTTGACAATCTCAACCCATTTATATCCGTCACCGTAGGCCCTGACCGCAATATTCCAAAGACAATCTCCTTTGACGACGGTGTATGTTCCGCCTGTAATCGGTTCACCAACTGCCTTGAAACCTGTTGTGGTGGCAAGCTTAGCCGGCACCTCCGGCATGGTTAGCGTTTGCCCGGCGGTGATAAAGCCCGCATCTTTGAGATTATTTTCTTTGGCAATGTCAACCCAGTTATAGCCGGACCCGTAATATTTCTCCGCAATAGCCCAAAGGTTTTCCCCCTTTTGAACAATGTGCGTTTTGGAGGTAGTTGTCTCGGTTACTTCCGTTTTATTACCTGTCGAGAGAAAAGGAAGAGTTCCTTTTCCTTGGTCTTTGAAGTAGTTAACAACCAAAACTCCAACAACAATGATAACCAGTGCGCCCAAAACCATCGAAATAGTAGATTCGTTTAATTTGAAAGATTTTAAAATTGATTTTAAGTTCAACTTTTTCACCCCCTTCCTTAGAAATGGCAGAGGGACAGGCCTCTTGGCAGAAGATATTAGAGTAAATCATATTTAAAGCAAGAAGCTTAAATTGTCAAGGATATGTTTGTTGTGGAAAAAGAACGAGGGCACGATTGTCTGGAATTAACCAGGTCGTGCCCTCAAAGCACACTCTCTTTACGGGAACCATTGATCAAGACCCAACTGTTGGGTGATGTTTTCAGGGCTGGTATCGAAAAAGAGACTGATACTTGCCCCTATCGGGTCTTGTTCGATTGGTGAACCGACCATAGACGGGCCAAAGTCCGAGGCAAGCCCCCGCATGTAGCTGTCGAATGAGACGATGCTGTCTGTATGCGGGTCGTATGTCGGAACGTAGCGGATAACCAAAGACAAAAGCTCTGCACCGTAGGTATCCTGAAGAATGCGGACCCGATCGCTTCTCTCTTCATAGGAAAGAGAAGGATTGCGCATAATGCTGGTGGCTTCTTCATATACGGCGTAGGCCTGTGGGTTACCTACTACTTCGTCCGGCACATTTGGCGGCTCATCCATCGCAAGTAGCCAGAATTCCCGGCCGTTGGTCTCGGCTGTCCAGCCTTGAAGACCACCGTCGGTGATGACTTCCCAGAGGATCCAGCCGTAACTACAGGCAGGACCGCCGATAATGGCCATTCCTTCCCCTTGCATAGCTAAGCCGATTTTGTTATCGGCAGGATGTACGTCCGGATAGCTGCGTATGCTATTCGGGGTGCCCCCGAAGGAGACGTAGACTCGATCTCCGACATAGAGCCGGGAAGGAGCACACTCGGGAAATGGGTAGTAAATCTGGCGAGATCCGGTGTAGTTGGCGACGCTGTAATCAGGTAACAGTGCCGGTACTTCGGTGGGTATTTCGTAAACAACAGGTGTTGGCGTACGCGTTGGCTGACAAGCTGCAAGTAGCCATGATGCCAAAGCCATGACGGAAAGAACAAGATGTTCCGGTTTCATTTTTGCCCTCCTTTTGTGGGCCGTTTAGAGAGTTAAGGTACAACTAATTCTAGGCGTATTGTATCACCTTTGATTTTTAGATTGGATTTGAGGAAACCATTCTTCAAGAGATTGTAGAGCATCATCTTCCGTTGGGCGGTCGGTATTGCGCGTAGTATCGGAGAATTCACTCATTCCTCGATTTCTAATTCCACCCGGACCACCAATCCGGTTTCTGGGTAGAACTCGTCTTTCGGGTGGTTGTGGTTTTTTCTCTTTTTCCATGAGCGAGGCTGATGGGACTCGTATGCAAAACTTTTACCTTACTTGGCGTTATCGAGGACTGATGCCTCGAGAACAAAGTGAGCGAGGCTGATGGGACTCGAACCCACGACCTTCCGCGTGACAGGCGGACGCTCTAACCAACTGAGCTACAGCCCCGCGTCGGAATAAACTTAGCTTTCCGCCGCGAACATTATTATACCAAAGTTCGCGGCTTTACGCATCGTTATTCCTCCTTTCAAAATTTCTTCAAAATTTTGTTTATAATGAACATAATGGAAAATTCTACCCGAGAAGTACCGGCTGCAGATATTCCGTACCTGGTTCTCTCGGAAGGCGACAAAGGGATAATGGTGCGCATGAGGCCAGGAGATACAGAGGGTAATTTCCGAGTATCCAATTACGAACTCATAAAAGTGGAAGATTCTGTTCTTCTCTGTGGGGAAACCAGAAAAAGAGATAAACACTTTTTCGAGTTGAATCCAAACTGGAAGGTTTTTAAACAAGACGGGTCGTTATTCGGCACGGTAGAAGATTTGGTTGCCCGGGATGAGACACCCGGCCGGAAACAGTCTTGAAGCTCAAAATGTCCCCAAAATCCATATATAATGGATTTGTATGAAAACCTCCAAGGAAATGAACAATTTGGAAATTGCGGAGCTTCTTCGGGCGATTGCGGCGTCATATCAGCTCAAAGACGCGGACAGGAATAAATTCAGGATTATCGCCTATCAAAGGGCGGCTGATGCGGTGGAACACTCTTCAAGCGAGCTCAAGGACCTCTGGGATGACGATAAGCTTAAGGAAGTTCCGGGAATAGGGGAATCTATTTCCTCACACTTAGACGAGGTTTTCCGAACGGGCACGTCCAAGCATTTTGAGACGGTTATGAAAGGCCTACCAAAGGCGATGTTTGGGCTCATGGAAGTTCCGGGAATAGGAGCCAAAACCGCATATAAATTGGTTAATGAAGTTAAAATCAAATCGCTTAAAGACCTTAAGAAAGCCGCCAAAGAAGGTAAAATTGCCCAAATAGAGGGTTTTGGGGAGGATTCTCAAGCCGATATCTTACGCTCGATTGAGGAAACCGAGGGAAGAACCAAGCGCCATCTTTTACCCTATGCCTCGAAGATAGCGGACGAAGTGATTGAATGGCTTAAAAAAAGCCAGGATGTCAAAAGAGCCGATCCGTTGGGTAGCCTGCGCAGGCGTGCCTCCATGGTAGGGGATATCGATATTTCTGCCGCCTCAAATAAGCCGGTAGCGGTCATAGAACACTTTACGCGTTATCCTAAGGCCAACAGAGTGCTTGAGAAAGGCGACAGAACGGCCTCAATCGTTCTACCGGGGGATGTACAGGTGGATTTGATGGTTCAGGCACCTAACGCCTATGGAGCCCTCCTGCAGCACTTCACAGGCTCTAAACACCACAATATAGCCCTACGCGAATACGCGCTTAAGAAAGGCTTGAGCTTAAGCGAATACGGTATTCGCGAAGCACGAAATTCGAAGCACGAAATTCGAAAGTTTAACGACGAGGAAAGTTTCTATAAATTCTTGGGCATGGAATGGATTCCTCCGGAGCTCCGGGAAGATTCAGGCGAGATTGAAGCTGCCGTTACCCATAAAATACCGGAACTTGTAGAGCCGGAAGAAATCAAATCGGATTTACAGATTCACTCCAGCTTTGATATCGAAACCAGCCATGACTTGGGAGAATCCTCAATGCAGGAAATTCTTGATGTAGCCATCAAACTGGGCTATGAATATATTGCTTTTACGGAACATAATCCCAGTAAAAGTAGACACAACGAGCAGGAAATTATAGATTTACTTAAGCGTAAACGCGAGGCTGTTGATGTATTAAATTACTCAATCGTGAAAAGCAAGAAGGGAAGCGTACAAAAAGTGTTCAATAGCCTCGAGATAGATATTTTGCCCGATGGCGGTTTACCCGTTCCCGAAAAAGGCCTTGAAACTCTGGATTTTGCTTTGTCATCAATCCATTCAAGTTTTAAACTAAATAGAGATTTAATGACCAAAAGAGTTATCGCTTCTCTAGCCTACCCTAAAATAAAAATTTTTGCTCATCCGACCGCCAGAAAACTTAACGAACGGGAAGGTATAGAACTTAACTGGCCCGAGATATTTGAGTATTGCCTTAAAAACCGGAAATGGTTGGAAATAAACGCTGACCCGGCAAGGTTGGATTTACCCGACATTTTAGTAAAAGAGGCTGTGAAAGCAGGCGTGAAAATTACATTGGGTACCGACGCTCATCACAAAGACAGCCTTTTTAACATGCCTTATGGTGTTTCGGTTGCCAGAAGGGGTTGGGCAACCAAGGCGGATATTATAAATTCTAGGAATTTGCAAGAGTTTGAAAAAATGCTAAAGTAGTTTCAGCTTATAAGGAGGTGATAAACACATGATACAAATTTTAATCGTTGTTTTGGTTGTTTTAGCCGTTTGGGCTATCTCCATATACAACTTTTTCGTTTCCAGTAAGGCAAGAATTAAAGCATCCGTCCAAGAAATAGGAAACCAACTTAAAAGACAAGCCGAGCTTATTCCCAATTTGGTTGAATCGACGAAAGGATACCTAAAGCACGAAAAGGGAATTTTTGAGGACCTAACATCGGCCAGAAGAGCAATTTCCGCTGCAGTTGAATCCGGAAACGTTCAGAAAATGGCCGACGCCGGAGCAAAACTGGCCGCCGTAATTCCTTCAATCACGGTCGCCGTTGAAGACAATCCGGAACTTAAGGCCTCCGAGGTTGTCACGAAATTGATGGATGAGTTAAGGGATACTTCGGATAAAGTAATGTATGCAAGAAGGCTGGTTATCGACCTAACCGCAGATTATAACGTCAAGAGGGTAAGTGTTCCCTCAAGCCTTATTGCCGGTCTTTTTAAGTTCGGCGAACTGCCGGGACTTATTACGCCACAGGAAGGAGAACACGTTAAAGTAAGTGAAGCCGAAATGAAATCTCCGGAGGTTAAGCTTTAGAGATGGTTAACGTTTACGAGGCTCAAGCTCAAAACAAGAGGAAAAGCGCTTTGGTTATAGCGTTATTTGTGATATTTGTGACTCTGGCTGTTTATGTACTTGCCCAAGCCTTTGCGGTTTATTCGGGATATAGACCCGGCGGTTTGGGATTTGTCGGTCTTGCCTTAATAATTTCGGGGTTAATGAGTTTTGCCGGCTATTATTTCAGCGACAGGATCGTCCTGACCATTTCGCAAGCCCGGCCTGCCGACAGAAAAAAAGATTTTAATTTTTATACGGTGGCCGAAAATCTGGCCATCGGAGCGGGTTTACCCAAACCAAAGCTTTATGTGATTGAGGATTCGGCTCCTAACGCCTTTGCTACAGGGAGGGACCCTGAGCACGCGGTTATCTGTGCTACCACCGGCTTGTTGGATAAACTTTCAAGAACCGAACTTGAAGGTGTCATTGCCCACGAATTAACACACGTCAAAAATTATGACACGAGACTGCAATCACTGGTGGCCGTCATGGTAGGTATGGTTGCACTTCTCGGAGATTGGTTCTTGCGTATGCGTTGGCAGGGAAGGCGCGACGATAGAGACGGTGGAAATATCGCGGCCATATTTATGCTCGTGGGTATAATTTTCGCGATTGCCTCTCCGATAATCGCCCAGCTTATTCAACTCGCCATTTCAAGAAGACGGGAGTTTATGGCAGATGCCGGGTCTGTTGAAATTACAAGACAACCGAGCGGGCTTATCGGAGCACTTATAAAAATATCGGCTGACCGTGAACCTTTAGAGGCAGCCAATAAAGCGACGGCACATCTATATATCGTCAATCCATTCAAATGGATTGATGACCCTGAGCGAACTAGTCCTGAGCAACGTCGAAGGAGTCGAAGGGTCGTTAACACTTTTGCATCTCTTTTTAATACTCATCCGCCAATCGCCGAACGCATAAATCTCCTGAAGGAAATGGCCTAAGCCTCCACAAAAAGGGATAAATCAGCGAAGTCTGAAGGGAGAATTCTCAATATCTTCCGCCATTTCTCTAAACTCCCCTTCACTGGGCCAACTTTTAGAAATATTAAAAATGGGGGGGGTTACATCACTTATGCGTATATCATCTCCCCCCTCATCCCTCATATGATCTACTTCCCAAGACCAATCATTCATAAGCTGGGTTATGGCCGCCAAATTATGCTCCGGAGGATAATCATCTGACAACCCTAAAGGACCATAGGCCGGTTCATCATAAAGACTTTGCCGGAAGGTAAACCTGATGACAAAACGGCCGTTTATTTCCACCCTTTCTATCACTAGCTCGCCCATGCCATCGATGGTAAAAAATGGCCTTTCATCCCTTATTGTTGGGTGAACAATATCATCATAGGTTAAGTGATTAATGGCAATTGCTATTGAGGAAAGGTCTACCTGTTCAATTGGGGCCCAAGTTGCTTGACACATGTACCTTACCCCGCTTCCCGGGTGGTCTATGGCAACCCACATGTTATTTATCGGTTGCCCAGTTTGGGCATATTCCCTAAAGGCTTCTAATGTCGGGAATTGTCTTAAGAAGGGCCTGTTTCCCCCCGCCACGTTAATTTGATAAAGACTCCGCATCAGTTGTTCGTAAAGATATCCTGTCCGTTCCGGGTTTATAGTAAACATCCCGTCATATAACTCTGCTTCATTGTAAAGAATAAGCCCATCTGCCGATACCTGCCACTCATCCCTAACGGGTATTTCGGTGGGGGTAGGAGTTGCCTCCGGTGTAGATGAGGGTTCTGTGGTTGTGGTTGGTGATGGGATTTCTGTCGGTATTGGCTGTTGGGTAGGTAAAGGCTCGGAAGGGGTTACACCACAAGCAGTCAAAAGCGCTCCGCCGGCACCCACGCCAGCCAACTTAAGAAACTCTCTTCGGGAAATACGTTCATTCATGGCCCTATAGTAACATTTGGGTCTATTGGAATCAAGAAGAATGGAAGTAAGAGTCTTGCCCCTAAGCTTTTTTCAGAATATTATATGAGCATGAGAGGTCTCTCCAAAGCCGATGTTCTTCATGTCGCCAAACTGGCGAAAATAACTCTTAGCGAAAAAGAAGAAGAAAAATTCGGTAAGCAACTTTCCGAAATTGTAAATTATGTGGGGCAGTTAAATGAAGCAGACACCCGGGGCGTGGAACCTACAAGTCAAACAACCGGTCTTGAGGATGTTTTTCGAACCGATGAGCTGGGTAAAGAAGAGTCATTGACAAAAGACGAAGCAATATCCGCCGCCAAGAACATACACAACAGCTATTTTGTTGTGGATGCGGTTTTGGCCGAAAGGTCGGACAAATGAGAATGGCTATGGATATATCCCTGACAATCGAAGAGGTACAGCAGGGGTTGAAGGAAAAAAGATTTACGGCAGTTGAGCTGGTAGATACTTATCTGGAAAAAATTGATAGGGGTAATGCCAAACTTAACGCATTTCTGACTCTTTCCGGCGAGAGCGCTTATTCTCGGGCTAAAGAGATTGATAAGAAAATTTCTACTCTGGGCGATGCAATAAAAGATGAATTGCCGCTTTTCGGGGTAGTTGTAGCCCATAAAGATCTTTTTTTAACCGAAGGTATAAGGACAACCGCGGGCTCCAAAGTGCTGGAGTCTTATGTACCTGTCTATTCGGGAACCGTTGTCAAAAGGTTGGAGGATGCAGGCTGTATCATGATAGGCAAAACCAACTGTGATGCTTGGGCTCACGGAGCATCCGGAGAGAATTCGGATTTCGGACCCACCAAAAACCCGTGGGATATTAAGTATGTTCCCGGCGGTTCTTCCAGTGGCTCTTCTGTCTCGGTTGCTTCAGGCATGAGCCTTATTTCAACAGGAACGGATACGGGTGGTTCAATAAGGCAACCCGCCAACTTTTGCGGAGTTGTGGGCCTCAAACCTACCTATGGAGCAGTTTCACGATATGGCGTTATCGCCATGGCCTCGTCACTTGATTCAATAGGACACTTTACTCAAACAGTAAAAGACTCCGAAGAGGTTTATAAAGTTACTGCCGGAGGGGACGGAAAAGACGGTACGGTGAGGGCTGCTAAATGCCAAATGCCCAAAGCCAAGTTAAGCTTGGGGATTCCCAAAGAATATTTTGCCGAGGGGATTGATAAAGAAGTAGAAAAATCGGTTCTGGCAGCGGCGGATGTCTTTAAAAAAGAAGGAATAGATATAGTCGAGGTCAGTCTCCCTTACACAAAATACGCAATTTCGGTCTATTACATTATCCAGCCGGCGGAAGTATCGTCAAATTTGGGAAGATATGATGGAGTGCGTTTTGGAAACGGAAGAGATAGTTTTGGGGCAGAGGCCAAAAGACGGATTATGTTGGGAACCTATGTTCTTTCCGCCGGATACTACGATGCCTACTACCTTAAAGCCATGAAAGTCCGCTCAAAAATTATTGAAGATTTCGATAAGGCTTTTGCAAATGTTGATGCCATCATTGCTCCCGTTTCACCAACCCCCGCCTTTAAACTAGGAGAAAAGGCCGACAATCCTCTTCAGATGTATCTGGCGGATATCCTGACTGTACCGGCGAATTTAGCGGGGATTCCCGGGCTGGCAATTCCTTCCGGCTTTTCCAAAAGCGGTCTTCCTTTAGGATTTCAGCTTATGGGGGCAAGATTTTCGGAAAATATTCTTTTTGAACTTGGAAAACTATACCAAAAGATTTCGGGCTGGAAGCCGAAAATTGCAAGCTTATGATTCAAGATTATAAACCGCTATTAAGAAATACGAAATTTTTGTATATCTGGGCGTCGCAAGTTCTTTCCCAGTTAACCATTAACCTAATGAATTTCCTTCTTCTGATGAGGCTTTTCGAGAAGACCGGCTCTTCAATCGCCACCTCATTTCTTTGGGTTGCCTATGCGCTTCCCGCAATTCTTGTTGGCCCATTCGCGGCTGCCTCCGTTGATATGGTCGCCCTAAGAAAAATGCTGGTTGTTACAAATTTGCTGCAATCTTTGACAATCTTTGTCTATGCTTTATTGAATAGGACAAGCTTGTTCCTACTTTATGGAGTGGCGATGACCTACTCCTTCCTCAATCAATTTTATGTACCCGCGGAGGCGGCAACACTCCCTTCGGTTGTTAATAAAACCAGCCTTCCCCAGGCCAACAGTCTATTTTTCTTAACCCAGCAGGGGGCCATGATTCTGGGATTTGGCTTCGCCGGGGTGTTTAAACAATTGTTGGGATTTGAGACGACTCTTTTTGTCTGCGCCGCTTTTGCATTCTTGGCTTTCATTAGCGTGGCGTTTTTACCGGAATTAAAGGCTGAGGATAATATACCCAACAAATTTGAAGTTGCGGTGGTTAAATTCTTTCAGAGGATAATCGAAGGCTATAAATTCATCAGAGAGCAAAAATCGGTTCTTATTCCATTTTTGTTAATGCTGGCTCTTCAGGTCGCGCTGGCGATTGTTGTCATAAACGTGCCGCTTATTGCTAAAGATTTGCTTGGGATAAATATAAACTCGGCAGGGGTTAGCATAGTGGTTCCGGCCGGTATTGGGGCAATCTTAGGGGCTTTAATTACCACCAAACTTCTCAAGAAGGGCTGGAGGAAAAAAACCGCCATTGAGCTTTTTCTCATGATAATCGTTTTATCCTTATTCTTATTGGTTTTTGTAATACCGGAGATAAACGGATTTATAAAAATTTTATTGGGAATAGTAACAATTACCGTCATGGGTCTTTCATTCATAGGGATTGTTATTCCGGCTCAGACTTACCTTCAGGAAGCCACCCCCGGAGGTCTAAGGGGCCGTGTCTTCGGCAATTTCTGGTTTTTATCTACAATCGCGACCATCTTCCCGGTGATTTTTTCGGGAACAGTCGCCGAGCTTTTCGGCATAAGACTACTTTTATTCCTATTGGCAAGCTTATCTTTAGCCGGCCTTATTTTTTCTAAGAAAGTAGGCCAAAAATTTTTAGAAAGAAGTTACTAATAATGGAAAATTTCAGAAATATCATCGGCTTGGAAGTTCATATTGAGCTTTCGACTGAATCAAAAATGTTTTGCTCATGTAGTAGTGAACATTTCGCCAAACCCGCTAATTCCCAGGTTTGTCCTGTCTGCTTAGGGCTCCCGGGAGCCCTGCCTTATGCCAACCGTAAAGCAATCATGGATACTCTGAAACTGGGACTGGTTTTTAACTGTCGGATAAGCGAGTTTTCAAAATTTGACCGAAAACACTATTTCTATCCGGATTTGCCTAAGGGCTATCAAATTAGTCAATATGATCTTCCTTTTTGTGTTTCCGGTTATTGGACTTCCCCCTCGGGTAAAAAAATACGAGTTCGCCGTATCCATCTCGAAGAAGATACCGCCAAACTCGTTCACTCGGAGCTGGGGGATAAGAAGGTGACCCTCGTTGATTTTAACCGCAGCGGTGTGCCTCTTCTAGAGCTTGTCACCGAACCGGATTTTGATGATGTCGGCCTAGTGGTGGAATTTTTGAAGGAAGTTCAAAAGGTGGTCAGATATCTGGGAGTCTCCGCCGCTGACATGGAAAAAGGCTCGATGCGCCTGGAGGCTAACCTATCGTTACTGCCAATAATGTCAGGCCAACAACCAACCACTAAATTGCCCGATTACAAAGTCGAGCTTAAAAACATTAATTCCTTTAGATTTTTGGCAAAAGCGGTAAATTCCGAGTTCGCCAGACAAGCAGATATTCTCTCGGGCGGTAGTAAAGTGATTCAGGAAACAAGGGGGTACTCCGAAGCCAAAGGTGCAACTTTTTCTCAGAGGAGTAAGGAGGAAGCCAAAGATTACAGATATTTTCCGGAACCCGATATTCCTCCCTTTCGTTTTACAAAAGATGAAATTGAGAAACTTAAACTTTCCTTGCCGGAGGCTCCATGGGATAAAAGAAAAAGGTTTATTGAAAAATATTCTTTGCCCGAAAACTATATTGAAGTATTAACCCAAGAGGTAAGTAAGGCCAACTATTTCGAGGAAGCGGTAAAACTTGGTATTGCGGTGAGTCTTTCGCCAAGGTTAGTTGCGGACCTTATTGTCAATCGAAACATGGATAGGCAGTTCCCCGAGCCTGCGGGTCTGGTCAAGAAAATTACCGAGCTTACCCGTAGGGTTTATTCTTCGCGGGAAATAACGACCACGGCAGTAAAGGAAGTGCTATCGCATGAAGAAAAAGCTGTTCAAGATTATAAAAAGGGCAAAATCCAGGCTATTGGGTTTCTGGTTGGCGCGGTGCAGCAAAAGCTGAAAGACGGTGGAGATCCCAAGTTAATTCAAGAGCTAATTTCTCAAATATTGAATGAAAAATAAAGATGGCTAATAAATTCGTCCATTTACATGTTCACAGCGAGTACTCTCTTCTTGATGGGCTATCCAATATTTCCAAGCTACTGGCTCACGTAAAGAAAAACGGAATGGATTCAATCGCCATTACCGATCATGGGGCTCTCTATGGAGTTATCGAATTTTACAAGGAAGCCTTAAAACAAGAAGTAAAACCAATTATAGGGATGGAGGGTTATACCACAAATGTCGATATGCGGGAGCGTCCCGAAAGGTCTAAATTTCAGAATTTTCACCTTATTCTTTTGGCCAAAGATAATGAAGGTTACCAAAACCTGATGAAGATTACCTCGCTTGCTCACGTAGAAGGTTATTATTATCGGCCACGGGTAGATAGAGAAACTTTAGCTAAATATTCAAAAGGGTTAATTTGTACATCGGCGTGCCCTCAGGGAGAAATAGCCCAATCTCTTATCGACGAGAATTACCAAGAGGCAAAGAAAACCGCTGAATGGTTTTTGGATGTTTTTGGCAAAGATTATTACCTGGAAGTACAGCGACATAATTATGGAGATTTTGCCGAGGCAATTGCCAATTCCGACCTAAGGAGAGAAGTAACTAAAATGAGCGAGAATGAAAAGAAGATTAACCAAGGGGTTGTTAAGCTCAGCCGGGAGCTGGGTATTCCCATTGTTGCCACCAACGATTCGCACTACATTAAAAAAGAAGATGCTACGGCTCAAGATGCTCTGGTTTGCATTGCCACCGGCAAGAACGTTTCCGATATTCAGAGGTTAAGATTTATTGATACACCCACTTTTTATTTGGCAGACGCCGAAGAAATGTCGCGAATTTTTTCCGATATTCCCGAAGCTATCCAAAATTCAGTTAAAATTGCGGAAAAATGCGATGTCAATATTACTCTTGGTAAGTGGTATTTTCCCGAGTTTCCACTTCCTAGTGGTTTGAGTCCCGATGAATACTTAAAAAAGGCCAGTCGAGAGAGATTGACGGAAAAAATTCCTAAACCCGATAGACCAACCAAGGAAAGACTTGAATATGAGCTGGACATTATTTGTAAAAAAGGCTATGCACCATATTTTCTTATCGTTATGGACATGGTCAATTGGGCCAACTCCAAGGGTATTATTACCAATACGCGAGGTTCAGCGGCCGGTAGTTTAGTTTCCTATGTTTTGGGAATTACTACCGTCAATCCAATCACTTATAACTTACCTTTCGAAAGATTTCTTAATCCTTTTCGACCTTCGCCTCCGGATATCGATTTTGATGTGGCCGACGATAGACGGGAAGATGTTATAAATTACATCGCCGAAACCTACGGACACGATAAAGTTGCCCAAATCTGCACGTTCGGGCGGATGCTGGCACGAGCTTCCGTTAGGGATGTTGCCAGAGTTTTAGGGTTCCCGTACGCCAGCGGGGATAGAATTGCTAAACTAATTCCGCTTGGGTCTCAGGGATTCCCGATGACTATTGAGAAAGCTATTAAGGTTTCGGCCGATTTGAAGGCTTTATATGATGACGATAAGGATTCAAATAAAATTTTGGATTTGGCAAAACAAATTGAAGGAAACGCCAGGCATGTTTCGGTTCATGCCGCCGGAGTAGTGGTTGCTCCTAAAGAGCTGACGGAATTTACTCCAATTCAGCTTGAACCTTCAGGAGACAAAATCATAACCCAATATGAAATGCATGCCTGTGAGGATGTAGGACTGATAAAATTTGATATCTTAGGAATACGCAACCTTTCAATTTTGGGTTCCTCGGTAGCCATTGTCAAAGAGACTCTTGGGAAGGATATTGATGTCGGCAGATTGCCATTGGATAACAAAAAGACATTCGAGATGCTTTCCCGAGGAGAAACAATGGGTGTTTTTCAACTGGGGGGCTCCGGAATGACCAGATATCTAAAAGAACTCAAGCCTTCACGAGTAGAGGATTTGATGGCTATGGTGGCTCTTTATCGGCCGGGTCCGATGTCGGTTATTCCTGAATATATTTCCAGGAAAAATAACCCAAAGTCTATTAAATATTTGGACCCTCGAATGAAGGAATTTTTGGATAAATCTTATGGTCTTATTGTTTATCAGGATGATTTACTTTTCTGCGCCATAAAGCTTGCCGGTTATACCTGGGAAGAGGCTGACAAATTTAGAAAAGCCGTAGGTAAAAAGATTCCTGCGGAAATGGCGGCCCAGAAAAAGCGTTTTACCCAAGGAGTTATTACCAACGGACAAACAGAGGATTTCGCCGAAACAATGTGGCAGCTTTTTGAACCTTTCCAGGCTTATGGTTTCAACAAAGCCCATGCCGCCTCATATGGAATAGTTGCCTACCAAACTGCCTATATGAAAGCAAATTATCCGGTGGAATTTATGACGGCGCTTCTGACTGCCGAATCCAATGATACGGAAAAAATCTCGGCCGCCGTCAACGAATGTAGGAGAATGGAGATTAAAGTTCTTCCACCAGACATAAATGAAAGCGATATCGGTTTTAAGATTGTACAGAATAAAGATTCGTTGGAAGGAAAAGCCGTTCGTTTTGGTCTTTCTGCTATCAAAAATGTAGGAGAGGCGGCAATACGGGCAATCTTGGAGGTAAGAATCTCGGGAAAGTTTGTTTCTTTTGCCGATTTTCTCTCCAGGGTAGATGCAAGACGAGTTAACAAGAAGGTATTGGAAAGTCTTATTAAGGTTGGGGCACTTTCAACGTTTGGGGGGCGAGCTGCACTTCTTTTTGGAGTTGATGAGCTAAGAGCTAAAGTTTCTAAACCTCACTCTTTAGGCGGACAGGAAGGCCTTTTTAGTCAGGAAGAAATTAGGAAAAGCGCGCATAGTACAGGTTCTCGGGACTCCCTCAAGTCTGATGTCAACGAGTTTAGTCAGGAAGAATTGCAAACGCTGGAAAGACAACTTTTGGGTTTTTCTCTTTCGGCAAAACCCGTAGGAGAGCTTATTGGTTCTTTAGCTCAAGAGGCCACCCACAAGATTTATGAGATTTCGCCGCACGAGACTATTGGCGATAGTGTAAAGGTTGCTGCGGTTGTCACGGAAGTAAGAATCGTGGTTACCAGGACGACCGGGCAGGAAATGGCGTTTGTTAGAGTCGAGGACGAAACAGGATCAATTGACCTTGTCGTATTTCCCAGAATATTTAAGGCGACAAGAAACTACTGGCTTGACTACAAGCCGCTTCTTATATCGGGACGGGTGGATAGCCGGGACGAAAGTCCGGCTCTAATCGTGGAGGCTATTCAAACTAATGAAGAGATAAGAAATAAAAACGACGAGGTTTTTATCCGAATTCCCAAAGAAACATCAGCCGAGAGGCTAAAAGGTTTGAAGACTCTTCTTTTGGCAAATCCCGGCGGGGCTAGTGTTACCCTAGTTTTCGAGGGCAAAAGGCAAAGGGTAAAGCTCCCAATCAGAATATTTTGGACTAAGGAGCTCGCTGGGGAAATCTCTGGAATTTTTGCTTAATCCGCTGTAAAATATCTTACCTATGGCCCTAAAAGTTATGCATAAAGAAGTAGAATTTGCTGTTGGCGACAGAGTTAAGGTTGTGCAAAAAATTAAAGAGGCCGACAAAGAAAGAAGCCAGGTTTTCGAAGGGTTGGTTATTGCCATCCGCGGAAGAGGAGAGGATAAAAGCTTTACCGTAAGAAGAGTGGGTGAGGCGAGAATTGGAATCGAAAGAATTTTTCCTCTCTCCTCTCCGACTATTGAGAAAATCGCTATCATCAAAAAAGGACTAGTGGGAGTCAAGAGAGCCAAACTCTACTATGTTCGCAAAAAGACACCACGGGAAATTGAGAAAATCTATTCTAGGGTTTTTGCAAAAGAACCTCACAAATCCTAAGACTTCTACAAAATCTTTCGGCTTTCTGGGCGAAAAGATGGCTGAGTTATTTCTGAGGAGACTTGGATACAAAATTATAGAAAGAAACTTCCGTTCGCGCTTCGGTGAAGTGGATTTAATTGCCTTAAAGGATAATTATTTGGTTTTTCTTGAAGTCAAGACCAGGTGGAGCAAGCGATATGGCTATCCCGAAGAAGCTGTCACGCCGGCTAAAATCGCAAAAATAAAAAAAGTCGCTGAATATTATTCCCTACTTCATCAGAACTTAACAAAAAATCTCAGAATTGAGGTAGTGGCTATCCAGATGCGAGAAGGGAAAGTGATTTCGCAAAAAATTATTCCGGCTTACTAAAATGCTTAAAGTTTTAACGTTGATTGTTGGACAGATGCAAACAAACTGCTATCTGGTTTATGATGAAAAATTCAAAGAAACAATTATTATTGACCCAGGGGATGCTGCAGATTATATCGAAAGAGTAATTTCCGACAAAGAACTTAATCCCAGGATTATTCTTGCCACCCATGGTCATTACGATCATATTCTGGCGGGACAAGAGCTGGCCTTGGCCTATAAAATCCCATTTTTAATAAATAAGGATGACTTATTCTTGGTCGAAAGGATGGTAAAATCTGCCAGGCATTTCGGTTATAAAACGCCACTCGTTACGCCGAAAATAAGCGGTTATTTAAAAAACGGACAACAAATTCCCCTCAAATCCTTTAATCTCGCGGTTCTTGCTACTCCGGGTCACACGCCCGGCAGTTCTTCTTTTTATATTAAGAAAGGAAATATAGCCTTTGTCGGAGACCTATTTTTTGCCGACGGGGGAGTCGGCAGAACAGATTTTAGTTATGCAAATACCATAAAACTTAACGCATCAATTGCAAAACTAAAGAAGCTTCCGAAAAATACCGTCTTTTATTCAGGTCATTGAACTGTTAGAATTATTTGATGACATCCTCCGCAAACTAAAGTTTGCGGTTTCCCTTGAGGGAGGATGACATATCAGGTTTAATTCCTCCACGAATTAAAATTCGTGGTATCCTTAAAACTGTTATGAAAATAAAGGAGATTTTTTCTAAGATTAAAACGAAAATTTCATTGAAGAGCCGTTCTCTTACGCCCAGGAAGACTAAAATCCTGCGTCTCTCACTTATGTTTTTAATAGGGCTGGCAATTCTTTTTGTTCTCAAATCATTATTTGTGGCTGCTTTAGTAAACGGCGTTCCGGTTTCCAGAATATCGGTTATTAAGGAACTTGAAAATCAAGGCGGGCAAAAGATTTTAGACAGTCTCATTGAGAAAAAATTAATCTTTCAGGAGGCAAAAAGACAGGGAGTAAAAATAGGGCAGGAAGTAATTGATAGTGAAATAACCCGAATCGAAGGCTTGCTCAAAGAACAAGGGATGACCCTAGAGCAGGCACTGGAGGCCAGAGCCGAGTCAAAAGAGCAGTTAATAGAGGAAATAAGGTTGCAAAAGACGGTTGAGGCTATTCTTTCCCAAAAGATTAACGTCAGTGAAGATGATTTAAAGAAGTATTTTGAAGATAACAAAGACCAGCTTGGTACGGATGCCAAGTTCGAGACTCTAAAAGACCAGATAAAGGGGCAGCTTTTTCAACAGAAGCTATCGGAAGAATACAGCAAATGGATAGAAGAGCTTAAAGGTAAGGCCAAGATTCTCTACCTCGTTAAATTCTAATTGACATAGGGAAACTTCATAGATAGAATAATATTTCTGTTTCGCACAAGGCTGGGGTAGCTCAAATGGAAGAGCGCCGGTTTTGATGGAGCCACCGGAGATTCAGGTTCCAATCCTGTCCCCAGCGCTGGCAGAAGGATAACTGTCCCTTCTGCTGAAAGCCTGCCGGGTTATTCGGTTTACAGCCGGCCCGGCACGAAACATTAAGCCGAACGGGAATAGTCCCGTTTGCGGGACAAAAGCCTTTTCGGCTTTACAAACAACAATCGGGCAGGTGCCAGAACTTTCGAGACTTCTCTCGAAACATCTGGAACAACACCTGCCCTTTACTAATTGGGTATCTAAATCCTATAGGTTGCATAATAGGGATTTTTGTGATAAATTATCAGCCTCTGCCCAATATAAAATGGGCAATAAAGAAATTAACAGAAGGGCGTTTTTGAAAGCGTTATCCGGCTACGTTGCTTCCCTTTGCTTACATCCTTTTCCTCCCGGCGAAGAAAAACCTCCTCGAGTGGAAGAAATTCCGTATGACCCCAACCAGTTAGTGCCTGTTTTGGAGTATCATAACCCCTCATATGTATGGAATATAAACGAAAATCAACGGATTTACATGACGCCCGCTATCTACGAAAGGCAGCTAAGGATAATTAGCGAAATGGACTTTTATACACCCAGCCAGCAAGATATTCTAGGTTGGGTGGAGGGAAAGCACGGATTGCCCCAAAGAAGCCTATTCATTCGTATAGATTTGGGTGTTCCCTATAAAGATTACGAGGATGGGTTTGGACTCCTGGAGGCATATCGTCTTCGGGGAATGCTTTTTATCAACACCGGGCAAATTCCGGAAGTAAGTACTGAGCACAAAGTCGGTTGGGATGTAATCTCGGATTTTGTCTGTCGCGGAGTATTAATCCCCGGCTCGCATGGAACCAACCACCCTCACTATTCAAGAATTTCCGAGGCAGATGCTTTAACTGATGCCCTGGGTTCAAAAGAAGAAATCGAAGGAAGATTGGCAAGACCTATATATTTTTTTGCTTTTCCGTATGATGCCTCTGCACACGAAGATGCCCTCCTTGAGCATTTTAGCTTGCTTTTTGGAGCCTACGGCAATTTCGCCAGAGCAGGAAATCCTCTGGTCGGAACATTTTACCCCTATGCCAGAGGCAGAGAATTCGATTGGGAAGGATTCAGAGAAAATCTGAGCTCATATGACGAATAAAGAAAATCTTACTAGAAGAGAATTTTTTAAGGCCTCGGCAGTCTGGGGAATGGCTTTGGCAATAAAACCACCGGAGAATTCTACTCCGGAAATATCCGGTAAATCCGAAGGAGGTTACGAAGTGGTTAATATTAACGAAACGGGAGGGATATGGAATCTTGAGAACTCTCCGGTTTACCTTATTCCTTTACGAACCGACTACTTTATTGATGAAGATAATCGCGAGGTTGAGGAATGGGAAATCGGCAACCTGAAGCTGGGTTATAACCGCTCTTTTATTTTAAGAGCGCCGGACGGAACAGGACTCGAGGTAGCGACCCTACCGCATTTAACCGGAGAAAGATTCCTTCCAATTGTAGTTGTAAACAGAGGTACTTTCGACGGTTTATACAATACATATCGGTCAAGGGAAACATACGCCAGAATAGCCAGCTCAAGAGATGTATCCGGAGAGTATGGAGTCATTGGAGACTATTATCCAAACAAAATTTACAATCTGTTGGAAGCAACAAAGCAGCTTTTAGTTTTCCAGAAAGAAAATGGGTCGTTAAGGCAAGGAGAAAGCTATTCTTTCCTGGATATGATAAACCTGGTGCACGATAGAGACTATCTCTATGGTCTGGGTTATCCGGATATTCAAGTCAGAGGTCAGGGTGTATGTGGGATTGCTACCGTCTTGGCTCACGCTCTAAGCCAAACAGGGGCAGTATTTGAGATTCACGAACCTCATACGCATTGGACTAGATATTTTATAGGCCCGCTTGATGCCAATATTGAACTGGCGAACGATACCGCGGTTTCTATCGACGGGGGTATCAGACACGATTTTATATTTAGTAACTATGAAGGTTATATTTCGGCCGACGTTTCCTTGGCCGTAACGGGAAGCCCAAGAGCAAACGGTCTTACCGGCAATAACGCCCGGGTCTTTATTCAGTTAAGTTTAACCTCCGAAAGGCCTGACCTCGAAAGTCAGGAAGAAAGAATCTCGGCTATTCAGCAGGCCTATACGACATTTAACCAAAATGGGGCAATTTCTCCGCTACTAACGGAAGGGAGATTAATAAATAGGCATCTATGGCAGATGACGGAAGATATAGAAAAAATTACCCGTGAGGTTTATCACGAAGAAAGCCTAGTAGGGTTTGAAAATGACATAAGGAGCGAGCCTTACCTAAGAGATATAACTTCCTTGAAAGAAATTGTCCATCAATATATAGAGCTCTATCCCTATGAGACTTTCATTCCCACCCGGACTCTTAGGCTTGGGGACTTTATAAGGGAAAGTGAATGGTTTAACCTCTTATCCGAAGAAAAGAAAAATAGCTTGGAATCGGCCTTAAATCACTTAAACGGCAGCACTTATAGGTATGGTGAGCCGGAAAGGGAAGCTATTCAATGTATCGGTTGGGTGGTACTTCTTTCAGCCTTAGGTTACGAGTCTTCTCCAATTAGCATCTCTTCTCATCCGGCCAGCTTCGCCAGAGATTTAATACCTCTTCAGATGCGAGGGGAAAATTGTCCAAGGGAACTAAATATCGGTCAGTATTATTATGTTTGTCCCGAACGCCTCGAGGAATTTGAGACGGGAGACCTTTTCGTACCCTACGAGATACCTTTTGAGGCAACGGTGGGACATGTTGGAGCGGTGATTGATAAAAAAGTTATTGATGGCCAGACGGTTCTTTTGATCAGTGATGCCAACAGAAAAAGGGACGGAAGGGTGAGGATTTTTAGGGTGGACGAGGCCAATAAATACGCCATTTTTGGGGAACCGCCAAGGAACTGGGTTGTCTTAAGGAGGCGAAATGTCTAAAGAACGATTAACAAGGAGAGATTTCTTGAAAACAGTGGTTAAATCGGTCGAATATACGGGCGTATATTGTTTGGGTAATTCGCTCGGAGGCAAGAATGAAGCAGAAAAATCCGAGTTTGTTATTAACGAAAGAATGTCCGAAATCGTTTCTCAAATTGAGCCGTTGGGTTTTAATCCTTGGGGCAATCTCGTTTGCCCGGACGGCGAAATTAGTTTAATACCGACACACCGCAATGAAGTCGAAAGAATTCCCATAGAGGAAGTTAAACTTCTGGTGGTGCATTATGATGCCGGAGAAAGATATCGAGCCAGTGGTATAGAGAGAAATGCCAGAAATACCGTTTGGGGACTTAACGGCAATGACCCAGACGGAAACGGTCTGGGACCCAGTGTTCACTGGTGTGTCGATAATTTCCCTATAGCCAGAAACGAGTCCGGCGAGGGAGGCTACGGTGTTTTACAGACGCAGATAGCCAGCGGAAACGCGGATAGGCCATACGCGGGACTTCACTTAGGAATAGATCCTATATATGACCCCAATAGAGTGAGAACAAGCCAGCGCTTTGAAAGCCTGGGAATTAGGAGTAATTTGAGCCAATTGATTGAACAAGAGATTGAAAATTTTAACCTTTATAGCCTTGGTTATGAACAGATAGGAATATATTTCGAAGAGAGATTTCCTTCCGAAGGCGAGCCGCCGTCCAGGCAGTTTGCCAACACCCTTTCGTTAGCAATAGCGGTTATGGAGAAGTTTGGTCTAAACCCGTGGGATATAGTAGGGCATCATGAAATTCAGCAAAAATCCGACCCCGGCGATTACCACATGGCCACTTTTAGGTTTTTACTTGGTTTGGCTGCTTTATCCGGAAAGGTATCGGCGGATATAGTTTTTTGCGAAGATACACCGAGGGAATACTTTGGAAAGGTAGCCCGCTATCTGGAGATGGTTGACAGGTACGGAAGGTACAACGAGTGGAAAAATTGGGTAGGCTTTGATAGTCTGATTTCCTCATTACCGATAAAGTCGCCAGGCATCTGCCAATTAATAAAAAGTTCTACCCAATAATTAAATGTCAAAAACCGAAAGGCTTACCCGAAGAGATTTTTTGAAACTTGCGGCAGTTGCAGGAGGCTCTCTTTTGGCCGGTTGTAACTTTCCCCTAAGGCACGAGTTACCAACACCCACAGTGGAGGGGGCTACTAGGACTCCTTTTCTTCCGTTAACACCAAGTCCTGAGCCTCAAGATACTCTCGAGCCATCGGAAACTCCTGATGCCAGAACATACTTTGAAAAGTATGTCTATCCGGCACTTTATACGGTGGCTGAGGAAAGAAGAGAGGAAAAGGCGCAGGAGGATCCGGATTTTTGGCATCGCGTAGATAGAGAGTTAAATACAAACAGAGTAAATTTTGTTATTTTGGGGCTAGGCAGCGAAGGCCTTCTTACGGACAGCATGCAGGTTCTCTCCCTTGATATAACCAAAGGGGAAATCAGGGTTATCGCCGTACCTAGAGGCGTATCGGCGCCCGAGGTATCAAGATATGAGGGAGTAGTCAGTACGCATATGGCCAATCAAGCGCACATTCATGGGGGAATGCCTCTTACCGAAAGAATGCTTGAAGATGCCACCGGTCTTTCGTGCGATTTTGCGATGCTGGTGGACATGGAATTTCTTTCGAGGGCAGTAGAAAACGTTTTCGGAAACGGGCTTGAGGTTTGCATTCCCTGGGAAATTGACGATGTTAACATGGGCTATTTCCCGGCCGGACTTCAAACACTAAACGGAGATGAGATATTGGCTGTCTCCAGAGCAAGATATTACGGCACATATTTTAATAGGGACTCCGTTCAACAGTTTGTATTAAAGGCAATGTTGAGAAGGGCCAGAACGGAATTTACCTCCGGAACCCTAAATGCTGCCTCTTTTCTCACAAATGCCTTGATATTCTTCGAGAGAGAGCAGCGGGAAGGAAGTATGGAAACCAATTTTAACCCCAGCCTGATTTTTAACCTGGCCGGACAATTAGTGCGAGAGATTGCCACGGGAGGAGCGGGAGGGGAAGCTTCGGGATTCGGCATGCCGGTTTTTTGTGCAAGGTATGAATTTAGCACCGAGAATAACTGGGATTCCGATAACACCACCAGAAGAAGACCAATCGGAGGAAATCCCGATGCCAACGACTTAGTTGCCGATTATTGGTTTTCTTCGAGGAGTGAAGTTAAGGACTTTTTGGGCGGGGTAATTTCAGGAACGGGATTTGAACAAGAATCGGAAATTTGTGGACTTAGCGAGTAACGACGATTTCTTCTCTAAAGTGGTGGAAGTTGGCATAACGCTGTCTTAGATTAGCCAAAGCCAGTTCTTCGTCTCCACGAGGCTCAAACGTCTGAAGGGTTATGGAGAAGGCGATACGAGCTTCGGCGGTACTTCTTATGTCGTCCCAGGAAGGTTCACTATCAAAGGCCAGGTGGGCTCTTGGCGAAAGATAAAGCGGAGGAGAATCCGGTTTAAGACGGAATCTATAGTCAACATTATCGGGATCAAAGGGATTTGTATGCCCTTCAAAGTACATAACAGTAGCATCGCTGTTGTCTATGGTAATTCCTGGCTCAATGGAAGGGGCCCAATATCTATATTCAGGGGCATGTAGTGCTCTGATTACCTCCTCGGTATACCCCCGGGCGCTGGCTATAAACACGGATTTGGAAAGAGTAGAGGCAACAGAACAAACTCCTCCTCCCATAGAAGTTCTGCCCATCCTATAGATATGACCGACCTCTATCCCTTCAATTAGCCCGGACATTTCAAGCATAGAGTAGTCCCGGCCGGGTAGCAGAGGACCGTTATCTTTCATCCAATGAGCAATGCCTTCCAAGGCCGTAAGAATGTTCCAAATTTTATTTGCATAGAGACTTCTCTGTTCCGCATAACAATAGGTGGAAATTATTCCGTCTTTCTTGCCTCTTATTTGGCCGTTGTATTCTTTTATCGAAGATAAATCCCCCCATCCAACAATTGTGCTCCACTCTGCAGGAGAACCTGTTATATGAGGTAGTTGACTAACCCAGGCAATCGGATATGGAGCATCTCCGTTATATCCCTCAAGCTCACTGGCTCTAACACGCGCCAGAGGGGGAAAAATATCAAGAGGAACTCCCGTCATGCCTCGCCAGTCGATAGGGCGCCAGGAGCGATGCGTGCCTTCCGCGTTTAGATATAAGACCTTTACAGGTGTTCCGTTAGTAAAAAGTATAGGAAGCTCCGTCATGGGCGGAGAGACTTCCTGGGCCTCGGCCTTAAAATCGGGAAGACATAAAGCACCCAGGCTTATGCCTGCCACTTTAAGAAAATCCCTTCTTGATAATTCTTTCATTTAAGATAGCTAAGATACCATTTTTGGCCTCAATAATCAAATTTGCTTGAATTTTCGGGCTAAATTGATTAAAATACCTGACTTTACCTAATATGAAAGAGAACAAGCAAGGTTTATCCAGAAGAGATTTTTTAAGAACTCTTCCTTTTTATGCAGGGGCCGCCGGCTCGCTACTATTGCCCCAAAGGGTTGTAGAGGCACAAACCGGAAACTACCCCGAAGTAATCACCAGATTTGAAACAACGCTGCCCTTTTACGCTCTTACCATAGACGACGGTTGGTCTACCGGGGCCCTGCTTTCAATGAGGACTTTTCTGAAAGAAAACAACATGAAGGCGACATTCTTTTTAATAGGCGAGGCCGTCGGCTATTGCGAATACAATTCACCCGGCATAATTAGAAGTTTGGTAGAGGATGGTCATACATTGGGATACCACGCCATGGAATCCAGAGATGAACAAGGTTACACCGGCGCAGATGTTAACTGGTGGAGGAGAGACTACCATAATTATGTTAACTATCTGACAAATGATATTTTGGGGCCGGAGCTGGCCGGAATTTGCTTAAAGAAATATGCAAGAGCTCCAAGTATGATTTTTACCGATGATTTATTACACATGTATGAGCTCGAAGGGTTACAACCTTACGGTTGTAGTAAGACAATGAGAATGTTGAGGGATAGAGGAGAGACAGTCGAAAGGGGAGATATAGTTTTATTTCATGTAACCGATTCCGATTTTACATACATGCAGAATGGTCTTTTGGCAAATACAGAGAGCTTGAGCGAGACATCGCTCGGATGTCTGGAAGGAAGTGGTGCCTGTCCGCCAGTTGAAAAGCCTGCCGGAGGATTTTTTGAAAAAGACATCAAGAATTTCCGATGATATAATTAGGAATGCTAATTTTGGGCATTGATCCCGGCACCGCCACTACCGGATTCGGAGTATTAAATGTTAGTAAAGGCAAACTTGAGGCAGTAGAATATGGACTTATCGAGACAGATAAGGATGCTTCTCCGGGGTTAAGGCTCACCAAAATTTATGAAGATATGACAAAACTTCTTCTCCAAAAATTCAATCCCGATGTTGTTGCTATCGAAAAACTATTTTTTGCCACAAATGCAAAGACAGCCATGAGCGTCGGAGAAGCAAAAGGCGTTTTAATATTGGCCGCCGCAAAATCGAACATCGAGGTTTATGAATATGCACCGGGAACAATAAAAAAAGTGGTTGGTGGAAACGGCAGAGCCGATAAAAAGATGATGCAAAAGGCGGTCCGCAAAATTTTGGGAAATGGGATTAGAAGTAAGGCACACCAAAAAACGCATTTTGATAATGCGGCAGATGCATTGGCTGTTGCGCTGTGTCACGCCTATAAGATAAAAGGGGGTGAGAAAAATGGCTGATTTGAAAGTCGGAAAAGTTACTCATTACTACGATAAATTAAGCGTCGCAATTGTTGAGCTGACGGGAACACTTTCCGCAGGAGATAAAATTAAGTTTTCCAGGGGTGGAGAGGATATGTTTGAACAAGAAGTAAGCTCAATGCAAATTGAGCATGAACAAAAAGACTCTGCGAAAAAGGGAGATGTGGTAGGATTAAAGGTTGATTCGGAGGTTAAAGAAGGTGCGGAGGTTTACAAGATATCTTAAGAAAGGTAAATCAGCTCATGTTAACTGGGAAGAGGCTCCTGATGTTAATGCGCGTTTAACTTCATTGGTTCGAAGGCTAAAATTCAATTGGATAAAAACAGCCAATATTTATTGCGCAAGATCCCAAGGAAGCTCCACCCGGGCCATAGCCAGAATTTGGGGTTTATCAAGAATTTGGCAGCTGGCCCTGGCTAAAAAACCTTATTATATTATCGAAGTTATTTCCGAAAGATATGATAGGCTAGGGGAGATGGAGAAAGATAAAATTCTACTTCACGAAATTGCCCACATCCCTCAAAATTTCTCGGGAAGTCTGATTCCACATATAAAGGTAGGCAAAAGAAGCTTCTCGCATAAAGTGGATATTCTAGTCGCACAATATCTAAGGAGTCGATTGTGAAAATAATTCTTTTGCACGGAGACGATTTCTTAAGAGTCAGAAATAGATTAAGGGTTTTTAACGAGGAAGCCAAAAAGAGAAATTGGTCGGTTGTTAGGTACAACCTTCAAGGAACGTTTTCGCTTCCGGAGCTTTTATCGGGCGAGAGCCTGTTCGCAGGCGAAAGAATGATAATTATAGATAATGTGGCCGGAATTCCCCTGAAAGATTTACGCTGGGTTTTCAAGAATTCTGATAATCTTTCGGGCACTCTAGTCTTCTCCAGCGATTCCTATTTGGGGAAAACTATCCTGGAACTATTCCCGAAGAAAAGCAAAATTGAAGAATTTAGGCTTCCCAGAACCATATTTAGCTTTTTAAACTCGGTTTATCCGGGTAATTGCCCAAAGGCTTTGTTTTTACTGCACCAGCTTAAAAATGAAAATCCGGAATTTATTTTTGCCCTTCTTGCCCGCCAGATTAGAGACTTATACTGGGCCAAAATTAATGCCTCAACACTCCCTTATGGCCAAGATTGGAGAATATTACGAATAAAGGTACAGGCCGATAAATTCAAAAAATCCCAGCTAAGTAAGCTTATTGCCAGGCTGGCCGAGGCCGATGTTAAGGCTAAAAGCACGACATCCTCGATAATTGATTTGCTTGACCACATACTCATTACCCAATTAGAATAAGTTAATGCCAAATAACACCCTCTTTGGAACAAGTGGTATAAGAGGTGATGCCAAAGAGCTTTTTACGAACCAGTTTTCATTCGATTTGGGTAGAACGTTTGTCATATTTCTTCAAAATGAAGGCCAAATCGGGAAAATTGCGGTAGGCATGGACCCGAGAGACTCAAGCCCCAGGATTAAAGGAGCTTTTGCCTCGGGAGTAATTTATGAGGGTCGCGAAGTTTTTGACGAGGGTGTTACGCCGATTCCTTCAATGAACTATATTCTCAAAGCCGACTCTTCCTATGCCGGAGCCGTCATGGTTTCGGGAAGCCACATAAAACCTCTCCTCAACGGCCTGAAATTTTTCGCTTTCGGCGAGGAGATTTCAAAAGAACAGGAAGCTCAGATAGAACAAATTTACCGGAAAATAAAAGAAACGGTAATCTATTTGGACAAAAGCGAGGTGATGATTGCCGACAATAAGGCTCCCGAGTCCTATAAAGAGTATTTACTGACAAAAGCCAATCTTCCTTTTCCTGTCTGGAGGGTGGTTGTAGACCCCGGTAACGCGACGCAATCGGATGTTATGCCTTGGGTTTTGAGGCAATTTGATTTGGAAGTAATAGAACTTAATGCTTCGATTCAGCAGGAGTTTTTATCTCGGGACACGGAGGTCGAGGGAGATTTTGAGGGACTTCAGAAAAAGGTTTTGCAGGAAAAGGCTGATTTTGGAATAGGATACGATTCCGACGGGGACCGAGTTGTCTTTATTGACGAGAAGGGCGTCTTTATTCCCGGAGACTACACGGGAACAATCATTGCCAGGCAGTTGGAGGGAGCCGATGTCGTCACTCCGATAAATACCTCCCAAGTTGTAGATTTTATAGGCAAGAATGTCCATAGAACTAAAGTTGGCTCGCCTTATGTTGTCGCGAAAATGAAGGAGGTCAAGGCTTCATTTGGTTTTGAAGCTAATGGTGGCGGTGTTTTTCCGGAAATGATGAGTAGAGACGGTGGAAGAACCACGATTGAGCTTTTAAATATTCTGGCCAAAAGCAAAGCGGGTCTTTCCAGTCTTATATCAACTCTACCTAAATTTTTTCAAGGCAGAGATAAGGTCGAATATGAGTGGACATTAAAAGACAGAATTATTTCCGCCGCCAAAAGTCATTTTAAAGGCGCGAAGGTTGAGGAATTGGACGGACTTAAAATCTGGCTTGACGGGAATTCATGGATTCTTTTCCGCTCCTCGGCCAATGCGCCGGAGTTTAGGGTTTTTACCGAAAGTAAATCCGAAAATCTGACCAAAAGGCTATTGGCCGAAGGAATAGGCCTAGTGAAATTAATAATCTCGGAGGCTAAATGACAATTTTGGATTCGGCGCAAGAAATAAATAAAATCGACAAAGGGAATATCTTGGGTTCGATAGTTAAGCTTCCCTACCAGGTTGACCAGGCTTGGCACGAAGTGGAAAAATTGGATATTCCCGAAGATTATTCTAAAGCTAAGGTAATCGTCCTTTCCGGGATGGGCGGCTCCGCGCTTGGGGGAAGAATCGCCGATTGTTTAACTCCGGATAAGACAGTCCCGATGGAAGTTTTTACGGAATTTAACCTTCCAAAATATGTGGATAAAAATACTTTGGTAATTGCCTCGTCCTATTCGGGAAATACCGCCGAAACTTTATCTGCCACCGAGGAGGCTATCGAAAAAGAAGCGAAAATTATAGGAATTTGTACGGGTGGAAAATTGGAAAAAATACTCAAAGAGCACAAACTACCCGTTTATGTGATAAGGCCTTGGGCAAACCCTTCCGGACAGCCAAGAATGGGCTTGGGTTATTCCATATCGTCAATTTTGACAATTCTCTCCAGACTTAAGTTTATCCGTATGGATGAAGATGAAATGCTAAGCGTAGTCAGGGCAATGGGAGAGGCTGTTTCGGACTTTGGTGCCGACGTGCCAAGCGGACGCAATCTGGCTAAAAGCCTGGCTCTCAAACTGAAGGGCAAAATACCGGTTCTTATAGCCAGCGAGCACCTTGTGGGTAGTGGGCACGCTTTTAAAAACCAACTAAACGAAAATTCCAAAACTTTCTCGGCTTTGTTTGACATCCCCGAACTGAATCATCATTTGATGGAGGGGCTGCGTAACCCCGCTCTCGCCAAAGAGTTCCTCCATTTTGTTTTTATTGAATCGGAGCTTTATTCCCGGAAAATCTTGGCCAGATATAAACTAACTCAAGAAGTCGTAGAGAAAAATGATATTAGTACCGATATTTATAAATTAAGAACAGAAACAAAACTACAACAGACTTTTGAACTTTTGGTCCTGGGAAGCTACATAAGTTTATACCTTGCTATTCTTTACGGCATTGACCCTGCTCCAATCCCCTGGGTTGATTACTTCAAATCCAAACTTAAATAGTCTTAAGCCATTTATCATTTCTCATTGGTCATTTATAATTGAATAGTTATGTCTGCCCGTCCATTTATAGCTTTCTTTAAAAACCTGACAAAGGAAGATATTCCTTTGGTTGGTGGCAAGGGTGCAAACCTTGGAGAAATGGTTAAGGCCGGTTTCCCCGTACCAAACGGTTTCGCCATAACCGTGGCCGCCTATGATGAGTTTCTTGGTCAAAACAAGATAATTACCGAAATTTATAGAATTTTAAAAACTACTAATCAGAATGACCCACAAGAACTCAACCAGGCGTCCGGTGCAATACAGAAACTTATCCTCCGCGGCGTCATCCCCGGCGAAATATCTAAGGACATAATTTCTGCATATAAGACGCTTTCCGGCCATTTTAAAAAGGCTTTGGTAGCCGTCCGCTCTTCGGCAACTGCAGAGGATTTACCTGAAGCATCCTTTGCCGGACAACAAATGACATTTCTTAATACCAGAGGAGATGCGAACCTCCTAAGTGCGGTTAGGGAATGTTGGGCCTCTCTTTTTATGCCCCGGGCTATCTTTTACAGAATTGAAAATAAAGTTTCCCACGAAAAGGTGAAAATCTCGGTTTTGGTCCAAAAAATGATTCAATCCGAGGTTTCGGGTGTGATGTTTACGGTCGATCCGGTTACAAACGAAAAAGATAAAATCGTTATAGAGTCTGTTTGGGGTCTGGGAGAAATGATAGTCCAAGGCCTGGTTGTACCCGATAAATATGTTGTTCAAAAGGAAACTTTTTCAATACTTTCAAAACAGGTTTCGGATCAAGCCCTCCAACTTATTAGGGTGGGTACCGAAACCAAAGAGGTAGAAGTTCCCAGGAAGTTTAGAGATAAGCAAAAGATTAGCGATGAAGAAATAATAAAGCTGGCAAAAATAGCGGATAAACTTCATAAACATTACTATTTTCCTCAAGATGCCGAATGGGCCAAAGAAGGCAAGAGTCTGTACCTTGTTCAAACCAGACCTGTAACTACAACCAAGGAAAAGACTAAGGTGGACGCGGCCTTAGGTGAAGATGTTGTCCATGCTTTAACGTCAATTCTGACAGGAAGCCCTGCCTCTCCCGGAATAGGTTCAGGGCCGGTAATAATTATCAAATCGGGTAAGGAAATCGGTCGTGTCAAGACAGGGGATGTACTGGTTGCACCGATGACTTCCCCCGACTTTGTTCCGGCCATGAAAAAGGCAACCGCAATAGTAACGGACCAGGGAGGTCAAACCTCTCATGCGGCAATAGTTTCCAGAGAGCTGGGAATTCCCTGTGTAGTGGGTACCAAGATGGCAACCCATATGCTCAAAGAAGATACTATTGTTACGGTGAATGGAAGCTCGGGCCAAGTATTCTTGGGTAGCAGGCTTAAAAAATCTCAACTGCCGGAGGTCAAAGAGAAGATAGTCGAAGCTAAATCAGCGACCAAAGTTTACGTAAATTTAGGGGAGCCCGAAAGAGCTAAGGAGGTGGCCAAATTAAATGTTGAAGGGGTTGGCCTTTTGAGAGCCGAATTTATGATAGCCAATATTGGAATTCATCCCAAAGAAGCAATCAAAAATAAAAAACAGGATAAATTTATCGAAAAATTGGCCGACGACATAAGTATTTTCACCGAGGCTTTTGAACCGAGGCCGGTTGTTTATCGGGCGACAGACTTTAAGACCAACGAATATCGAGCCTTGTCCGGCGGTAAAAACTGGGAACCCGAAGAGCCCAATCCTTTGTTGGGCTTTAGAGGTGCCTACCGTTATATCGCCAATCCCGAAGTCTTTAATCTTGAACTCCAGGCAATAAAGAAAGTTAGAGAAAAGTATAAAAATCTTTGGCTTATGATACCTTTTGTACGCTCGCCGGAGGAACTCTCGGCAATTAGAAGGATTGTTGCGGCGGAAGGGTTTTTTGAAAGTCCAACCTTTAAATTCTGGATGATGGTTGAACTGCCTATAAACGTTATTCTTCTTGAGGATTTTATAAAAGTCGGTATTGACGGCGTTTCGATAGGTTCCAATGATCTAACCATGCTTATCCTGGGAACCGACAGGGATAACTCCGAAGTCGCCAGAGCTTTTAACGAACGCTCTCCCGCCGTTAAGTGGGCCTTAAGGAAAATTATCAGAATCTGCAACAAACACGGCGTAACTTCGTCAATATGCGGGCAGGCACCCTCTACCTATGAAGATTTGGTAGAAGAATTGGTTCATTGGGGAATAACCAGTGTTTCTATAAATCCCGATGCCGTGAACCATGTCAGGCGTGTTATATTAGATGTAGAGAAAGAAATAACAAAAGGATAATACAATGGCTAAAATTTCCAGAATTTGGGCCAGAGAAATTTTGGACTCAAGAGGCATACCTACTGTCGAAGCAGCGTGCCTGTTGGATACGAGTCAGGTTGTCGTGGCTGCAGTTCCTGCCGGAACCTCAACCGGTACGCATGAAGCCTTAGAATTAAGAGATTCCGATAATCCAAGATATTTGGGAAAAGGTGTTTTAAATGCCGTATCCAATGTTAACTTGGTTTTAGGTCCGGCCATCGTTGGCATGGACCCAACGGGCCAAGAGGCGATAGATAAAAAACTGATTGAACTGGACGGAACGGAAAATAAATCTAAATACGGGGGAAATGCAATTTTAGCCGTTTCTATGACGGCTGCCAAGGCAGGCGCAATTGCCTCACGGCTTGATTTATATGTTTGGATTAATTACCTTGCCCAAGCCGCCGGACTTAAACCCCCCCTAAAAATTCCTACCCCGCTTTTTAATATGATAAACGGTGGTTTGCATGGGGCGGGAAATCTGGACTTTCAGGAATTCCATGTGATTCCCGCTTCAAATAAAACGTTCTCGCAGGGTATCCAGATGGGCGCAGAGATTTATATGATGATTGGCGAAAATTTGGCCAGACGCGGTGCCATACATTCCGTGGGTAATGAAGGCGGTTATGCTCCAAATCTTTTTACCAACGCCGATGCTTTAGAAGTCTTTGTCGAATCAATAAAGCAAACTCAGTATTCAATCGGAAGAGATGTTTTCCTGGGCCTGGATGTAGCCGCTAACTCCTTCTATAAAGGCGGTGAATATGTAATTAAGGATAAATCCTCCCCCTTAAACGATTCACAGATGATAGAGTTTTATAAATCTCTAAACGAACAATATCACCTGGCAATTCTGGAAGACCCTTTCCAGGAAGATTCCTGGGATAGCTGGAAAAAAATCTATGAGCTAATGCAATCTATGGTAATAATCGTCGGCGATGACCTTCTGGCGACAAACCCAAAAAGATTGCAAAAGGCCATTGATGAAAAGGCTTGCAACGCAATTTTAGTAAAACCCAACCAAATAGGTACCGTAAGCGAGACCTTTAAGGTTATTAAAATAGCCAAGGATGCCGGTTTTAAGATTATAGTTTCTCATCGCTCGGGTGAAACGAACGACTACTTTATCGCCGATTTCGCCGTTGGTGTTGGAGCGGAATACGCAAAATTCGGGGCCCCCGCTAGGGGTGAAAGGGTAGCCAAGTACAACCGTCTTTCTGCTATTGAGGTTGAACTTGCCCGCTTTAAAAAATGACTCCATCCGAAAACAGCAAGTTCGTTTGTCTCGTAATTTTAGATGGCTGGGGTATTACGGCTGCCGGTCCCGGGAATGCCGTATCTTTGGCAAATACCCCCAACATGAATCGCTTTATGGCCTCTTTCCCTCATACTCAACTTCAGGCAGCGGGTGAAGCGGTCGGTCTTCCCAAAGGGGAAGCGGGAAATACCGAAACGGGACATTTAAATCTTGGGGCGGGAAGAATTGTTTATCAGGATTTAGCCCGTATAAATATGTCAATTGCCGATGGCGGCTTCTTTAGAAACCCGGTTCTAATTGAGGCGATTAATCATGCAAAAAATAACAATTCCAATCTCCATTTGTTGGGACTTGTGGGCGCCGCCGGCGTCCACTCCAATATTGACCACCTCTATGCTCTGATACAACTGGCCAGTAGACTCTCTTTCAGAAACGTATTTTTGCACTTGTTTACGGACGGTAGAGATTCTCCTCCAACCGCCTCCAATACCTATATTAAAGGTATTAAAGAAGTAATAAATAAGGAAGGTGTTGGTACGATTGCTTCGATAATGGGTAGATATTGGGCCATGGACCGGGATTTTCGCTGGGAGAGAACAGCTAAGGCTTATTTCGCGCTAACAAAAGGCCAAGGAACTTTGGTTAACAATATTGAAGCGGCTATAGAAGATTCATATTCGCAGGGAAAAACCGACGAATTCATTGAGCCGCTTGTACTTACCGCCAACGGGAAAGACCCGATTGCTCTTATTAAAGACAACGATTCGGTAATTTTTTATAACTTTCGTATCGATAGACCAAGACAGCTAACCAGCGCCTTTATCTTTAAAGACTTTTTTCCGGAAAAGATTAGCTGGGGATTTGACCCCTACTTGGTTAAATACACTAAAAGTCACTTGTCCCCGGAACCGCATAGTAAAGACGGCTTTACCCGCGGAGAACCTCTTAAAAATCTCTACTTTGCTACTATGACCGAATACGCAAAACCTATTGTTGAGGCGGGAGCTAAGGTGGCTTTTCCGCCGGAAAGTTTGGAGATGCCTTTGGGCAGAGTAATTTCGGAGCATAACCTCAAACAACTTAGGATAGCGGAATCCGAAAAGGAAAGGTTTGTCACCTTCTATTTTAATGGCCAGCAGGAAGCTATTTTCCCGGGAGAGGAAAGGGAAATAATTCCCTCTCCTAAGATTGCCACATACGATTTAAAGCCCGAAATGAGCGCCAGAGAGATAACAGAGGCACTTTTAAATCGGCTAAGAACATCGCTTGACTACTCATTTATTCTGGTTAATTTTGCCAATCCGGACATGATTGGACACACCGGGAATATAGGAGCGGCGACTAAGGGTTGTGAAGTAGTTGATGAATGTGTGGGTAAAATTGCCAACTTCGTGCTTGCCTACGAAGGAGTGATGGTTATAACCGCCGACCACGGAAACGCGGAAGAAATGATTAATCTGCATACGGGACAAATCGATACCGAACATAATGCCAATCCTGTTCCATTTGTAGTTGCCTCAAGGCTCCTTATGGGTAAAACCCAGGAACTTCCTTCCGGTATCTTGGCCGATGTAGCCCCAACTATACTCAGACTGCTGGAAATAGACGTTCCCTCTTTTATGACCGGTAGGAATCTTCTGGAAGGGATTGATATCTAGGTTTATGGAAGCTCTAACAGGTTTTATTGTCGGGAATTTGACAAATCTTATTAGCCATTTCGGACTCTTGGCTGTATTTTTCCTAATGACAGCCGAGTCGGCTCTTATACCCATTCCGTCCGAAATAACCATGCCTTTTGCGGGTTTTCTGGCCGGGCGGGGAATAATTAATTTTTGGCTGGTGATATTCATCGGCGCTTTGGGCAACTTAACCGGCTCACTTTTAGCTTATTGGCTGGGTTATGTTAAGGGCGAGGAGTGGATTAAAATTGCGATTAAAAAATGGGGCCATTGGCTTTTAATTCGCGAGAGTGAATACGATAAAGCAAAAGCCTGGTATGTTAAATATGGTCAGGGAGTAACTTTTGCATCGAGAATGCTCCCGATTGTCAGAACCTTCATCTCTCTTCCGGCCGGAATTGCCAAAATGAACTTACCGCTTTTTATCCTTTTAACGTTTATCGGCTCGTTTTTATGGTCAGGGGTGTTAGCCTATTTAGGGCTTAAACTCGGGCAAAATTGGCAAGCAATTGAGCCATATTTTAGAAAGTTCCAATTGGTTATTTTGATTTTTGGAGTTTTGGGATTTTTTTTCTATATCTACCACCACCTGAAGCGAAGAAGAAGTTAATTAATTTTTGTAATATTTACGGATAAGCCCGACGACTTTACCTTGGATTCTTACGTTTTTAACAAAAATAGGAGACATTTTGGCATTGGCCGGCTCAAGACGTATCCTGGTTGCCTCCCGGAAAAATCTCTTTAAGGTCGCCATGCCGTTATCCAGAAGCGCCACCACTATCTCGCCGTTATTGGCAGACTCCGCCTGCTCGATAACGACATAGTCGCCGTCCCGAATTTGTTCCTCTATCATGCTTTCTCCCCGAACCTGAAGCACATAAACACGTTTTCTTCCCGAAACGAAGGGTGAGGGAATTGAAATTTCCGCATTCGGGTCGGTGTACGGTTCAATCGGTGCTCCGGCGGCAATAAATCCCAGAATCGGCACTTCCATTCCTTCCGAGGAGAAACCTACATCGGCACCGGTTAATTCTATAGACCTGGTTTTTCCTATTTTTCTTTTAATAAGACCCTTTTCTTCCAATGTTTGCAGATGTTCGTGAACGGTGGCCAAAGAGGAAACGCCTATTGCTTCCGCGATTTGGCGTAGGGTAGGCGCTGAAGCGGTAGATTGGATATGTTGCTTGATGAAATCTAATATCTGACCTTGTCTCTTGTAAATTATCGGAGCCATATTTTTCAATCTTAAATGGTAGAACTCAAATCTTAAAACTTCATCTTAAATCTAAAAACTTAATAAATATTTAGGCTTAAATTTGACGTTTGCGATTTGAGTTTTGAGATTAATATTACGATACAAATAAAACCCGAATTAGTCAATACCCAAAATAAACCCAAAACTATGGTAAAATTGTTTGGCAATAACATCCTCCGCTATGAAATTTAAACTCAAATCAAACTTCAAACCAACTCCCGACCAAAAACAGGCTATAGAGAAACTTTCCAAAGGCGTTTTTCAGGGAGGCAAGTATCAGGTCCTCCTTGGGGTAACAGGCTCAGGAAAAACTTTCACCATGGCCAATGTCATTGAAAATGTCCAAAGGCCTACCTTGATTATTTCCCACAATAAAACTCTGGCTGCCCAGCTTTATCAGGAACTTAGAGATTTTTTCCCAGGAAATGCGGTCAGTTACTTCGTTTCTTACTACGATTATTATCAGCCTGAAGCATATATCCCTTCGACCGATACTTACATCGAAAAAGATTCGGACATTAACGAGCTCATTGATAAACTGCGTTTGGCCGCGACAACTAATTTGTTAACCCGTCCCGATACGATTGTCGTTGCTTCCGTCTCCTGCATTTATAATATCGGCTCGCCCCGGGAATATGGGCATTTTGTATTTGAATTTACGGAAGGAATGAAGATTGCCCGTGAGCAGATTTTTACTCGTTTGATTGACCTCCAATATGAACGCAGCGAATTCGGCTTCCACCGGGGGACTTTCCGCGTCCGCGGCGATACCATCGATATTTACCCCGCATATCAGGACGAAGCAGTGCGAATCGTTCTTGATGGCGATCACATCAAGGATGTTCAGATGATTAATCCGGTTTCGGGTTCTGAAATTTCGTATTTCGAATTTCGTGCTTCGAGTTTTATTTTGTATCCTGCCAAACACTTCATTACCGATCCCTCGAAAAATACAGACACATTTAAGCAAATTAAAAAAGATATGGAAGAGCGGGTTAAATTCTTCAAGGACCACGGAAAACTGCTGGAAGCTAACCGGATTGCCCAGAAAGTGACATATGATTTGGAAATGATTCGGGAGTTTGGCTATGTTAAAGGAATTGAAAATTACTCGAGATATTTTGACGGCAGGGCTCCTGGCGATGCCCCCTATACCTTGCTTGATTATTTCAAGGAACCTTATAAAAACGGGTGGCTTTTGATTGTTGATGAGTCCCATATGACTTTTCCGCAGGTTAGGGGCATGTTTAACGGCGATAGGTCGAGAAAGGAAACTTTAATAGATTACGGGTTTAGGCTTCCGGCGGCGATTGATAACCGGCCCTTAAAATTTGACGAGTTTATGCGCCGGGTACCCAACTTTATTGCGACGAGCGCCACACCCGATGAATGGGAATTAAGTATGACCAAGGGAAACGGTCAAGTTGTTGAACAACTCCTTCGACCGACCGGAATTCCTGACCCGATGGTTGAAATCCGGCCGACAACGCATCAAGTCGCCGATGTTATTAAAGAAATTAAGAAGCAGACCAAAAAACACCAGCGAACCTTGGTTACAACCCTTACCAAAAGAACCGCCGAAGATTTATCCGCCTATTTGGCGGACCAGGGCTTAAAAGTTCATTACCTCCATTCCGATGTTAAAACTTTGGATAGGGGAGACATATTGGAAGATTTAAGGCGAGGGAATTACGATGTTTTGGTCGGCATAAACCTTTTAAGGGAAGGTTTGGACCTGCCGGAGGTTTCTTTGGTGGCGATTCTGGATGCCGACAAAGAAGGCTTTTTAAGAAGCGACGTCACCCTCGTTCAAACGATGGGTAGGGCCGCCAGACACGTTGAGGGGCGTGTTATCATGTATGCCGATAGAATTACCGGTTCGATGCAAAGAGCCTTGAGCGAAGTCGAAAGGCGAAGAAAGTATCAGATAAGGATAAATAAAAAGTACGGAATCATTCCCAAATCAATCCAGAAGCCAATTCGCGAAAAAGTTATAGAAAAAGAGGAGGAAGCGGGAGTTGAAAAGCTGTTCGGCAAGAAAGAATCGACCTTTATGAAACTTCCCCATATAGACTTGGACGGATTAACGCCGATGGATAGAAAGAGATTGGTAGGAAATCTTCGCCGGGAGATGATTCTGGCCGCCCAGGATTTAAATTTCGAACTGGCGGCGGAGATTAGGAATAAAATTAGGGAGTTGGGACTTTAGTAATATCTTCTTCCTCGGGAGATAAAAGTTTTAATCCCCATTTCCATTCATGATGGCTTCTAAAAAACTGCAGCCATCCGGCGAAAAGCTCGTGATTGAAAAGTGCATATTCTCTTAAAATTAAAGAAGCGTACGCGGTATCACTCCCGCCGTTTTGAGCCTTTACAAGTAGTTTCCTGTATTCATTTTGAAGTTTTTTATCTTTAGACATTTCCTCGAGCCTGTCTTGGGTAACAACTCCACTTTGTAGAAGCTCATTGAGTATTACCTGGTTTTTCAAACAGACATTTCTAGCTCCCGAAGCGATATCGGGGGTTGTGCTATGGAGAAGCACAAATTTAGCCGTGTTAGCGGCCTCTCTCAGCCTTTCTATTGCACCCACGCCCGTATTATACAGAGTTTCTTACTATAATCTACCGAAGGGGACAAAATTAGGGAGTTGGCTCCGTAATCCCAAGCCAATCTTCCTCGGGTATTCTCGGCTCGAAAGTTAAGACACCAAGCTCAATCAGGTGGACGATAAGCCTAATTTTTTTCTCTCTATCGGATCCAGACACAATATCAAATTTCCTGTATATAAGCGTTGCTTCATTTTTTATCGTCTGAGGATGGTTATTTTGTACAAAAGCGTATTTTTTGTAGGACATCCCGGCAGAGGTTATTCCTTGGAGTATTTGAAATTGTTTAAATCCTAGATAATATTTTTGCTCCTCTCCACTTTCAATACTCGGGGCAAGAATTACTCCTCTTCGGTATTCTCCAATTACATTCCATCGGGGGGAGGAGGCTAACAATCTTTCGCTAAAGTCCACTAATCTCTCGGACCTATTTTCGATAGTCATATTGGGGAATTATATCAATTTCTTTTCGATGGTTCTTTTCTTATCCCAATCCATTGTTCCAACGGCACACTGGGGATAAAGGTAACTACGCCTTGGTCAAGGAGTTTGTTTAGGAGAAGGATCTCGCCGCCATAGACATCGACCTTTTGAAAAATGGATGTTTTGTGATCATGGACTGTGTCGAGGGTAATTCCCAAAAAATCTGCTACTTCTTTATCCGAAAGGCCAATAAAGGCTAATTTCAAAACGGCGAATTCTCGACGTGTTATTCCCAAGTCTCGAACCTTATCCATATCCCATACAGGAAGTGAAGCCGACATTCGCTTCTCTAATTCTCGGGCTTTTTCGTGAATTGATTCAGCCGTCATATTTCCGGCAGATTATATCAGATGTTATGACATCCTCCCCGCTCTAAAGACGGTACAAGGTTTTCTTGAATACTGTTATAATTGCTCATACTCGGACACATCCGAGCGGATTTTTGCATGGGAATAACTTAAGACTAAAGACTGAAGACTAAAGACTTAAGACTGAAGACTTAAAACTTAATACTAAAAATGGATAACGTTATCCGTGTTCGTGGAGCTCGGCAACACAATTTAAAGAACATAAATCTTGATATTCCCAAAAACAAATTGGTTGTTTTTACGGGAGTATCGGGCAGTGGAAAAAGTTCTTTGGCTTTTGATACAATTTATGCCGAAGGCCAGAGGCGGTATGTCGAATCTCTTTCAACTTATGCCCGTCAGTTTCTCGGCGTAATGGAGAAGCCGGATGTTGACCATATCGAGGGACTGTCTCCGGCCATCTCGATTGACCAAAAAACAACTTCGAGAAACCCGCGTTCAACCGTTGGCACGGTTACCGAAATCTACGACTATTTAAGGCTTCTTTTTGCCCGCGTAGGCCATCCCCATTGTCCCGTCTGCGGCCGGGAAATTTCTCACCAAAGCCTAGACCAGATTACCGATTCCAGTTTAAATCTAATAAAAGAAACGACAACTAAAAATAAAACCGGCAGGTTTCTGGTTCTTTCGCCGGTTGTTCAGGACAGAAAAGGGGAATTTTCCTCGCTATTCGATAACCTCAAGGCAAAAGGGTTTAGTCAAGTGAGGGTTGACGGATATATTAAAGATTTATCCGAAGATTTTGTTCTCATCAAAACCAACAAACACACGATAGAGGTAGTGGTGGACAGGCTAAGTCTGGGTCTGGGCAACCTTAAAGATAAAGTCTTTGTCGAAAATCTTAAGTCGCGATTGTCCGGCTCATTCCAGCAGGCATTAAATTTGTCCGAAGGCACGGCAATACTGGCCCAGGTTAAGGACACAGGATTCGAAATGCCGCCGTATCCAAAGAAATTCGAGAATCACCTTTTCTCGGAGAAGTTTGCCTGTCCGGTTGATAACATCCAAATTCCGGAAATTGAGCCGCGAACATTTTCTTTTAACTCTCCTCATGGAGCATGCCCGACTTGTACCGGCTTGGGGAAACTTTTAAAAGTTGAGCCGGAAACGGTTTTCGCTCCGGAAATATCAATTACCGAAGGCGGCATCTTGCCCTTTGCGACCATGTTTGAGCATGATACTTGGATTTCCCGAATTTATCTAAAAGTTTGTAAAGAAAACGGAATTAATCCAAAGGTACCGATTAAAACATTATCAAAAGGCGAAAAGGAACTTCTTTTATACGGCACGGGAGAGCTTGAATACATGGTTGAAGGTACTAACCGTTGGGGGCACTATACACGGATATATGAGCGTTTCATAGGAATAGTCGCCGATTTGGAAAGAAGATATCAGGAATCAACATCCGATTATGTGAGGTGGGAGATTGAGAAATATATGAGAGAAAGGCTGTGCGGGTCATGCCAAGGGGCCAGGTTAAAAAAAGAATCTCTTTCGATAAACATTCTGGGGCTATCAATCTCCCAAGTCGCCTCATTTTCCGTTGGTAAAGCTTTAGAATGGATTACTTCAATACTATACAGCAGTGATGTAACTGAGAGGGAAAAAGAAATATGCAAGTTAATTATTAAGGAAATTCAGGAAAGGCTGAATTTTTTAATATCGGTAGGTTTAGAATATTTGACTTTAGATAGAGTTGCGGGGAGTCTGTCGGGCGGGGAGGCCCAAAGAATTCGTCTTGCTTCGCAAATCGGTTCGGGGCTTACCGGAGTTTTGTATGTCCTCGATGAACCGACAATCGGTCTTCATCAAAGAGATAATCAAAAACTTATCGATACTCTTAAGAAATTAAGGGACTTGGGAAATAGCGTCGTGGTTGTTGAACACGACAGGGAAATGATAAATTCAGCGGACCATGTCATAGATTTTGGCCCGGGTGCGGGGGAAGCCGGTGGGGAGGTGGTTGCCGAGGGAACACCTAAACAAATAGCCGTTAACACCAAAAGTCTAACCGGAAAGTTTTTATCCGGTAAAAGGACAATTAACCTTTTGCGGCAGAGCCAGCTTAATGATTCGAATCATCAAGACCTCACATTGCTAGGCTGTTCGCAATATAACCTAAAAAATATCGACGTAAAATTCCCCTTGGGAAAATTTGTCTGCATCACGGGCGTCTCCGGAAGCGGAAAGTCAACGCTTTTAGTGGAAACTCTATATCCTGCCTTAACAAGTTTCTTAAATCCTTTCTTTAGAGGAGAAGTCGGTAAATACAGAAGAATCGAAGGAAAGGAAAACGTCGATAAAGCAATCTTAATTGACCAATCACCAATAGGCAGAACTCCCAGGTCAAACCCGGCTACTTACACGGGAGTTTTCGACCCCATAAGGGAAGTTTTCGCAAATACCAGAGAATCCAAAACTTTAGATTTTAAGAAAGGAAGATTTTCTTTCAATCTTAAAGGGGGGCGTTGCGAAGCCTGCGAAGGACAAGGCCAAACCAAAATCGAAATGCAGTTTATGAGTGACCTTTGGATTACCTGCGATATTTGTAAAGGAAAACGCTACAACGAACAAACATTAGAAGTGGCTTACAGAGGCAAAAATATTGCCGAGGTTCTGGGGATGAATGTTGACGAAGCTATCGAATTCTTTCATTCCCTTCCGCAAATTTTGGTAAAACTGGAAACACTCCAAGAAGTCGGGCTTGGCTATATTAAACTTGGTCAGCCGGCAACAACTCTTTCGGGCGGCGAAGCGCAACGGGTTAAGTTGGCAACGGAACTTTCCAAACGGGCCACGGGGAGAACCGTCTATATTCTCGATGAGCCGACTACGGGACTGCACTTTGCTGATGTTGAAAGACTTTTGCGAGTATTACGGCTTCTCGTCGACAAAGGGAACAGCGTATTTTTAATAGAACATAATCTGGATGTAGTCAAAAATGCGGACTGGATAATAGATTTGGGTCCGGAAGGGGGAGAAAAAGGCGGATATATAGTTAGCGAAGGAAGAGTTACCGATATTAAAAGATTTGCGAAATCCTATACCGGACAGTTCTTACGAAAAACTACGTAGTCCTTTATACTTTAACTAATGCGACTTTCTAAACTGGCAATTCTAATTTTATCCTGCCTATTTTTGCTCTTCTTGCCAACGAGGGTATTTGCACAGGAAGAATTTCTAACCGATATCAGCGTCGAATACCGGATTCAGGAAAACGGAACGGCAATAGTCACTCACCAAATAACCCTCGAGAATGTATTTTCAAATCTGTATGCAACCTCATACGGATTGGTTCTAAATAATATTAAGACCCAAGATTTAAAGGCCTATAAGGACGGTCAAAGTCTTCGATTTGAGAAGAAGGAAGAAGGTGAGGTAACGAAAATAACGGTTTTTTTTGCTGAGCCGGTGGTAGGCAAAGGTAAAACTCAAACTTTTAATGTCTCTTTTTCCAATCCTAATTTCGCGACCAGAACCGGTGAAGTGTGGGAAATATCTATACCTCGTCTTTCTAATGACAATACATTCCGCTCTTATACATTGACCTTGGCAATTCCTGCCTCGTTTGGGAATGAAGCGTATATATCTCCTAAGGCGATAGATTCCAGAAAAGAAGGAAATTGGCTTTACTACATCTTTAACAAGGAAAGCGTAGAAAAAACGGGCATAACCGCCGGTTTCGGCTCTTTCCAGGTATTCTCATTTACGCTTAAATATCATCTGGAAAACCCCTTAAATAAAAAATCCTCTACCGAAATTGCCTTACCTCCCGATACTGCTTTACAAAAGGTCTATTATCAAGAAATTTCTCCGCAGCCGGCCAACGTGTATGCGGATGAGGACGGTAATTGGATTGCCTCATATCTACTCGAGCCCAGGCAGAGAGTCGATATTGAGGCTAAAGGCGCCGTGCAAATCTTCGCCACCGTTAGGCCGTTCGCCAAGCCCTCGCCCTCAACACTTGAGGAGAATCTTAGGGAATCTACCTACTGGCAAACTTCGAATACACAGATTAAAGAGATTGCCAGAAGGCTTCAAACCGCCAGGGAAATATATAACTTCGTTTATCAAAACCTTAAATATGATTATGAGCGGGTTGCCCCCAATGTGGATAGAATGGGGGCGGTTGAGGCCTTAAATAGTCCCGACAAAGCAATCTGTATGGAATTTACGGACCTTTTCATCGCTCTGGCCCGGGCGGCCGGTATCCCCGCAAGAGAAATCAACGGCTATGCATATACGGAAAATCCCAAAATTCAGCCGCTTTCGCTTGTGGCTGACGTACTCCATTCCTGGCCCGAATACTGGAACGCCGAGGCTAAATCATGGATTCCGGTAGATCCTACGTGGGCCTCGACTACCGGAGGTGTTGATTTTTTCTCAAAGCTCGATTTAAGACATTTTACTTTTGTTATTCATGGCAAGGATCCGGTCAAACCCTACGCTCCCGGCTCATATAAATTAGGGGCTAACCCTCAAAAAGATGTATTTGTCAGTTTTGGCCAGCTTCCGGAAGAGAGAAATAGCCAACCTGAAATAAAGGCGGAGATAGTTAGAAGCTTTCCGTTTAGTTCCAGTAAACTATCAATTGAAATTAAAAACCCGGGACCCGTTGCCTTATACGACCTTGCACCCCAAGTCTATTTCGACAATAAGGTTAATTCGAAAGAATCTATTGACGTTCTCCCTCCCTATTCAAGTATAAATCTGACTGTTCTTGTACCGTATAGTTTCCTGGGCCGTTCAACTCCGAATACTATCACCATAAGCGCGCTTGATAAAAGTCTGGCTATTCCCACTTTTAAAAATCAGGTTATAATTTATGACTTACTGGCGATATTTCTTATTTTGTCTATCGTGATTTTTAGTCTTTTAATCCGGTTCAAAAAACTAAATTTTAATATCATCGATGTTTATTTAAATAAACTTATAACCAAGCTTAAAAATGTTAAAAAAACTTCTAACTCTGACCCCACACCTCCCAATAAATAAAAATACTTTCTCTCGTATTCCGGAAAGTCCCGGTGTTTACTTTTTTTTAAAAAAGGGCCAACCTCTCTATGTTGGCAAGGCCGTTAATTTAAAGAAGCGCCTGGCCTCTTATTTAAACAATAAAGTGGGTCCCAAAACCTTCAGGATGCTTAAGGAAAGTCGGTCAATCGGATATGTTAAAGTCAACTCGGAACTTGAGGCCCTGCTTCTTGAGTCCGATATTATTAGAGCCTGTCAGCCTATCTATAATACGATTTCTAAAGACGACAAACACGCTCTCTATATAAAAATTACAAACGACTTTTATCCGCGCGTTCTTACGGCCAGGAAAATCGATGCTCCCAGCGACGCGAAAGTCTTCTTTGGACCATTTCCTTCCTCAACCAACGTCAGGTTCGTTCTAAAACTTTTAAGAAAAATCTTTCCCTTTTCTGACCATAAAATTTCAAAGAACCCTTGTTTGTATTCCCAAATAGGACTTTGTAATCCCTGCCCGTCATTTATAGAATGGGTTTCGCAACCCGAAGAAAAAAATAAACTTAGAAGAAAATATTTAAAAAATATAAGAATGTTGACCGGAGTGCTCTCAAGAAAAACGGATAGGGTACTGGGGCAGCTTACCAAAGAGATGCAAAAGCTTTCGCGGTCTGAAAAATTCGAAGAAGCAGCAACCCTCCGCGAACAAATTAAGAAAATCGAGTATATTTCCCAACCGATTACTCCAATTACTTCCATTCTTGAAAACCCAAACCTTCTGGAGGATAAGAGGGACGAAGAGTTATCGGCCTTAAGAGGGCTACTTCAGAATATCTTGCATTTTCCCGGAGCGCTTACGCGAATAGAATGCTACGACGTAGCCCACATCTCAGGTGCCTACCGTACAGCCTCGATGGTTACATTTATCAACGGGGAATCCGAAAAATCTTTATATAGACACTACAGGATACGACAAACAAAAGGTTTTGATGATATCTCCTCTTTAAAAGAAGTGGCTCACCGTAGGCTAAAAACCTTATCGATTTGGGGCAGGCCTGATTTAATAGTTGTTGACGGTGGAAAAGGGCAGGCAATGACATTTTATGAGGTTTTTTCAGGAGTAGGTATCCCGGTTATCGGTTTGGCCAAACGCCTGGAAAAGATAATAATTCCCCTTGCAGACGGAAAATCTGTCAGTTTCATAACAGCATTCAAGAAAACTCCCGACTTTCAGTCGGGAGATGAATTGAACGTTGATATGTCATCCTCCCTTAAGGGAAACCCCGCTTTTCAGAGCGGGGAGGATGTCATAGAAGTCTCTCCCAAAGGTCCGGCTTTAAATCTTCTCCAAAGATTACGTAATGAAGCGCATCGTTTTGCCAGACGCTACCACCACCTTCTTATTAAAAAGAGCGTTATTCCTTGACAACAATATCCTCAAGAATAATACTTAAAAAGAGATGAAACGGATTCTGAAGCATTATATTGTAGATACCTATGCCTTATATATTGCTTCTCAAATTGCTTCGGGGCTGACTTTTGAAAAAGGTCTTGAAACACTTTTGTTGGCGGGTATTGCCCTTACCGTTGCCTCGATTTTAGCCAAACCCGTAATAAACGTTCTCCTTCTTCCTTTAACCCTAATAACCTTTGGCCTATTTAAGTGGGTTTCCTCGGCCATTGCTCTTTATCTGGTAACCCTCGTCGTATCAGACTTTAAAATACTTGGATTTCATTTTTCCGGACTAACCACAAAATTCTTCGATTTACCGTCAATCAACTTAAGCGGAGTCTTAGCCCTCATTGGCTTTTCTTTTCTGATATCACTAATCACCTCGTGTCTTTACTGGATTATAAAAAGCTGATTTGGCCAAATCCCTTCTTTCGGATATAATTTAGCTTGTAGTGAGAAACCTTTTTTCTATCTTGCAAATCATAATTGCTATTCTCCTCGTAGCTGCAATCCTGGTGCAAACAAAAGGAACGGGTTTTGGACGCTCTTGGGGAACCTCATCATCCTTTAGTAGGCGGGGTTTGGAAAAACTGGTTTTTAAGTTAACTTTTGTTATGGCTACGCTTTTTATTTTTATTTCTTTTATTCAACTATTTTTTTAGCCGCGCATGCTTAAGCTTCGTTATCTATTACGCCTTGTTTGGACATTTATTGTCAGATTTAGAAACGTTTTAATTCTGGGTATAGCGGTAGGTGTAATGCTCTTCTTTTCTTTAAGAATCCTTGCCCCGCTTATTATTCCCAGCCATTCCGAAAACATCGCCATAGTCGGTAAATATCGCCTGAACGCACTCCCCACGGAGATATTACAAATGATAGGAGACGGTCTAACAAAAGTAGACGAATCCGGCACGGTTCTGCCTAACCTTGCCTCCTCATGGGAAACACCCGATAGCGGCCAAACATGGATTTTCCACCTTAAGGATAATACTACGTGGCAGGACGGGAAAAAGGTAACTGCCAACAGCATCGTTTATGAATTTTCAGACGCCACCATCGAAAGACCTGACGATAAAACAATCGTTTTTAAACTCCTAAGCCCTTTTGCCCCCTTTCCTGCTATTGTTTCTCGACCTACATTCCGCAAAGGTCTACTGGGCACGGGTGAATGGAAAGTGGTAAAGGCCTCGGTTGCGGGATCATTTGTTCAAAAACTGACTTTGGAAAACAAAAAGGGTACCCGTAAAATTGTTAAGCTTTATCCAACCGAAGATAGGGCCAAACTGGCTTTTAAACTCGGCGCCGTTAACAAGCTGGAAGATATTTTTGACCCGGCACCCTTCGAGGGCTGGAATACTATCAACGTAACTAAAGATTTCAACAAAAACCGATTTGTAGCGGTATTTTTGAATACTCGGGATAATCTTATGGCCGAGAAATCCCTAAGGCAAGCTCTTAATTATGCTGTAAACAAGAACATCCTGCCAGGACCCCGCGCCTATGGGCCAATTTCCCCCAACTCTTGGGCTTATAATCCTCAAGTAAAACCTTATGATTATGATACTCAAAAAGCCATGGAAATTATCGAGGCTCTTCCCAAGGAAATTAAGGATAACCTCTCTATCGGTCTTGTTACCTCACCCGTTCTTCTTTCAACGGCGGAATCTATTGCCAATAACTGGCGGGCCATAGGGGTCAATACGCAGGTTCAGGTATCGTCCGGGATACCGAGTGAATATCAAGCTTTTCTCGCAATTTTTGATATTCCGAAAGATCCCGACCAGTATTCTATCTGGCATTCAACTCAAGCTGTGACCAATATCTCCAAATACCAAAACCCCAGAATAGATAAGCTATTAGAGGACGGTAGAGTTCAGCTGGACACTGAACTACGGCGAAAAATCTACTTGGATTTCCAAAGATTTTTGGTAGAGGATTCTCCGGCTATCTTTCTATACCACCCATTTTCTTTTACGGTAGAAAGGAAATGAGGCTACTTATCTGCTATAATTGGAACTCGTTTGTAATTTAGCCAATATGTTAAGAAGAAGAAATATTGTTATTATAGGCCTTTTAATGCTTTTCCTTGTTTTAGGGTTAAGGTTAATTTCCCTGAGGAAAGCCAAAACATCCGAAAACGTTGAAGTTAAAAAAGGTACTGTTTCGGAGGAACTTATTTTATCCGGCGATGTAAAGGCGGATAAATATACCTCACTTGCCTTCCAGCTGTCCGGCGAGCTTGCCTGGGTGGGAGTTTCCGAGGGCCAATCCGTCAAATCCGGTCAAGCTCTGGCTAAGCTGAATACCGTTAACTTAAGTGCCGACCTGCAAAGAGTCCGGTCCGATTTAAGAGACGCGGAGGCGACACTGGCCAGGGTCTATGACGAAGTCAAAAATCATTCTTCTGATGAAACACTTACCCAACGCGAAACCCGAACTGGGGCTGAAGTTGCTAAAGACAAGGCCTATGATGCCGTTACCAAAGCGGAAGAAAACCTAAGAAACGCCACTTTATTTGCTCCGTTTAGCGGAATTGTTGCCTACGCGGCTCATACATCTTCCGGCGTAAATATTATCTTCTCCGAAAAACAATTTGAAATCGTCGACTCTTCAACGATTTATTTCGAGGTAACCGCCGAGCAAACAGAAATTATCCAGTTATCGGAAAAACAAAAGGTCAATATAATCCTAGATTCTTTCCCGGAGGAAGAGCTTCAAGGAGAAATTTTCTACCTCGGGCTTACCCCAAAACCCGACGAAACGGGTACCGTTTATAAAGTCAGGATTAATTTTTTGGAAAAGCCCGGCAATAACAAAATACGGGTAGGCATGACGGGTGAGGCAAGAATTATTCTTTCCCAAAAAGAAAATGTTCTTTATATTCCTCCAAAATTCCTAAAATCGGACACGCGAGGAAAATATGTAAAACTGGGTAGCAAAAATCATAAGGTTTATGTCCAAACGGGAATTGAGGGCGAAGATAAAGTAGAAATTATAGACAAAATCAAAGAGGGTGATAGGGTCTATGATTAATCTTCAAAATGTTTGTAAGACCTACTATCTGGGAAGTGAAGAAGTCCACGCCGTTGACAATATTAGCCTGGAGATAAAGGAGAAAGAATACTTAAGTATCTTAGGCTCTTCCGGTTCCGGGAAATCTACGCTTATGTATTTGATAGGCCTTTTGGAACACCCTTCCTCCGGTAAAATTTTACTTGACGGTACCGATATCTCAACACTCTCCGATGGCGAGCTTTCCAAAATTCGCAACCGGTATGTTGGATTTATATTCCAATCATTCAATCTGATTAATAAATTTACCGTGTTGGAAAATGTCCTCATTCCCACAAAGTACGCCAAAGAAAAACTCGACTTTGAACCCCGCGAAAGAGCCGAACAGTTGCTTAAGGATTTCGGTATATACGATAGAAAGGATTTTTTCCCAAACAAAATTTCCGGCGGTCAACAGCAAAGAGTCGCCATCGCCAGGGCCCTTATTATGAAACCCAAAATAATTCTGGCTGACGAGCCGACCGGAAATCTTGACTCCAAAACCGGAGATGAAATTTTAGACCTTCTGGAAAAACTTAATAAGGATTTCAAGGTCAGCATCGTCCTTGTCACTCACGAAAAAAATGTGGCCGATAGAACCAGAACAAAAATCTATATCAAAGACGGCAAAATTGTCAGTAAATATTTATGAAAATTGCCATCCCCAACGGCTTTAATCACTTATTAAAATCAGCGCTCTCTGATTTTAGGAGAAACAAAACCAGAACTCTTCTTACTTCTTTAGGCATAACAATCGGTGTTTTATCGGTAGTGATGCTTATTGCTTTAGGACTGGGGCTTAAGAACTATTTAAAGCAACAGTTTGAGAGTTTGGGGGCAAATCTGGTAATTATTATGCCCGGAAGTGGGATTTCCGGGGAGGGAGGTATCGCCTCGATGAGGGCGGGGGTAATTGGTGGAGTCAAATTTGACGAAAAAGATGTCGCCAGCTTAAAAAGGGTGCCCAATGTCGATTATATGGCCCCCCTTTTCTATAAAGGGGCATTAGTCGAGGCTAATGGTGAAAAGCAAACAGGATATGTACAAGGTACTAATGAAGAGGCTTTTAAGATTCTTAACCTCGAGACGCTGGTTGGTGAACTATTTACCAAAAGCGATGTCCAGGCTAGGGCCAAAAAAGGCGTTATCGGTTATTCAATTGCCGAAAAACTCTTTGGACAAGCAGAAGACGCTTTAGGCCAAACAGTCAGAATTGAGGGGCAGCGTTATAAAGTAATTGGCGTAGCCAAGAAAAAGGGGGACCCCGATGTGGATAACGCCGTTATTCTTCCCTATAAAACAACCTTTGGCAGCCTCAATCCCGACAAAAGTTTTTTTACTATCTACTTGGGAGTTACCTCCGAGGATAAAGTAGATGAGGTAAAGAGTAAGGCTAAAGAAATACTTCTGAAAAGGTATAAGGAAGACCAGTTTTCCGTCAGCGAGCAGGCAGAAATATTAACTACCGTTAACCAGATTTTTGCGGTTGTTAACTCGATACTGGTGGCGATTGGCTCAATTTCGCTCATTGTCGGAGGAATCGGGATAATGAATATCATGTATGCAACGGTTACCGAAAGGACTAAAGAAGTCGGCATAAGAAGGGCGGTCGGAGCAACGGAAAAAGATATTATGCTCCAGTTCTTAACCGAAGCGGTAGTTTTGTCTTTATTTGGAGGAATTTTGGGACTTACCCTGGCGGCCTTGATAGTTTTGGGGATTCGGACATTCTTCCCGGCCTCAATTAATTTACTTTCGGTAATAATTACTTTTGTGATTTCATCGGCCATCGGCATCTTCTTCGGAGTCTTTCCGGCCCGCCGGGCAGCCAAACTCCCCCCGATTGAGGCCATAAGATACGAGTAAGCACGGTATACTTCTAGCCCCAAACCTGATATAATCTGGGCTCTGGAAACCAAAATTTCAAACCCCTGTATTCGCTGCGGAAAGGAGAGGAAAGTGACTAAAACCTGGCAGGTTAATTCATCTACAGGCAAAGTTACCTATACCCAAACTTCTTGTCCAGACATAGATTGCCAAAGGATTGTGGATGGACAACTTAGGGCGGAGCAGGCAAAAAGAACGGCTCAGAAACTTGAATCTACGTTGAGAGAATCTGCCCGAAAAGAGCATCTTGCCGTCTCCAGAGCGGCAAAATAGTTTAGTCTTCTTCCAGCTCTTTGTTCAATTTTTCCCAAAAAACAACCCGTTTCTTTTGCAAGAAGTCCTGGTGAAGGACCGGCAACAAGTTGCCAACGGGTGTTCTCTAAGTACACGCTGCGGAGGTGAAGCTTATCGGTTCAGATTGGCGAAGCCGGTAATCACCAATGCGTCTCTTTTGCTCTCGGGAACGCAGCCCTTTACGGCCGCTTCAATCTTGGGCAACAGTTCGTTCCACGAAAAGAGCGGCGCTTTCTCGATCTGAACCGAGTAGGGGACTATGGAAACCGAGATAATCCCTTTCGTTTTCATCAACCTTGTTACAAGCTCTCGCCCCTTCGGTCCCAAGGATTTCAGGTAGCGAGAACTTGAGTCTCGAAGCGGTCGCTCAAACCGTTCGATCCGAGACCGGGAAATGGTGAAATTGAAATGAAACAACATCACGTCGGGATTCGGCACATACTGGCTTGCTATCCGATGTTTCATCTGACACTCTCCTCATCTTCATCATCGTCAGATTCCAAGCCACATGCTCCGCAGCATGTAAATGAGCAAATCAATCTAACCTAACAAACAAAAAACAGGCAGCAATTGAGCCTGAATTGCTTACTTTAGATGAGAAATGTTAACACAGGAGATTATAAAAGTCAATGTTATGGGGTATTTATGGGGGTTGCCAACGCGATTCGATTACTAGTTACCTCCTATTTAATTTTCCCCAAAAAAACTCCCTCCGACCTTGAAAAACTGTTTGCTGTAATAGCCAAACAATTTCTCCGTCCGGAGGGGTATCTTGTACTTCAATTGCGGATTAATTCGTCCAGTCGATGTCTCCATATGGACTGGGAGACTCTTCATTGCTGATGATGACATCGATGATTTTTGAGTCATCGCCGTCGAGCATTTCTTTCAGTTCTTCGCGGGGGTCAATGACATCGTGGTCATCCTGAGGTATGGTGCTCACGTTATGGTATTCACCATACTTTTTCACATGCTGAGCTATCCATTCCTTGTAGTTGTGCTCGTTGACACCACTGAAATCAATTTCTTTAAGCCAAGGCATAGCGTCGAGCAGATAAGGCTTGCACTCATCGCTTGCACGAGGCAATTGATGGGTCCACAAGCTGTCGCCTGTCATAAAATCGAGGATGTCATATACCCCCTCGATGAGGCGTGGGCTCAAGAGCCGACCTGTGGTAATCGAAAGAATATCACCGAGATGAAATGATTTGATTGCCATTCCTTTTTCTCCTTTTTGAATTTGATTTCGGTTGAATGGATAGCGCTTTAGGTACCAGATTGCTCTGATACCCAAGGAGCTACCCACTCGGTAAGGAGAATTTGTTATCCGCAAAATTTCAAAGTGCCATGCACTAAATAAACAAATATCAGGCAGCAATTCAGCCTGAATTTGTTTACTTTAGATGAGAAATGTTAACACAGGAGATTATAAAAGTCAATGTTATGGGATATTTTTGTTGTGGCTGGGGGGAGTCGAACCAAACCAAGAAGTAAAGATAAAACCTTTCGGGGAAGCTTGAGCTTGAGGTTTTACCCTCACCTAAGCTCCCCCGAACTATTTAGGGATAGGCAAAGACGTCGCGTTGCCCTTCTTTCAGTAGTACCTCTCGGTAGGCCAAAAGGCCCATGACGGCAACCAGCACCGCACAAGCAAGAACCCAAAAGTGCGGGATGATCGCCGACCCGAAAACTAGGGCTACGACAAGAATGACAAGCAGCAAGATTGCCACAGCTTCTCCTGAATCGTCACCCAAGTCGAAGTCCACATCTCCGGATGAGCTTGAGGAACCGGATCCCCAGACGTCTCCGACGATGTAGATTACCTGCTCTCCCGTCCTTGAGGAGGAGTAGCTGTACTCCAGCGGAATTCCCTCACCTTCATATGGCTCGGTGAAGAAAACTCCCAGGGCGAGACAGACGAGGAAACCTGCCGCCGCAATGGCGAACATCTGACCGGGGGCACTTCTGACTCTCTCCCTGAACCAGTCAAGACGTAGAACTCCGGCCATGACCAGGATAACCGCGATGACCGTGTACACAAGGATGTTAATTCCGAACCACTCAGAACTGATTTTGTGGTAGCGGAAAAACGCCCAACCGAACACGGCGTAGGCTGCGAAGGTGATGGCGGCATACAAGAGCTTTTTGCCCATCCGCTCGTCCATGCCCTTCTCCTTTCAATGTGCGATTATGATCCCGAATAGGTCAGCGAAAATGATATCATAAACTCGCTGAAAATACAACATTATGGGGTAATCTAATTAATTTCTGGGGGATTTAAGCCGGGGTCCAGTGAAGCTTTCTTTTTAGTCCCGGCACCTCATTAATCGCTTTTTGGGTAAGTCTCAAGGCGGGATCATTATCTAAAATGACTTCGTGTGAGTTAATAACAGTTACCGAAACCCTTCTTGTAGAGAGATCTCGGTCTACATCGAGAACTATTGGGCCTCTTTGAAAAGTCACACGAGCAGTTCCCATATCTTTTGGAAACGACGAAATTTTAGGTCCCTCCCTTGTCCCTATCTTTAAGGGCCCAATCCTGAATTTAGGTTCTAACTCATGAATAGTCATTTCAATACTCCAGGCAGACAGGAAGTTTATCAGCAAGCATATCCGAAGTCAATCTTGGGGTGGCCAACGCGATTCGAACGCGCAACCTCAAGGTCCACAACCTCGCGCTCTAGCCGTTGAGCTATGGCCACCAGGTAATCGTGGTGGCAGTCAACAAAATTCCGATTTTGTTATGGCCACCTCGTCTTCTTTACCAAGGGTATATTATACCTCAATTTATCTCGGTTCTTCCAATTTACTCTTTGGGTCCACCCAAAGCATCCAACCGTTAACCCAGGTTCTATCGTGAACATCTAACGTATCGTACCAGCGGGGATTGAAGTCTTTGGATGAAATATTCCAAATGCCGGGCCTTGTATTTGAGGGATCAATCAAGGACAACATTTTTGCCTTAGAATCGTAGTCTCCGGCTATCGAATAATGTCCTGCGGGCTCGCCTTCGTCAAGGTCATCCATCCAGTCGACGACTACGATATTGCCTTTTTGCAAATGATAATCTATATCCGCAAATATCGCGTCGGTCTTGAAGTTTACAATCTTAAAAAATCGACTCAAATATCCCATCATCAGCTGTTGGTCCGTTCCCCACCATTCTTTATAAACTGCCCGGGCAATCTCTTTCTGCGTCTTTTTTATGTCCTGCGAAGCCAGAAGCATCTGGATTACGGCCACCCCGCACCAGCCGGGCTTTTTCTGAAATTTATGGTATTTTTCCCAGTTAATCCCTCTCATTATCTTGATTTTACTTTTTTAGAAGATTTTGAACAAGAGCGTGTTACAATCTTAAGCGTGGATATCGACAAAATAACGACATACAACAAAGACGGCCGGGCGAGCTTAGGAGAACTTTACAGAAAATATGAGCTTCTTCATCGCAAATTCGGCTGGGAAAGAAAGCAGGTCTATTCGCAAGAGCTCACACTAAATAAACGTATCCTTATTCCTATTTTTAGCTTCAGGTCTCCAAATAAAGGTCCATCTATTTGGATTTTTTCCGGGGTTCATGGGGAAGAATCCGCCGGACCCAATGCCATCGCCCAAACCATTAACTACTTGGCTACCCTTGCCAAAAAAGGGAAGTCTATCGTCCTTTTCCCTCTCTTGAACCCTTCGGGATACGTTAGAAACTGGAGGTATCAAAACGAATACCGGGATTCCAAAAAGGGGGTAAGCGTATCCGATAGCGAGTTTTTTCTCCCTGACCTTAAGGTTCCCGATAAACCCAGAGCTACAAAACCCTCCTGTGGGCAAGTAGAAAAGTTACTTAAGTACATTCTTGCCCTCGCCGAGGATTACAAGCCAATTCTATCCCTGGATTTACACGAGGATGAGGACCTGTCCTCTTCCTATATTTACTCTCAGGGAAGGCTGGGAGTAAAAGACCCAATTGCCGGAAAAATAGTCTCGATACTTACATCTTCGCAAATACCGGTATTCAAGGGTGGAAAAACACGTTTCGGTGAAAAGATTGAGAGCGGAGTCATTGTCAACATCAACGACGGCTCTCTTGATGAATTTATGGCCGCAAAAAAGATAATTATCGATGGAAAGGTTCAAAAAGGACCCGGGGCCAGTACCGCAATTGTGGTTGAAACTCCCACAATTGGAATTCCTCTTAAGAAACGGATAATGGCCCACCGAGCAATTCTTTCTTCGCTGGAAGAGTTTACTTGAGCGGGCAGGGGGAATCGGACCCCCATTCTCAGCTTGGAAAGCTGATGTTGAGCCATTCAACTATGCCCGCTCGTCAGAACATACTTCACTTATCGATTTTACTTTCTCTCGAAAGATAAAATCTTTCCGCTTTGTAGTTCTTCCTCTCAATCCCGCTAAGCGGGATTGTATTCTGATTCTAACAAAATTGCATGGCAATTTTGAAAGGAGCAACAAACTAGCGTCAGTTTCTAGAGCAAAGCTCTATGAAACGGGAAGCTAAGTTTAGTTGTGACGTGGTCGGGGACCAGGGAATTGAACCCTGTACCTCTCGCTCCCAAAGCGAGCATTCTACCGTCGAACTCGTCCCCGTCCTAACTTGGCACTATCAAATCACACCCGAACAGGAGTTATCGTGTGCCGAGGGTGGGAGTCGTGTGCAAAACATTACCTTGCTTGGCACTATCGAGTCACACCCGAGCACGAGTCATCGAGTGCCGAGGGTGGGAGTCGAACCCACACGTCGCAAATGCGACACAGGATTTTAAGTCCTGTGCGTCTACCATTCCGCCACCTCGGCCTACATTATCTAGTTAATAATCTTATTTTAATTTGCCTAATCGTCGATTTTCCTCGCCTGTCAAGCAGGCCAACTCGGACTTGCGTCCTCCGTTCCGTTCCGCCCGCCTGCAAAAGCTTCCGCTGCAAACTGCGTAAGCTGTTAGCGGATGCGGGCAGGCCACCTCGGCTAATGTTAAAGGTTAGCCTTATATTGTACTACACAATTGACAAAATCTCAGCAAATTCTTAAGCTAGAAGTAGAGAGTCAAGGGGGGTGATAAGAATGAAAAAATATGGGAGTTTCTTAATGGTTTGGGTAATCAATTTCGCTGTAATTACAATAGCCTTCGTAATTTGTTCTAAAAGTATTGTCCTAGGCACGTGGCGTTTGACTCCACTTTTGGCCGGAATCGTTGCCTCGTTTTTATTAACCCTAATTTGCAGGCTTTCTAAACTCATCTCGCACAAATTAGGCTTAAAAATAAAAGGCCGGGCCAAGAAGTTTCTTTTTTACTGGGGTATAAATTCTGTGGCTATTTGGCTAATCGCCAGATTTGCATATTTGACCGGTTTGGGTATCAGTGCTTTTTACTGGGCAATCGTCTTAGGATTTGTAACCAGCTTTGCACAGTGGGCGCTGAGGCAAGGTCTAAAAGCGACTAAACTTCTTAAATAAACTGCAGGGGGGCAAAAGAGTGCCTCTGGGAGGAATCGAACCTCCATCCTCGGTTCCGAAGACCGATGCTCTATCCGTTAAGCCACAGAGGCGAGTTTCTGGTAGAATTATACATCAAATGGCCGATTTTACCCAGACTATTGAGGAAATCGAGAAAGAGATACGCGAAACCCCCTATCATAAAGGAACAGAGCATCATATCGGGAAACTCCGAGCTAGACTCGCCAGGCTAAAAGATAGACAAATTGAGCAGATTATAAAAAAAGGTGGAGGTGGAGGGGGATATGCCGTTAAAAAAGAGGGTGATGCCAGCGTAGTTCTTGTCGGCCATCCTTCGGTTGGCAAATCGACCCTTCTTAACGCCCTGACAAACGCTAAATCTAAAACCGCGCCCTACGCTTTTACCACTGTTTCGGTTATTCCGGGAATGATGCTTTATAAAAGTGCATATATCCAAATACTCGATGTTCCGGGGCTTATCGAAGGGGCAGAAGAGGGAAAAGGTAGAGGCCGAGAGGTTCTTTCCGTGGCCAGGGCGACGGACCTGCTCTTAATAATGACCGACCTCCAAAGAAAAGGTTCATTTAAAAATATTCTAAACGCTCTAGAAAAAAATGGAATTAGGGTAAATAAAACTCCTCCCCAGGTAGTAATTGATAAAAAGCCCGGCGGAGGAGTAGTTATACGTTCCAATGTTGAACAAGAAGTGGGCAAAGAAACCATTAAAGATATTGCTCTCGAATTTGGCCTTAAAAATGCAGAAATTACGATAAAAGAGAAGCTCTCTCTGGATGGTCTCATCGACGCCTTTGCCGTAAATCGCGTTTGGCTACCGGCAATTTTCGTGGTTAATAAGTCCGATCTCTTGGAAAATTCGGTGCCGTTCCACTATGATTCGAATCATGGAAACGGAGTATTTTATATAAGTGCCCAAAAGGGTATTGGTTTGGAAGGGCTTAAGGAAAAAATCTATGAATCCCTTAATCTCGTGAGGATTTATTTGGTGAGAGAGGGAGAAGAGCCTGGCTTTGAAAACCCCATTGTTATGAAAGAGGGACAAACTCTTCTAGAAGTCGCTGAAAAAATTGGAACCGAGTTTGCCGAAGGAAAGAATTTGGCTAAAATTTGGGGCTCGCAGGCTCGATTTCCAGGCCAGGAGACTTCCCTGACCACTAAGGTTACCGACGGTCTTCAAATAAGATTTATCTAATAAAGGCTTTTTTGGTATAATTGCAATGTTTAGTAAGGTAGTAAGGGCAAGTGGCGGAATTGGTAAGCATAGCTTGGCCAATTCACAATTTAAAATAAGGGCAAGTGGCGGAATTGGTAGACGCGCAGGCATCAGAAGCCTGTGAGCTTTACGCTCTTGGGGGTTCGAGTCCTCTCTTGCCCACTACGCACTCGTGGCGGAATTGGCATACGCGATAGCTTGAGGAGCTATGCCCGTAAGGGCGTGGGAGTCCGAGTCTCCCCGAGTGCACTCACATATATTGAGAACATTTAGGGACACTTAGCTCAGTTGGCTAGAGCACTTCGTTTACATCGAAGGGGTCGGGGGTTCGAGTCCCTCAGTGTCCACTAAGCCGAGCTAAGATAATGTCAGAATCTGAGAGCCGAGATAAGTAAATTTGCTTTTTCGGAAAAAGCAAACAAGCTTGTCTCGTCAAATCAGAATTTGCCGAGATAGCCAAGATTTTGTACTATCTAACTATCCATTAATTGGAGTAGAACAGACCAAAAAGCTAAAGTCATTTCGGGAATTTTGTTTGCCCCATGTCAAGAGAGGGGCTTTGCTAAAGACATTCTTCAATCTGTTTTTTAGTGAAACTGAATTTCTTGATTTGGCTAACATACCTATCACAATCTTGTCCGTCATAGCACTTTCTCCCAAGTTGAACCATCATATAAGGTCTCATTCCAACAGGGGGCTGGTGACCGGTGGGAGGTAAATATTTTACGTGAGAAGAATTGCGCGAGTTGGTATCTTTAGGAGTAAAACCTAACGAAAGTAAACATTCTAAAAGTTCTTTGGAGCCAAATGCTTTACAACTCATTTAAAGTAGAAGTCTGCGCGGGGGGAAAAATATTTCAAAAAAGCAATTTCATTCCATGAAGGTTCTTTTCCCCGGCTTTCTTGTTCAACTTCCTTAGGCTCAGGACGTGGGCTATATCTAATCATTTTACGAACCATGTCAGGCACTTCAAAGTGAGAGAAAATTAGATCGTTGATGAAGTAGTCAAGTTCTATTTGAGAGTCTGCTTCCGTAAAGATATCGTACTGCGGGAGATCTGCTATCCATGCCCCACTTTTCCCCCTATGTATGCTCACAAGAATTTTATTTGGAAGAGAATCTATAATACCAGAAAGGCTATCTTGATCTAGACTCATGAGCAGTAAGGTTATATCCATTATACATACAAGTCAAGTAAATCTTAATGGGTAATAAAATATCTATCTAGCAATTACTTTTCTTACCTTGTGGGATAGCAATAGCTTAGGGCTTTAGCCCCTTTTGCTATCGCGCGTATATACTTTTTATCTGTTATAGGCCTCTGTTTTATATAATAAGTTAATTCCCTTTAGGCACGCGAAGGGTAGAGAAGCATCGCGCAATCTACGTTGTATACAGTAAAAAAGTTACCTGTTAGTTGGATACGCCCTTGCTCCAATTATACGAAGGATGTCTTTTTTATCCAACTGTCTTTTGTTTTCTGTTCTTTTCCATTCCTCGGACATTCTTCGGTACACAGGAAGCATCATAATGTGGCTATTATATAAATCAGTTGGTTTCTTAATAGCCCGCGAGAATGGTTTCCCTGAACCTTCACATATATATCGAGCGAATGCCAAATATTTTACTTCCTGAGAGTCGTTACCATCAAAACCTTCAAACGTGATGTCACCCTTATCAACACCCTCTTTATCTTTTACCTCACCGTACCAATACCCGAGTTCATCAAACATGCAAAGAATATCTAGTACTTCATTGCACTCGCTTTCAGAGAGAGTGTCCTCATCGTTGTAAACGTGTTGGCTGATTGTCTTATACTCAAGTTCATATCCACATTCGATAGCTTCTCTGCAACGAGCGTATGATTTTGCATCTTTCGGATACAAAGCTTCTAAAATCAAATATTGATTAGACAAAAGCAATCTTTCCACCCTCGTGAGTTTCATGGATTGATTATATCATTGACTGCAAATACTTCCAGGTTTGGTATAATATAGACAAGTTCGAGGCTAAGACGTTATTTGACTAATGAGATACAAACATATTTTTATAGTTTTGCTAATCCTTCTCCTCGCAGGACTGTTTTATTGGTTTCAAGTCCGCCCAGCCCGTATAAGGGTAATGTGCAATAAGTATGTTGACGAAAGGGTTGATGATCCTGGCGACATAACCCTTCTAGAAGGAAATAATCTTTACAGAAGATGTATGGTTAGCCATGGTTTGAAACCGGAAGACATTGTTAAAATAAATTAGCAGAGCGTATTAGCTTTTAGCCCCAACTTCCTTCAATATCTCAATTTTGGTATAATTCAGCAGATAGAAAGAGGTTTTTTGACCAACTAGCCGAGATAGCCAAGGTGGTCACGGCGGGCGCCTGAAGAGCGTCAGATGGCTGTTCGACTCAGCCTCTCGGCACCACGCGGGCGTAGTTTACCGGTAAAACGCTTCCTTGCCAAGGAAGAGACAGTGGGTCCAATTCCCATCGCCCGCTCCGAGCCCCCGTAGCTCAATGGATAGAGCGCATCGGTTCTAACGATAGGGTTGCGCGTTCGACTCGCGCCGGGGGCACACTTCGAAAAGCTCAGTGTAAACTATACCGATGCGTTTAATTTTTTCCCTTTTCTTAAGCTTCTTTTTATTAATTTTTAGCCTAAAATCGGCTTACGCCACATATGAGCCTTCCGCGGTTTCTAACAACCTTTACGGAATTCACATAATTGACCCTTCCGATTTGGAAGATGCGGCTAAACTGGTAAATTCCGGCGGAGGAGACTGGGGATACGTAACCCTTGTAATTCAGCAAACCCAAAGAGATACAAACTTATGGCAAGGTGTTTTTGATAAGGCCAGAAGGCTGCATCTTATTCCAATTGTCCGTATCGCCACCCGCCCTATCGGGGAAGTTTGGGAAAAACCAAGTTTTGGCGATATTGACGGTTGGATAAGCTTCCTAAATTCCCTAAATTGGGTAGTTACGAATCGCTATGTAATAATCGGAAACGAACCTAATCATGCCAAAGAGTGGGGTGGGGAAGTTAATCCCGAAGAATACGCTTCTTTTGCCAACGAATTTGCCGAAAAATTAAAAGGTTCTTCTCCTAACTTTTTCATCATGCTTTCAGGAATGGATGCGTCAGCTTCCAACTCGAAAATAACAATGGATGAGTCCGTCTTCCTAAAAAGAATGTTAAAAGCCAAACCTAATCTCTTTAATAATATTGACGGTTGGGCATCGCATTCCTACCCAAACCCGGGCTTTTCGGGTGACGAAAATGCCTCCGGTAGAGGAACCGTCCGCACCTATGATTGGGAGGAAAGTCTAATCAGAAGTTTGGGCGTAGAAAAAAGTCTGCCAATTTTTGTGACCGAGACAGGATGGGCCCACGCAATGAATGGTGAGAACAAAAAAGCCGTGGATACGGCCAAAATAGGCGAGAGGTTGATATTTGCTTTCTCAAACGTTTGGAGTGATAAAAGAATTGTCGCGGTAACACCATTTGTTCTATCCTACAAAGAGGACCCTTTCGATACGTTTTCCTGGAAAGACAAAAACGGTAATTTTTATCAATTTTATTTTGATATTCAAAAACTTGCCAAAACCAGGGGAACTCCTTTGCAAGACGATAAAGCCAAATTCCTCTCGATATTTGTCTCTCCTTTTCACTTGACCGGTTCTTTTTACTCAGGGGTTGTTCACATCAAAAATGAGGGACAGGCAATTTGGAACAAGGACGAACTGGCGCTTACTCCCGAGAAAGGAACTGCCTATGAACTAACCAGTTGCTCTTTTGACATACTCGAGCCTGGCCAGACAGGCTTTCTTACCTTTAGAACATCTTCTCCCTATGAAACAGGAAATTTAGTTAAAACAATCCTTTTAAAAAGAAATGGAGCCGCCATTTCGGATACCTCTCATTTCCAAATTATTACCTTTAGCCCCCCTAAAGTGAAATTGGACACCTTCTTTGCTACAATATTAAGGCTTTTTAAGGGCCTGTAGCTCAATGACTGATATAATCAGCGAGTCAAAGACTCTAAGAGCAGCAAACTCTTTAAAAAAAGATGGGCCTGTAGGAAAATCGGAATTTTCATAGCATGCCCAAATAAGGTGGGCCTGTAGGAAAATCGGAATTTTCATAGCATGCCCAAATAAGGTGGGCCTGTAGGAAAATCGGAATTTTCATAGCATGCCCAATCGGAATTGGGCCTGTAGCTCAACGGTAGAGCAGCACCCTCTTAAGGTGACGGTTGAAGGTTCGAATCCTTCCAGGCTCACCCCGCTTAGCGGGGTATTAGTCCGCTCAGCGGATTCACTCGCAGACTCGTTTGCCAGTCGGGTTCGAAAGTGCCAACAAGAAGGATGAGAAGTTTACCCCAGTCTCGCTTTCTTGCTTTTCATGGGCTAATGTGGCATTCTGACTAAGAGATACTGTCTTATATGGACCAAAATTCCGGTAACTCCGCAGATTCCTTTTCCTTCTGGAAAAACCTAATACTGATTGTAATATTTTTTGCTATCACACCCTTGAGTTTAGGAGCAAGCCTTTTTTCGCTAATTTCTCTTTCTACTAACCAAAAGGTCGAAAAGAAAGTTGCTCAAGAGTCCCCCAACTTTGTAAAGTCTCCGCTATCGGGAGTTAGGGTATTTGCCTCTCTCCCCACAGACTTGCCTTCCATTTCAGGTCAGGCCTTCTCGGCCGATGCCAGAGGCGAGATAGTCAGACAATACTTGGCCTTCTATGACTCACCGCTTGAGCCATACTCCGCCTTTATCGTCGAAACGTCCGATAAATACCAACTCGATTACCGACTGATAACCGCTATCGCCCAGAAGGAATCCAACCTTTGTAAAATAATTCCTCCGGAAAGTTACAATTGCTGGGGGTGGGGAATACACAGTCAGGGAACACTTGGATTTAATTCATTTGCGGAAGGCATAGAGGTGGTATCTAAGGGTTTGAGGGAAGAGTATGTTAATAAAGGCTATGAGACCATCGAGGAAATTATGGGCAAATACACCCCTCTTTCCAACGGTTCTTGGGCTATCGGTGTCAATAAATTTATGGGTGAGATGCAGTAAAAATTAACTTCCGCTGATGTCTGCGCATTACGATACCTACGATTACCCAAACTACTGGATAGGAAGAGACTACGAGCACGGCTCCGAGCTCATTGCCATTAAAGCGTTTCTCTCTAAAATTCCCAAAATCCACACGATATTAGAAATAGGAGCCGGTTTTGGAAGACTAACACCGTCCTATTCTTACAGAGCCAGAAAAGTGATTCTTACGGACCCCTGCAGCAAACTTTTAAAAATTGCCAGAGAACAGTTTGTGGGTAGGAAAAATATCCAAATTTTCCAGTCTTCCCTGGAAAGGCTAAGCGACAAAATTAAAGGTAAACAGGCGAATCTGGTAATTATGGTTAGAGTGATTCACCACATAGAAAATCTTGAGAAGGCCTTTTTTACCGTAAATAAAATTTTAAAGCCCGGCGGCTATTTTATCCTGGAATTTGCCAACAAGATGCACCTTAAAGCAACCATTAGGGAAGTCCTAAAAGGTAATCTAACTTTCCGTTTTGACATTTTTCCTTCGGATAGGAGAAGCAAACGCTCAAAGAAAACCGGGGCAATTAATTTTTTTAATTACCATCCTGACGTCGTCTTAGGAAGTCTTAAACATTGCGGGTTTAATGTCGTCGAAAAACGTTCGGTTTCAAATGTCAGAAGTGCCTTTCTAAAAAGTCTTCTTTCTACGAACACTCTTCTGGGACTGGAAAATATTCTCCAAAAACCCTTTTCGATAATAAATTTCGGTCCTTCAATTTTTATTCTGGCCAGGAAAGGTTCTTAGGACTTCAAAAAAACTAAGACCCTTTATGTAAACCGATTGAGCGTAATTACCACCGATTTGACAGACCTCTAGTATTATGTTATAGTATTCGTTAGATCCCGAGGCAAGCGTGTGTTTCACATTGTGAGCGTTGGGATTTTTTCTTGGGACCCCGCTTGCGGGGTCCCTTTTTTGGTATAATAGGCTTGCTAAAAACGAATTGTTTGCCCTTGTGGCGGAATTGGTAGACGCGCAGGATTTAGGATCCTGTGGAGGCAACTCCTTAGAGGTTCGACTCCTCTCGAGGGCACTTAAATGGAAATACTCTTTCTCGGAACTTCTTCCGGCTGGCCGCTTCCCAGACTGGGCTGCAAGTGCGAAGTATGTTCCTCGCCGGATGCAAAAGACAAAAGACTAAGACCTTCGATTTTAATAAACCGGAAAATTCTTATAGATGCCTCGCCTGATATCTACCACCAGCTCGCTAATTTTAAAGTCAAAACTTCGCAAATTGAATACGTTTTTATAACTCACGCCCACACTGACCATATCATGGGTCTTTACGATCTTAGTCATATCTATCAAAAAGACCAAAAAATAGCCTTAATTTCCACCAGGGGTGTTATATCTTCGATGAGAAGACTAATGGGTACTTCTATGCAGTCGTTCCAAATTCAAGAAGTCAGGCCTTTTGAAAAGTTTGCGCTGGGAAATGACAGCTTTGCCTGGTTAATCCCGGTCGAACACGGCTCAATCGAAACCTACGGTATAAAGGTTAAGGGCACCAAGCCGATTTTTTACGCGCCGGAGTTCAGAAAAATTTTGCCTTCCTCGCGCAGACAACTGGGAGATATTGATTTGGCCATCCTGGACGGCTCAAGCAAAACCTCGTACGGTCAGGCCATGGGCCACGAAACAATAGAGGAAGGAATAAGACTGGGAAAAGATATTAAGGCCAAAAAGGTCCTTTTTACAAACATCGGCCATAAAACCGATAAACAGACAGGCCTTGATGCTTTCGTCAAAGAGCAGGGAGGAGGCAAATTCGCAGTTGCCTTTGATGGGTTTAGCATAAAGGTGTAAACTAAAAACATGAGCCTAGAGAGAATTCATATATTGAGAAACAGACTGGATAGAAAACTCAATATATTTCTTTTATTTGTGCCGATAATGATTTTTATTCTTGTTTTGAGCTTATTCGTCTCCGCCTATAAATCCGGTCGTATAGCCTCGGAGCTGACCCCTACGGTGCTTGGCGGAGCCTCCTCGGAACTTGACAACCAATTCGATTTTCTGAGAAAATAGACGATAGCATGAAAAACCTACTGATTATTGCTCCTCTGGTTTTTAATCTTATTTCCTCCCCGTCCTCACTGGGAAATAGGCAAAAAACTTCTACTCCCGGATACCAGCTAAGAGAACAGCTCAGGACAATATTCGTAGAGAAAAAAGCTTCCCATGAAGCTAAATTAGCCTCGGTCAGAAGGGAAAGGATTAGACATTTCTGGGGACACATGATTACCCGCATCGAAGCAACCATAGGGAGATTAGAGCGCCTTATTGAAAAGATGGAACAAAGAATTGCCAAAATTAAAGAGTCGGGAGAAAACATTGACACATCGACAGCCGAGGGAGATATCCAAAAGGCTAAAACGCTTCTGTCCGGAACCAAGACCGATCTGGCGGAGGCCAAAACGCTTATTGAGCAAGTTATCCAAAGTGAAGAGCCCAAAAAGGCTTTCGGAGAAGTTATCGATAAGATTCATGGAATCAAGAAAAACTTAATTGAGATTCATCGGCTTTTGGTTCACGCTATTGGAAACATAAAAGGACTAAGGGTTGGACACGAGTCGCCAACTCCAACCCCAACTCCAACACAATAAGCTATGAAATCAAACTATGAAATCAAACTATGAAATCAAACTATGAAATCTAAAAAACTAATTATACTTTTAGCGACCGTCCTCTTGCTTGTTTTAGGGAGCGGAGCCTATCTTCTTTCCAGCGGAAAACTGGTATCCAATGCACCCTATGAAAAAGAGATTACAAATTTAGAAACTCTTTCCTCCTCCAATGAGACAAGCGATATCGAACAAGACCTCCAGAATACCGACCTTAACGATATAGACAAAGAGCTCGGCGATATTGAAAATGAGATTAACACCTCCGAATAAATCCTCCAAATGAAAAACATCTTGATTCTCCTCACGGGAGTCATAATATTTATTATTTTGGTGGGGCTTCTCACTCAAAGACTACAGAATATAAATTCAAGAAAGGAGATTTCGGTTGGAAATACAAAGATTAAAGTCGATGTTGCCGATACGGAGGAAAAGAGAAAACTGGGACTATCCGGAAAAACCACTCTTGGCGAAAACGAAGGAGTGCTTTTTGTTTTCGGGCAAAAGGATGTTTATCCCAGCTTTTGGATGAGAGAGATGCGTATTCCTATCGACATCATTTGGGTCAACGACGGGATAGTGGCCAAAATTGACAAGGATATTTCCGCTCCCGGCGAAGGCACGCCCGACTCGGCCCTTCAGCTCTATCATCCCGACAAACCCATTGATTATGTTTTAGAGGTTAATGCAGGTTTTTCGGACAAAAACGGGCTTAAGGTTGGAGATAAGGTTGACCTTTTAGATATCTAGGGCTTGCCCTGAGCCTGTCGAAGGGTAAACTCTTCAAGCTCTTTTACTCCTCCGAAGGCGATTCTGTCTATTACGGCCTTATCTGTATCAAGCATTCTTGCCGGGGTTATTATGAAGTTGCCCCAACGCTCATTTACCATATCGAGGGCCTCGACAAGCTTTTTTTTCCTCTCGGTATTTTCAAAAAGATCAAGTTGAATCGAGGGCTCGTGAGTCAAATTGAAAACCGAAACCGCAAGTTCCCGAACCGGCTTTCTGTAGGGACATCCGGCAAGAAGCCTGAAAGCCTCTTTATAAATATCTCTTGAATCAAAAAGAACCTTAGAAGTTGCCACGCCCCTATGCCAGAAGGCCCCGTCGCGAAAAAAAATTGCCAAATGAACCCCACCAGCTTTATATCCGGCCCGCCGGAATCTTGCTCCCGTTTTTTCTACAAGTTTGGCTAAGACGGGAGAAAGCTCTTCAACCGATTGAAGGGGCTTGGGGAGAGCAAAGGAGTTACCGTAGCTTCGCCTGGCAAAATCCACATCATCTATTTCCCAGCCGCGCAGCCTTAAGTACCAGTAATATCCCAGAATTGATTCGAATGCGGCTTTTAGCTTCCAAAGTGGAGCATTATAGAAATCCAGGACACTATATATACCCATATTGTTCAAGCGTATAGCGTTTCGTTCCTTAATCCCGCACAAATCGGTTAAAGAAAGGGTAGGGTAGATATTCGAGAAATTGTCCTTATTAATTTCGTCCAATCCATCAGGCTTATGAAGTCCGGCCGCGGTTTTGGCCAAAAATCTGTTCGGGGCAATTCCGATAGATACCGTTAACCATTCTCCGATCTCTTGTTTAATCCTCCTTTTTATCTCCCCGGCAACTTCAAACATACCCTTTTGAAGGGCAGGATAGCCTTCCATGTTCAATATAAACTCATCGATTGATTTCGGAGAAAAATCACCGGTATAAGTAGAAACTATCTTTCTCAAGGCCAGATGAACATTTCTGTATTTCCACGGGTCGGGAGCTAAAACTATTAAATCCGGGTAAAGAAGTTTTCCCTCCTTCACTCTCATTCCGACTTTTATGCCAAACCTTTTGGCCTCAATTGAGGGAGCAACTATACAGCCTGAGGGAGTGGCGTAGGCAGCAACCGCAATCGGTTTTCCCCGCAAAAAGGGGTTTGCCTGTTGCTCAATGGTGGCAAAGCAGGAATTTAAATCCAGATGCATAATAGTGGACGGATTTTTATTAAAAGATAAGGTGTCCATAAATTCGAAATTCGAATATCGAAATCACAAACAAACTCTAAATATTAAATGTTTTAAAATTTAAACATTGGAATTTAAATATTGTTTCGTATTTCGGATTTCGTACTTGGAATTTTTAGTCGGGTAATCCATCGGCTATCTCCTCCAGTCTCCAATGAAGGGTCTCGGTATTCAAAACCAGCCTGAAAAATAAGGTTTTCGAAGCGACGGAGAAAACATGGTATAGAATTCTTCCTTCATGGACAGTATGGTGGAATCCGATTTTTTCGATGGGGTAAAGGTGGCCGTCCCAAACTATCCACTTGGGAGTAACCTTTCTCTTGGTGTGGTCAAAAGCCAAGCTTACCGAAACAGGAGCCGAAATTTTCTGGATCATTTCTTATCTCTATTTTTAACCCGAACAAAACCCGAAGTCAATATCGTATTTTTCTAATGCCCCATCGTCTGGTTGTATCCAGCTAATTCCGAAGTAGTCCGCAGCTTGAGGGTCCACCTCATGATATTTCGGGGTGGGCCCTTTCTCGTTTATTTGCCGCTCAAAATCTACATCACTACATAGAACGGTAGAAATATAATTATGGTAGTATTTAAACAGTGGCCAAGACTACGTTTTACCCTAAAACCAAAAGACTTGAGAAACTAACCAGACAAGACGAAGAAAATTTGGCCTTCGACCTTATCAACGCCTTCGCTCTAGTTAAAACTCCGGCGGATTCTGCACTTTTACTGCACGATCTTTTAACAGGAAAGGAAATAAAAAATCTCGCCAAAAGGTTGAGAATCGCCAAGCTTATTCTTTCTGAACAAAAACAAGAAGATATAATCGATGAACTTCATTGCAGCTTCGGTACGGTTGCCAAAGTAAAAGCTTGGTTGGACGAAGGCGGCTCGGGTTTAAAAAGAATTATCAAGAAACTTCCCAAAAGAACAAGCGAGTCTGGATACAAACAGGCCTACCCCTCACCTAACCTTCCGGTTATTCTTTCTGCCGCTTTTCAGTACATTAAGTACGCAAAAGAGACAAAAACAGTCAATCGATTTTTAGATTCATTGGAACAAAAAGATATAATTGATAAACATATTAGGGAAGCTTTAGATGAGGAATATAAAGACAAATATCATCAAAAAGTCAGAAAATCATTCGTAAATTCTACATCACTACATAGAATTGTAGAAAATGAGGAGTAAATTATACATAACAACAATAAGCATTTTGCTTTTTTTATCCGGCATGATTACGGGGTGGTTCCTACATACCTATTACAATTCCCAAAAATCCCCGGAAAGCCCGATTACCCAGTTTAAACCCAGGCCGTTGGATAAATACACGATTGAGAATTTATCAAAAGCTCAAATTCAGCCATCGAAAATCGAGATAGGGGAGACGGTTAAAGAAGATAAAGAGTTTATTTCTTACTTTTTCTCATTTAGCTTGGATCCGACCCTGTCCGGTAAAAACAAGAAGAAAGTAACCGGGCTTATAAACATACCTAGCGGAAATGGACCATTTCCGGCAGTAGTAATGTTTAGGGGCTATGTGGACCAGAAAGCATATGCAACCGGTGATGGTACAAGAAGGGTGGGGGAATATTTCGCAACAAATGGTTTTATTACTATCGCCCCGGATTTTTTGGGCTACGGAGGCTCGGATGTCGAAGCCACGAACATTTTCGAATCCCGGTTTCAAACTTATACAACGGCACTAACATTATTAAAATCAATTTACGAGCCCTCCTTCGCCAAGGCTATGGAGGGCAAGTGGGACGGGAAGAATATCTTTATCTGGGGCCATTCCAACGGGGGCCATTTGGCTTTAGCCTTTCTTGAGATAACAGGCAAGGCTTATCCCACTGTCCTCTGGGCACCTGTTTCCGCACCCTTTCCCTACTCAATCCTTTATTATCTTGATGAAACCGAAGACAGCGGCAAGCTAATTATTCAAAAACTGGCGGAATTTTTTGAGCTTTACGACCCGAAGCTTTATTCCGTAACCAACTATTATGGAAAAATTGCCCCGGAAACCCCAATTCAAATTCACCAGGGAACAGCCGATGATGCGGTACCGCTTAATTGGACAAATAGCTTAGCCAAAACCCTCCAGGGCCTTAATCTTAAGCTTGACTACTTTACCTACGCCGATACCGACCATAATCTACAACCGGCTTGGAGTCAGGTTGTTGCCAGAGACTTGGATTTCTTCAGGAAGAATTTGACAAGCAAATAACAAATGCTTCATTATGGATTAATGAAACTAGTAATGAGACTTGCCGTTAACGTATTTGCTCTTCTGGTTGTAGAGTATCTGGTTCCGGGATTTATGTTATCCAACATCTGGACCGCAATCGTTGCTGCAGTGGTAATCGGGGTAGTAAATACCTTTATCAAACCAATTTTGCAGCTTATTGCTCTCCCGATATCCCTCCTCACGTTCGGAATAAGCGCTTTTCTTATAAACGTAGCGCTTCTCTGGCTAACCAGCAAATTCGTGCCCGGCTTTGAAATAGCCGGTTTTGCCACAGCAATTATAGCCTCTATTGCACTAGCGCTTGTTTCCTGGTTTTTACACAGGCTTGCTGCGGAATAATTAAAAGGCTTTTAACGAGGAGTAAGTGGTCTTGCTTCGTTAACGTTGATCTTTCTTCCTTTAAGTTCGGTTCCGTTTACCTTCTCAATGGCAGTTTTTACTTCTTCATCTGAGCTCATTTCAACGAACCCAAAACCTCTGCTTCGACCTGACATTTTATCTGATATTACAACAGCATCAACGACAGTTCCTGCCTGAGAGAAAACTTCTCTTAAATCATCACCTGTAACGGTATAGTCAAGATTACCTACGAATAGCTTCGTAGCCATACAAAAACCTCCTTTCTAAACCTTTCCCAGAACGATAAACGCCTTAGGAGGTAACTTAATTATAAGTTAAGATTTGAAATTCGCAATAGACAATATAGAATTGAAGTAAGATAGGTAATATAACATCCTCCGCACGCTAAAGCATGCGGTTTCCCTTGAGGGAGGATGATATATTAGGTTCAATTCCTCCACATTCATGTAAACTGAATGTGGTATCCTTGAAATCTATTATGAAAAAGTATATTAAGGCTAAAGCGGGACCGGAGTTGGGTTTTAGAACTTCCGACTTCTTTAAGGGAAAGAGGTTCGGCGGCAAGGCAAACCTTAGACAAGGAAAGCCTAATCCCTCCCAGTTTATAACCCAGCACAAAGGCGGCTAACTTGTGATATAATAGCCTCGCCACGTTCAGCTTGAACGTGTATTTTGATGCCAAATAAAATTACATCCACTATTGCCAAATCCGAAAACGGCAATGTCCAAATTACCTTCAGTATTCCTTTCGCTTTAGTTAAGGAGGAAAGGGAAAAGGCCCTAAGGACTCTGGGAGAGAGTCTCGAGCTGCCGGGCTTCAGAAAGGGCAAGGCTCCTTTAAAAAAGGTAGCCGAGCACACTGCCAAGGAAACCTTAATTCAAAAAACTCTCGAGGGTCTTCTGCCCAAAACTGTTGCGGATGCAATTGTTGAATATAAAATTAGGCCGGCAATTTATCCCCGTCTGGAAGTCCTCAAGGCTCCAGAAGATGAAGATTGGCAAGTTAGGGCTTTAACTTGCGAGCTTCCCCAAGTCAGTTTGGGTAATTACAAGGAGGCTATAAAAGGAGCGGCCAGGTCTAAGGCTATTTGGACTCCGGATAAGGGAAAAGATGTTGCCAAGAAAGAGCCTTCCAGAGAGGAAAAAGAACAGGAAACTCTAAAAATTCTTCTTTCCGCCATTAAGGTAAATATTCCCAATCTTCTTATCGACGAAGAGGTTAACACCAGACTTTCCGGGCTTCTCGAAAAAATTGAGAAGCTGGGGCTGACTCTTGACGGATATCTGGGTTCTATCGGCAAAACCCCCGAATCTTTAAGAGAGGAATATAAAAAGCGTGCCGAAGAGGCAATCGCCTTGGATTTAATCCTGGATAAAATTGCGGAGGAGGAAAAAATCAAAGTTGAGGAGACGCAAATCGAAGAAGTAATTAAAGTCAGCTCGGCCGACCCGAAAATGGCCGAAAAGCTCAATTCGCCCGAACAAAGAAGGCTGATTGCCTCAATCCTGCGCCGAAGGGCCTGCCTTGACTCCTTAATCGCATTATTGTAATCTCTGCCTAAAGAAAATGGACAAAACCCTAAAACCCAAAAATATTAAAGATATAAGACGCCAGAACGTTCTGGAAAGCCTGAAGGACATAGGCGGAGGCTCAGCCCGTTCATTAAAAACGGACCTTCTAAAGGGTACCTCGGAAGAATTCTTCAGACAGTTCATGGGCCAAAAGCTGGAAAAGAAATTCTCGGGCGAGATAATCCCCGGAGAAACACTAGAACTTAACGAGGTCTTCTCGGGAAAGTTTGCGGAAAATAAAAAACTGCAGGCACAAATTGTTCTTGAGCGCAGGCTAAGCGAGGAAGAAAGGATAAGAATGGAGCAAAGGTCCAACGAACTTAAAATCCAGCTCCATGCTTTGATGCAGGAGGTTTATGCGCTGGCGCAAACAACGCAAAATATCGGAGAAGAAGTTGAAGTAGCCTCGATGCAGGCTCCGGTTAATCCCGGTATTTATCACCTGGTATTTTTTGAGAAGCTTTTGGATTTTATGCGCTCTTTCAGAAAGAAAATCGAAAATGCCTCCCTTTGGCTTCATTCCTCCAACAAGCGTGCTGAAAAGAAAAACTACTGGGCAATGTATAAGAAAAAGGGCTCATCCTTCCTTCTGGCCCCCGACCACTACCTGCAAAGATCGGCCGGTTAACCTCTTTTTGTGCTATATTTAAATCTATGGAGAATAAGATAGTTGGATACTTATTGGTGGCGGTGGGAGTTTTGATAATTTTTTTAACCGCTTTTAGTGTCTATAACGTATTTGCCAAAAATGCCCAGCCGATAAAGATAGTGAACGAAGAAACGCTGTTTACCTTGAAAAACGGGGAGTCCTCCGCTCTGGATGCCTTAAATGTTTCCCCGTCTTCATTAAGCTATGTCTTCAATCTTAGTTTCCACCTTCTATTTGCAGGCTTTTTAATCAATGTCGGTTTTAAACTCGCGTCACTTGGCACCATGCTTGTCCGGCCTATTGTGGTTGATCTTCAGGCAAAAGGTCTGCCTAAAAAAGAACCCCCGGAAAAAAATAGATAGCCGGTCTTCCCCAAAACTGGCTCATAATATATAATCTTGGTGTGACACCGGAGGTAAAAACAAGAAGCGAGTTGATGCATATCCGCGGCGAACTCTTTATCGGAGCCGACGGTTATGCGCATTTACTTAAATCGGTTTGGCCCGGGTTTACACCGGCCGATAGCGAATGTGAGGATTATCAAGCAGTTTGTGGATATGAATCGCAAAGCTGGTCCGGGATGGGGGTCGTCGGAGCTCAATTCGTTCCTAATCTGAAAGAGGCATTGTTAAAGAATGCAAGGATTTGTCAGGAATGTCTGCCGGGAGCCGAAGAAGGCGAGTATATCCAAGTCTCTCACGCATAGCCTGTATTTTATCCTAAATTGTGGTAGTCCCCTAAAAATTGTATAATTTTGCCTACGGACGGTTAGCTCAGTCGGTAGAGCGGTCGCCTGAGGCGACAGGTCGGGATTCAGATGTTTTATGTATACGTGCTCAAAAGTATAAAGAATAATAGACTTTACACTGGCTCAACATCTAATCTTAATAAAAGAATCAGGCAGCACAATCTAGGATTAAGCAGATATACTAAACTGACAAGACCGTTTAAGTTGGTTTATAAAGAGGTGTATAAATCTAGGGCAGAGGCTTACAGGAGAGAGTTATTTTTGAAAAGTGGTAAGGGTCGAGAATTTTTGACAAATTTGATTAAGGACGACTAGCTCAGTGGTAGAGCGTCCGTTTGACGTACGGAAGGTCGTTGGTTCGATCCCAACGTCGTCCACCCGAGGGCCCGTGGTATACCCTTCGATAAACTCAGGGCATGCCGGTAACACGAATTGGGCCATTAGCTCAGTTGGTAGAGCGTTCGCATGGCATGCGAAAGGTCAGCGGTTCGAGACCGCTATGGTCCACAGACGCGAGGGGTTCGACTTGTCCTGAGCGAAAGTCGAAGGATTCCCCCCGGGTCCACCAATGAAAAACATCACTATCTTTTTTGCCCTGATATTGGTAATTGCCTTCTCCTGCCTTTTTGCCTTGAAATTTCTATCAAAAGAGGATGATTGGATATGTGTCCAAGGCGAATGGGTTAAACACGGAAACCCCAGTGCGGAAAAACCGGATAAGCCCTGCGGTAATATCTACCTCACCTCGCCCAAAAACGGAGAGAAAGTTGACAACCCTTTCAGTGTTACCGGCGAGGCCAGAATATTTGAAAACCAGTTTAACTACAGACTTAAAGATAAAGACGGAATGATTCTTGCCGAAGGGCCGGCCTATACGAACAGTCCTGACGTTGGAAAGTACGGCCCCTTCGAAATAAAAATTTTCTACACCAATCCCAAGAGCTCGCAAGGAACACTTGAGCTATTTGATTATTCGGCCAAAGACGGTTCCGAAACAGATAAAGTTAGCGTCTCCGTAAAGTTTTAATTAAATCTCGCTCCAAAATGAGGTACAATCTAAACAGTGGATAAAAATTTAGAAAATCTTAGACATTCGGCCGCGCACCTTTTGGCGGCGGCGGTCCTCGAACTGTGGCCTGAAACGAAACACACCATTGGCCCGGTTATCGAAGAAGGCTTCTACTATGATTTTGATTTCGCCGGGTACAAGTCTGCACCCGGACTAGAGGATTTAGCCAAAATCGAGAAAAAGATGAGTGAGATTGCACCTTCCTGGAAATCCTTCGAAAAAATTGAAGTTTCCGCTGCCGATGCAAAGAAAATGTTCAAGGACAATCCTTATAAGTTGGAACTAGTCGAGGAATTGACCATTAACCATCAACCATTAACCAATTATAAATCCGGAGATTTTGTCGACCTTTGCCGCGGAGGGCATATTGAAAATCCCTCCCAGGCTCTAAAGCATTTCAAGCTTCTCTCCATTGCCGGCGCCTACTGGCGCGGAAGCGAGAAAAATAAAATGCTGACCAGAATTTACGGAACCGCATTTTTCAGCGCAAAAGAGTTGGAAGAATTTATCGCAAGAGAAGAAGAGGCGCTAAAGCGCGACCACAGGATTATCGGGAAAAATCTGAATCTTTTTGTTTTTTCTGACTTGGTCGGAAAAGGACTTCCTCTCTTTACTGAAAAAGGGGCAACAATAAGGCGAGAGCTTGAACGTTTTATTCAGGATGAAGAAATAAAACGAGGGTACAAACACGTTGTCACTCCCGTATTGGCAAAAACCGACCTATATAGAACTTCGGGTCATTATCCCTACTACAAAGACACAATGTACCCTCCCATGGTAATCGACAACGAAGAATTAATCCTCCGCCCGATGACTTGTCCCCACCACTTTATGCTTTATAAATCGGAGAAAAGAAGTTATAGAGAATTACCTCTTCGATATGCCGAGCTATCACCACAATTCCGATATGAAAAAAGCGGAGAGCTTACGGGCCTATTCAGAGTCCGAACATTTTGTCTTGCTGACGCCCATATTTTTTGCACAACCGACCAAGCACTTGCGGTTATAAAAGATGTTCTTGATCTGATCAACGATGCAAACGGTGCCTTAGGTTTTGTTAAGGGTGAAGATTACAGATTCAGACTGTCTCTTGGGGACAGGGAGGACGAGAAAAAATATTATAAGGATAATAACGCCTGGGACAAGGCGGAATCCATACTAAGAGAAGTTTTGGTAGAAACTAATGCTCCGTTTTTTGAAGCAAACGGCGAAGCGGCATTTTATGGGCCGAAAATCGATGTGCAAATGAAAAGGGTTTCTGGCCTAGAAGAAACTGTTTTTACGGTGCAGTACGACTTTGTTATGCCCAAGCGTTTTAAATTAAGCTTTATAAACGAAAGGGGACAAGAGGAAGAGCCTGTTGTTATTCACCGCGCATCAATCGGAGCAATTGAGCGAACAATGGCATTTCTAATCGAAAAATACGCCGGGGCTTTCCCTGTCTGGCTTTCTCCGGTTCAGGTTAAAATCCTACCGATTACCGAGAGAAATCTGGTATATGCAAATAAAGTAAGTGGGGAACTCAAAAACGAAGGGGTGAGGTCAGAAGTAGATGAAAGAAACGAAACACTCCAGGCTAAGATTCGTGATGCCCAACTTGCCAAGATTCCCTATATGCTTATAATCGGGGATAAGGAGGAAAAGGCCCAAACAGTTTCTAAACGGGACCGCTCCGGTAAAGATTACGGCCAAATTGCGGTAGAAAAGTTCGCCGCCGGCATTAAGAAAGAAATAGATGATAAAGTTATTAATTAATAGCTTCTTGATAGTTGGCCTGACTTTTAGTAAAATTTACTGCGTAAATTGAAAAGTAGTACTCTTTTTTGGCGAACCGACGAACAAATCCGTGCCCCGGAGGTAAGAGTAATTGGTTCCGACGGAAAACAGGTCGGAATAATGAAAACCTCTGAAGCCATAGATAAGGCTAAGAAGGCCAATCTTACATTAGTAGAAATCGCACCCAAAGCCAAGCCTCCCGTTGTTAAAATTGTCGAATTCGGTAAATTTAGATACCAGGAAGAGAAAAAGGCGCGAAAAGAACACCGAAAAGTCAAAGGTGGTGAAGTTAAAGAGGTTAGATTTTCACCGTTTATAGCCGAAAACGATTACAGGGTAAGGCTTGAAAAGGTAAAAAAATTTTTGGGAGAAAAAAATAAGGTAAGGCTGGTCGTCGTCTTTAGGAGGCCTCAGATGGGTAGTAAAAGATTTGGGTATCGCCTATTTGAAAGGATTGCCGGGGAATTCGGCGATGTCATTTCTGTAGACATGGAACCGAAATTTTTGGGTAAACATTTAATAACCATAATCTCACCAACCGCTAAGAAGGTAGTAAAAAACAAAAATGCCGAAAGTTAAAACCAGAAAATCACTAGTAAGAAGATTCAAAATTACCAAGACAGGCAAAATCATCAGACGCCAGGCTTTTAGGCGTCACTTGAAGGCCGGCAAATCCCGTAAAAGGCTGAGGAATTTAAAAAGGGTAAAAGAAGTAAAGGGATTTTATGCCAAAAAACTTAGAAGGGCGATGGGAATATAATTCAAATATATGGCAAGAGTAAAATCGATAGCTTCCAGAAAACACCGAGGCATGCTCAAAAGGGCGAAGGGTTTCCGCCAGGCAAGAAGACGCAGAATCCAAACGGTCAAAGAGGCTCTAGTCCATGCAGGAGCCTATGCGTATCATGGAAGGAAATTGAGGAAAAGAGATTTAAGAGCTCTCTGGATTACAAGGTTGAATGCCAAGACCAGAGAATCAGGCCTTTCCTACTCAAAATTTATCTCCTCTCTCAAGAAGGCAAATATTCAAATCGACAGAAAAATCCTGGCGGAAATTGCCGTTTCCGACCCGTCTACTTTTGACAAAATCGTATCCGCTCTTAAGTAAAATATGATTAGAACCTTTTTCTTCAGCGGCCCCACTTCGCGAACCGCTTCGCGGGGTAAACTTTTTTTCTTTATAATGAATTAGGGCCGGTGGAGAGGTGGGTAAAATCTAAAGCTCTCCACCGAGAGCTTTTTTGCTTTTAGAAAATGCAGGAAGAAATAATCAACATAAAAAACGAGGCGATGGCTCAAATAATGGAAGCCAAAACTTGCGAAGAACTGGAAAGCCTTCGTATTGCCTACCTCGGAAGAAACGGCAAGTTTACCTCCTTTGTCAAAAAAATAAGGGAGTTTCCGGTCGATAAAAGAAAAGAGGCTGGAGCCACCATCAACGAAGCAAAAACAACGATTACCAATCTTCTTGCCTCGCAAAAAAATAAACTTAAGGTAACTTCCCGCACCTGGTTTGACTCAACCATGCCGGGAGAAAAGCCGGATGTCGGCCATCTACATCTTATTACCTATGCCATTGAAGAAATAGCCAGAACTTTTGAAAAAATAGGTTTTGTCAGAGTTCGCTATCCGGAGGTCGAATGGGACTGGTTCGCTTTTGAATCCCTCAATATGCCCAAAGACCACCCCGCGCGAGACGACTGGGAAACCTTCTTCGTGGATAGCCCCGGGCATCCGAAATACGGCCAAATGCTTTTAACTCCCCACACTTCCTCCGGACAAATAAGAGAAATGCAAAGGGTCCATTCGAAGAATCCAGGATTACCTCCTATCCGAATGATAAATATCGCCAAATGCTACCGCAGGCAATCCGATATATCCCATATCTCCATGTTCCACCAGTTCGAAGGCTTGGTTATTGATAAAGGAATCTCTATTGCCCATTTGAAAGGAACCCTCGATTACTTTGCTCGAAACTATTTCGGGCCGGAGAGAAAAACCAGACTCAGGCCATATCATTTTCAATTTACCGAACCTTCTTTCGAAGTTGACATTTCCTGCGGAGTCTGCAACGGAAAGGGCTGTAAACTCTGTAAAGAAGGCTGGCTGGAGTTAGGAGGAGCAGGAATGGTGCATCCTGCTGTCTTAAAAAACGGAGGGGTTGACCCCAAAAAATACACAGGTTTTGCTTTCGGTTGGGGAGTGGAAAGGGTTCTGATGATGAAATCCGGCCTACAAATTCCCGATATTCGACTTATTTACGGTTCAAAACTTGAGTTTTTAAAACAGTTCTAGTCTGGTCATATGAATGCATTAATTCCGGATAACTGGCTTAGGGACTTTCTAAAGACCAAGGCCACAACAAAAAATATTGCCAAGTGCTTAACCTTATGTGGCCCTTCGGTGGAAAAGATTATACAGGACAAACACGGCCCAGTTTATTCTATTGAAGTAACCACAAACCGCGTAGATTCCATCGGTATCTACGGAATCGCGAGAGAGGCTTATTCTATTCTCCCCAGATTCGGATTTTCAACCCGACTTCAACCGATTAAACAGGTTAATCTGGGATTTTCCAAACATGTCGATTATTTAGACCCTGAGGTCGATTTCAAACTCTGTTCAAGATTTACGGCAGTTTTAATTAAAAACGTTTCCATCAAGGCCTCGCCGGCCTGGATGCAAGAAAGACTTATCTCGGCCGGAGTAAGGCCAATCAATAATGTGGTCGATATTTCCAATTACACCATGCATGAATTAGGCCAACCTGTTCACACTTTCGATTATGACAAAATAACCGGGGCTAAAATGATTCTTCGAGAGAGCAAGAAGGGGGAGCGAGTTACGACACTGGATGGAAAAACCCACGTTTTACAAGGAGAGGATATTGTTATTGAGGACGGGTCGGGACGACTCATTGACCTGGCCGGAATAATGGGCGGAGAGAATAGTGCTGTTGATGATAAAACCAAAAATGTTCTCCTCTTTGTCCAAACCTATAACCCCGTGAGTATCAGAAAAACATCTATGGCCCTTGCCCAGAGAACCGAAGCGGCGGAACTCTTTGAAAAAGGTTTAGATTGCGAATTGGTAACCGTCGGAATTCAAAGGGCAATTGCGCTTTTTAGGAAATTAACCGGAGGAGTACCTGCAGCCAAAATTCTTGATTTATACCCCAACCCTTATAAACAAAAGGTGGTTTCCTGTAGTTTGAATTTTATTAACGAAAGATTGGGAATTGGCCTTCCCAAATCGGAAATTTCAAAAACCCTAACTCCTCTTGGTTTTTCCTGTAAATGGAGCGGTAATAATCTAAATGTACTGATTCCTTCCTGGAGGGCCAAAGACGTAACAATTCCTGAAGATATCATCGAAGAGGTTGCCAGAATTTATGGCTATCATAATCTTCCCAGTCTTCTTATGACCGGTGCCATTCCGGACCCTCTTCCAAATTCTCCATTTGAATTAGAAATCAAAGTTAAAAGTATCCTTAAGTCACATGGGGGAGTAGAGGTTTACACTTCCTCTCTTGTTGCCAAAGAACTCGTTAAAGACAGCGCTTTAAGATTAAGAAACGCTTTGGGGAACGATTCCGAATATCTAAGAACTACTCTGATGCCTTCGCTTATTGCGGCAGTTAGGGAAAACCTAGGGGAAAAAGAGGCTTTTCATCTTTTTGAAATGGCAAACGTCTATCTTCCCAGAAAAGGGCTGTTACCCAAAGAGCGCATGATGCTTGCCGGTATTTTTTCCGGCTATTCATATCGAAAAGCAAAGGGGGTAATCGAAACTCTTCTTACCCAACTTAATATTAAAACATCCTTCGAACCGGAGGATTCGCAAAATTTCGTACCAAGCCAAAGAAATATCATCAAAGCCCAAGGTGAAAATCTTGGAATCTTTGGTGTTTTGGAAAATTCCGACCTTATTTACTATATTTACTATGAATTTGCGGTTCCCCTACTTAGGAAATATTCAAAAGCCTTCGCCCCATATAAACCAATATCCAAATATCCTCCTCAAATAGAAGATTTAACTCTGGTCTTTCCCGAAAAAACCAAGATGGGGGAAGTAATCAACTCTATTTACAATTTACAATTTACAATTTACAAAATTGAACTGAAAGATATCTATAAAGACGCCTATACCTTTAGAATTTGGTATCAACACCCGTCAAAGACTCTGAGTAACCCCGAAATTGAAAAGATACGAACCAAGATTTTAGAAAAGCTAAAGCAGAAATTTGGGGGAAGCTTGAAATGACAATTATCCCGCCACCGGCATGAAGGATTCTACCTCATCCCTAATCGCTGGTAATCGTTCTTCCAATGCCGGCTTAATATTCTGCGGAACCGAATTTATAACATCGATCATTTCCGCTCTCCTTTCGGCTACGTTAAGCATCCCAACCGCACCTAACAACCAAATTGCTTTAACCTCTTGGGATGCCTCCTTAAGAGGGTCATCTTCGCATATTACTTCGACTAGAGTCTTTTCAAGCTCCTCGCCGGCGTAATCTAACCTTGTTCTTTTCTGGTCTCTGTTAAACTGTCCAAATTTGATTGCTTCATCCCAACGACCCGATTCTTTCAATTTCCTTATGCAAATTCTTATACTTTTTGGCAAACGGGTCTCCTTCGCCTGAAGTTTTTTGTCAAGCTCTTTTAAACAACCGCTTGTGGGCCTTTCTTGTCCCATATTTCCCTTCTAAAGTTACTGACCGAATTGTTACTATTCTATCACAGAATTGCAAGTTGTATAGCTTATGGGGTAGGTGTAGGGGTAGGGGTGGAAGTCAAATCCCACGGCACATTTACTCCAATACGAATTATTCTGTCGGATTGCTTTCCGTTCGCATCCTTGACTATAGCTTTTATTTGGTGAATGCCATCCGGAAGGTTTAGCGAATGCTCATAGGGAGGAGCCGTGAATGTCCTAATCTTTGAGCCGTCTATCTCCAAAATCGCTTCGACAATATCTGCCGTAGAATCGGCGGTAAACTTAATATCTAAACTATTCGGTAAGTTGGATGTTTGGTCGGCTGGAGAAATAAAACCAATGTTTATTGGATTAGCCGTTCCGCAATAATCGCTTGGGGGCGCGTAGCGGGGATCGGATTGGGTAGACAGCCAGGCTAAAATTCCTTCCTGCCACCTGTTTGGCCCGCCAGCGGCCGCCGTAGGATCTTCTTCTTTAAAGATAAAGGATTCCTTTTCGTCATAGTTACCCTGATTAATGTCAAACGGAGTGGCAAGTTTCCCGTCGGTTTTACAAACTTTAAGTTTAACATGCACGGGATCCTCCCCAGGCTCAGTACCTTTGATAAATGACTCTATTCGTGAAGGAAATCCGTCGTGTTCTCTATAGCCCGAAACCGAATCAACCAAGGCGGTTACAATTCCCGGAGGAGTTTCAAACTTTACATTGGGTTTACCGGCTAAAACCTCAAGCAGTATCCTCCTCCAAATTGGCGAGGCGCCGGAAACGCCTGATGCTACATTTAGCATTGGCGAATTGTCATTATTGCCTACCCAAATTCCCACTAACCCTAAAGAATTCCCTCCTATTGTCCAGTTATCCCTTTTATCGTTGGTTGTACCTGTTTTGACGGCAACTTTCTTTCCGGGAATATTAAGAAGAGAGTTTGTGCCAAATATCAAAGACCTGGCGTTATTGTCGGAAAGTATATCGGCAATCAAAAATGCTTGTTCTTCGGTTAAAACCCTTTTCTTCTTCTCGGGTTTGACCTCCTCGAGTACCTTTCCGTCGGAATCTTCAACCTTTAGAATCGCTGTGGGCTCAATCCTGTAACCTTTGTTTACAAAGGCGGCGTAAGCACCAGTTAGCTCCAAAAGCCTCACTTCTCCACCTCCCAAGGTTAAGGATAGTCCTACACGATTTAGCGTCTCCTGGGTAGGCTCGAGCGTAGTTATCCCCAAATCATAAGCAGTCTTTAAAACATCCTTTATACCTACCATGGCCAGTATTTTAACCGCGGCCATGTTTATGGAATTGCCCAGGGCGTATCTAATCTGAATGGGACCGCGGTATTTACCATCATAATTAACCGGTTGATAATCCGGCTGACCTATTCCTCCGGGAAACGTGGTGGGAACATCCATAAGTAAGGTGGAGGCAGTATAGCCTTCCTTAAAAGCCGTCGCATAGGTAACTGGTTTAATCGCCGAGCCGGGTTGTCTTAGGGACATGGTAACATTTACCTGGCCGTCATAATTTGGGTCGTTGAAATTTTTCGAACCCACCATGGCCAAAATTTCTCCTGTTTCCGGGTCTATGACTACCGCCGCCCCATTAGTTATTCTCTGACTTTCCACCTTGGCAATCTCTTCACTAACAATTGTCTGAGCCTTCTCTTGAAGTTTTAAGTCCAGAGTTGTCGTCACCCTTAATCCTCCTTGCTCAACAACCCTCTCCCCATACCTATTTTCCAAAATCTTCTGTACATACTGAACAAAGTGTGGAGCCTTAAATGTCGCTCCCCGTTCCTGAAAACTAACCTGCGCCAGGTCATCCTTCGCCGCCTTTTCCTGCTCCTTGGTAATATAACCGTCTTCTCTCATCCTTCTTAGCACTTCTTGGGTTCTTGAAATGTAAGCTTTGGGAGAAGAAGAATAAGGGGAATAAACTGAGGGTCTTTGGGGAAAGCCGGCCAAAATTGCCGACTCTATCAAATTTAAATTTTTAACCTTTTTGCCAAAATACGTCTCTGCCGCTGCCTCTACTCCCCAGGTAGTTCCCCCGTAGGGAGCCTCGTTAAGATACATCTGAAGTATCTGGTCTTTCGAATATTTCCTCTCTATCTGAATTGCCAAAATAAATTCTCTAACTTTTCTAAAAATGGTTCTTTCCGGTGTAAGAAGCACATTCTTAACCAGTTGTTGGGTAAGAGTTGAGCCCCCCTGCAATCTGCGGTAAAGAATAATATTTCTAATAGCCCTAACTATCCCTGTTGGGTCAAAACCCTGGTGTTTATAAAAATTTTTATCCTCTATAGCTATTGTTGCCTGGCGTAAAAAGAGCGGGACTTCGTCAAGGGCGACAGGTGTCCTTCTTTGGTTGGCAAAAATATCATAAAGCACCTCTCCGTTTCTGTCTAAAATCTTAGTAGAAAAACCTTCTCTACGGACAATCTTATCGGGAGAGGGAAGGTTAAAGGCAAATAACGGCAGAATAAAAAATGAAGCTAAGAAAAGAAGAATTACTCCCAAAAAAGAGAATTTCGCCATTTTAACGATAATCCTGCTTTTGCGCACTTTCTCGTAATAGTAGGGTGAGCGGGCGATCCTGCCACGAAATCTTTCTCTCCACATGATATCTCTTGTCATTGTATCAAAACGAGCTTAAAATGGGTATCGATGGATGGAATTGATGAATTATTGACTCGTGGTGTCAAAGAGGTAATTGTTAAAGACTCTTTGGAAAAACGACTAAAGTCCGGTAAAAAACTTGTGGTTAAACTAGGAATTGACCCTACCGGCTCGGAGCTTCATCTGGGACACGCCGTCGTTCTTCGCAAACTAAGACAATTTCAAGATTTGGGGCATAAAGCAGTTCTTGTTATTGGGGACTTCACCGTCAAAATCGGGGACCCGAGCGGAAGAACTCATGAGAGAAGATTGTTAACCGACGAACAGATTAAAAAGAACATGAATTCCTATAAAGTACAGGCAGGAAAGATTCTTGACATAGATAAGGCAGAGTTTGTTTATAACAGCTCGTGGTTGGAAAAATTGGGACAAGAAGGCATATTCGAACTGGCATCTAAAGCAACGCTTGCCCAAATAGCCGAGAGAGAAGAATTTCGCGAAAGACTAAAGCAAAAAATCGATATCCCTTATCTCGAAATGTTCTATCCACTTATGCAAGGATACGATTCGGTCAGTTTAAAAGCCGACGTAGAGCTTGGAGGGTCCGACCAGAAATTTAACCTACTGATGGGCCGCCAAATACAAAAACGCTACGGACAAAGGGAGCAGGATATCGTCATTATGAAGCTACTCCTCGGAACCGATGGGGGAAAGATGAGCAAATCCGCCGACAACTATATTCCTCTTACGGCAAATCCATTCGATATGTATGGAAAAATTATGTCCATTCCCGACAATCTTATACCCGAATACGCGGAGCTCTGTACCGATCTGACGCCAAGTAATCTCGAAGAGAAGGTCAGTCCCCTAAAACAGAAAAAACTGTTAGCAAAAACAATTGTAAAAATTTACAACGGCGAAAGAACGGCCGAAGAAGCAGAGTCAAATTTCGAAAAAGTATTCCAGAAGGGGAAATACGCCGAGAGCCTGTTTATCCATAAGACAATACCGGCCGGAGCGTATAAACCAGTTGAAATACCTATTTCTTCGGGGATAACCAGCGGCACCGTTCAAGCAAAAGACCTCTTTACACATGGTGCTGTTGAAATAAACGGACAAATTATATCCCCTAATGCCTGGTCGGATAAAATTGTTCTTAACGCCGGTGACATAATTAAGATAGGCGATAAAACGATAATAAAAGTTAAATGAACCTAACCAACCGCCAGAGAAAAATTTTTACCATAATTATCGTCATTGCCGGCACTTTATTGGTAATCGGCTCTTTTCTGCCCTTCCTGACGGCCTTTAGGTAAAATGAATCTAAACTCATCCACTAGAGAGCTCTCTTTAGTTGGACCTTATTATGCCGGCCGCCTGGAAAGATTGGGTATAACCACTATTAAAGACCTTTTATATCATGTTCCCCACCGATACTTGGATTTCAGTTTGTCTTCTCCAATCTCGCTGGCCCAACCCGGTGAAATGTTAACAATTAAAGGAAAGGTTGTTTTTATAAAAAACCAATACACAAGATTCGGAAAGAAAATCCAGATTTGTGAGGTTGAGGATGCAAGCGGAAAAATAACGGTGGTCTGGTTTAATCAACCGTTTTTGGTACAAACTTTATATCCCGGCACGACCGTCTCTTTGGCCGGAAAGATTGACTGGTTCGGTAGAAAGAAGGCGCTTGTCTCTCCCGAGTACGAGGTCGTTAAAAAAGGTAAGCGCCAACTTCATACGAAAGGCTTAGTTCCAATTTATCCCGAAACTTCGGGGGTTTCCTCAAAATGGTTGAGGGGTAGAATTAAGGAGGCCGTAGAGAGTATCGGAATTGTTGACGATTTCCTTCCCGAAAAAATTAGAAAACGCGAAAAACTTCTCGGTCAAAAAGAGGCTTTCGTTTCGGTCCATTTTCCTAAATCTTTTGGCCAGGCAGAAAAGGCAAGACAAAGATTGGCTTTTGACGAGCTTCTTTTTCTACATCTTAATAGCCTTAGGAGAAAAATTGATTGGCAAAGGCACGAACCGGCCCAAAAGCTTGAAGTCGATAGTAAACTTATAAAAACCTTTATCGATTCTCTTCCTTTTGCCCTAACCCATTCGCAGGAGGAGTCGGTTAACGAGATTCTCACGGATATGAAAAAGGGGTTCCCCATGAATAGGCTTTTGGAAGGAGATGTGGGTTCGGGAAAAACTGTGGTTGCCGCCACCGGGGCCTTCGCGACATTTCTTAATGGTTACCAAACACTGGTTATGGCCCCAACACAGATACTGGCCAGCCAGCATTTTGATACTCTTCATAAACTTTTCGACCCCTTCAAAATTAGAGTCAATCTTATAACTTCCGATATTGTTAAAAAGGATTTGGGAAGAGCCGATATACTTGTCGGAACCCACTCTTTAATTCATAAAAAGGCAGGTTTCGAAAAAGTTGCCTTGGTCATTATCGACGAGCAACACCGTTTTGGGGTAGAACAAAGAGCCTATCTTGTCAAAAAAGCTAAGGGTAAATCTATCTCGCCACATGTTCTTACAATGACGGCTACCCCAATTCCCAGAACCATGGCCCTAACAATTTATGGAGATATGGACCTTTCTACCTTAACCGAAATGCCCTTGGGGCGCCGAAAAATTACTACCTGGGTTGTTGGCCCGAAAAAAAGAGAGGCGGCTTATAAATGGGTTGAGGAACAAATAAAAACCAAAAAAAATCAAGCTTTTGTAATTTGTCCTTTGATAGAAGAGTCCGAAAAAGAAACAATGCAAGGGGTTAAGGCGGCAACGGAAGAGTTCGCCAGACTTCAAAAAGTATTCACCTCATCGCACCTTGGTCTTTTACATGGAAGGATAAAGGGCGAGGAAAAAGAAAAAGTACTCGGCGCTTTTAGAAAAGGGGTCATCGATATCCTGGTTGCTACCCCCGTTGTAGAGGTAGGTATTGATATACCCAGTGCGACAATCATGATTATAGAGGCGGCGGAGAGGTTTGGTTTGGCTCAACTGCACCAACTTCGAGGTAGAGTCGGAAGAAGTGATAAGAAATCTTATTGTCTTGTATTTTCTGAGGCAAAATCCCCGAAAGTTCTTGCTAGGCTTAGAGCTATGGAAAAAGGAATCTCCGGCTTTGAACTGGCTGAGTTGGATTTAACCCTTAGGGGACCCGGGGAAATGTTTGGACTTAAACAACATGGCTTTCCCCAGCTAAAAGCAGCTTCTTGGCAAGATGTAAAGGCAATAAAGAAAACTAAAGTTGTGGCAGAAGAATTACTTAAAAACTATCCCTCACTTTCATTCTTGCAGCTAGCCTCGTTTTAGTTTAAAATTGCCTTGGTATGACTCCGCTTCCAAAGAAAAAGCATACAAGATCAAGGTCTAATCAACGCCGCGCAATTTCGTTAAAAGTTAGCCTTAGTGCTTTAACGAAATGCTCCTCTTGTGGAAAATTACGTCAGCCTCACAGAGCTTGTCCACATTGCGGATATTACCGCGAGGTGGCCAATCACTAATGAAAACTGCTCATGATCCCAGACATCGGCGAAGAAGAGAAATTGTAAAAGAACTTTTTGCTAAAAGTTACAGTGAGAAACAAACCTCATCCCCAGTAGCGGCAGAAATCTGGGCAAGTCTGGATAAAATCGATAGCGAAATTCAAAAAGCAGCCACAGCTTGGCCAATTGATAAACTAAATAGAATCGATTTGGCCATCCTAAGACTGGCGGTCTATGAACTAAGAGGGGAGGATACTCCTCCTAAGGTTGTTATCGACGAGGCAGTCGAGTTGGCTAAAGAATTTGGTAGCGAAAGCTCCTCTTCCTTTGTTAACGGTGTTTTAGGTACTATATACAAAGAGGGTGAATGAGGATAACTACATAAACGTCGCTAATCTTATTAAACGCCATTTGGCGGAAACGATTGGAGTTGATGTGGATGATATTAAAGACGAGGATACTTTTCTTGAAGATTTACACATGAGTCCTGCAGAATTTTCCGATTTCTTGGCAAGTCTGGAAAAATTTAAAATCGACCCTTCGGCGCCCGATATTGCAAATGCCAATTGCGTGGTGGAACTAATCGAAGCTGTTTCTTCACAAATCGTGGAATAAAATGGATAAACTAGATAAATTAAAAACTCTCTTTAAGAATAAAGACCTTCTCGCACAAGCCCTGACTCATAAATCTTGGGTCAATGAACATCAGGATACAAGGGAGTCTAATGAACGCCTCGAATTCTTGGGAGATGCTGTTTTGGAATTTGTTATATCCAGAGTGCTTTATATACAATTTCCCGATAAGGAAGAAGGCTACTTAACAGCCTTAAGGGCTAATTTGGTAAACACTGAAAACCTTGCCAATTTGGCTCTTAAGTTAGATGTAGGAAAATCATTATTTCTCTCCAAAGGCGAGGAAGAAGGTGGGGGACGGGAAAATCCTTCTTTATTGGCCGATACGGTTGAGGCTCTAATAGGAGCCCTTTTTTTGGACCAAGGTCTTTCGCCAACCGAAGAGTTTATAAAAACCAATCTCGTGAGCGAAATTCCCGAAAAAGTCGGCCGGCCTTTGAAAGATCCCAAAAGTAGGCTTCAGGAATTTGTTCAATCGGAAGGCCTTACCACCCCTAAATACCAAGTCGTGGAACAATTCGGTCCGGACCATAACAAAAGATTTATTATTGAGGTTTTTGTTAACGGGAGTTCTCTGGGCAGGGGAGAGGGTAAGAGTAAGAACGAGGCCGAACAAAATGCTGCCAAAATTGCCCTCGAACTTGTTAAAAAACCAAAAAGTAGTTAAAATTTACCACGATGATTAAAATAAGACTTGCCAGATATGGCGTTAAAAGAAAACCTTTCTATAGAATAATTGCCGTCAATGAGCGGGAAAAAGGGGCAGGTATGCCTCTCGAAATATTGGGATACTGGCACCCTGCCAAATCAGTTAAGAAAATAGATACCGATAAAATTGAATCTTGGGTTAAAAAAGGCGCCAAGCTCACTAAGGCTGTAGACAACCTAATGTATAAGGACAAAAAATGAAAGAACTTGTTTTGTTCTTAGTTGAAAAAATTACCGGATGTAAGGACTTCGTTATCGAAGAAAATCTAGAAAATAGTCGAGTAGACTATCTAATTAAGGCCCCCAAAGAGGTGGTCGGAATGATAATCGGAAAAGGCGGTAAGACCATCAAAATCATAAGAAATCTTGTCAAAGTTCGCGCCACTCTTGAAAAAAAGATGGTTGGAGTAGCGGTTGAAGAAAAAGTTTAGTTGAAGGGATTCTCCCTGAACGAAGGTGGCTGGCCGGTAAATACACTGGTCGCCGGAAAAGTAAAACCTGAAAGTTTAGTTAAAATATCCTTTTCATCGGCTGTAAGCTCTCTTACGGGATCGGTGAGAGACGGAAGTCTTTCGGGAAAGCTGGCAAAGTATACTTTCATCTCAATCTCGGCCCTAACCACTCCAGCGGCTTGATTTATTTTCGCTCTTTCTATGGAAGAGACTGGTGCAAGAGTCTTCGTCGAGGTCAAAAAATCAATAATGTTTGGCATTGCTCCATCCACATCAAATTGAATATCGATTCCGGAAAGAGTAGTTCCTTTGCCGACTTCGGAGCCAACCTTGATATCGCCTAACGTTAAGCCCTTAGCCAGGCTAAGGTTCTTTAGCTGAGTAATCATCATCAAGCTGGGATTTTTCTCCGGCACAACCATCGCCACGGTATCAACATATGCTGGTACCTGGCCTTGAATCTGTCTCAAAACAGACTCCTTCTGGCTAAGGACAATCTCGTTTTTCTTGGCTTCTTCCAATTTCCCTCTTTGCTCGGATATTTTCGAAAAACCAAACTTAAAAGCAATAAATGAAAAAAAGGCAAGTGCCACCAAAAGAGCCATTGGTACAATAAAAACCTGAATATTTGGCGGTAGCATTTTTTTAGGAACCGGCATTTTATTTGCTTGAATAGCCTAAACTGATAATATAACCCACGTTGGGATTAAAACCAAAGGAATATAGATCTATCCTTTTAAAAGAGCCTTCGGTAACAATCCCTGCCATAAGTCTTGTTAAAAGCGAAGAATCGCTGACTATATAAGTCGTTTCCAGTTTATCTTTGGCCGCCACCGCTTCGCTAAGGATAACTCCCTCCGTGACTTGCGAATATACCGTCGAAAGGCGATCTATTTCATCCGATGAGGATTCCATGGCATAAACCTCTTTAATCTTAGCTAGCCTGTCCTTTACAAGTACGAGGCCTTGCTCGGTCTCTTCGAGAGATTTAATGCTATTTTTTGTTTCCTCCTGTTTTAGAGTGGAAGAGCGTAGACTTAGCGAGTTAATAGTGAAAAAGGCAACTGAGCCAACTAGGATTAAAATAAAAATAACAAAACTTACGGTAACTATACTTTTGAGGAAATTTGCCGTTCGTATAAGAGGGGCGCTGGGTAAAAGATCGCTCGGTAGAAGATTTATGGCAGACATTTTTGCTAACCCTCCCTCATCGCCAATCCCACGGCTATGGAATATAGAGGCGCAAAAGCAGCAATGTTCCTGGCAACCTGTGCATCCACGGCAACCCTAGCGAACGGATTTCCGATAACTACTTCTATCCCCATTAGCTTGCTTAAAAGCGAAATCGCCTCGGGCATTCCCGCAGTTCCTCCCGAAAGGATTATCGAGCGGGGTGCCTCACCCTTCTCCTCGGACTGGTAAAAGTGTATTGCTTTTTTCATCTCGTCTACTACAATTCTAAACACCGGGTCGAGAGCCCCTTTTATTTTACCCTCAAGTTGACTTCCAGAAAGCCCGTAAGCTCTTTTATATTCCTCAGCCTGCTGATATTCTATCCCCAGGCTCTGAGCGACAGCTCTGGTAAATGCCTCACCCGCGGTAGGAATAGTCCTTGAGAAGCTAAGCTTTCCTGATTTAACAATAGCAATATCGGTAGACCCGGCTCCAAAATCCACAAGCATCACCGTTTGGGCCTCGGGGGCAAGAGCCCTAGAAAGAGAAATAAGTTCCGTTTCCACCCCAATAACTGTAAGGCCGGCCATCCTAACTGTCTTTACATATGCTTCAACTAGATTTTTGGGTGCCGCTACCAGAAGTACGATGGCCTCGGGCGGGGAAATATTTTCTCTTCTTTCAATTATCTGGTGTTGAACCACCGCCTCCGCTATGGGAATTGGGATATACTGTTCGGCCTCCCATTTAACCGCCGAGGCTATTTCTTGGTCGGTAAGAGGAGGGAACTTTACCGTTCGAGTAAAAGCATGTGCCTCGGGTAAAGCGATGTTAACTTCTCTCTGGGAAATATTTGCCTCCACAAACAACTTTTTGACTACGGATGAAAGAGCTGAAAGTTCTACGTCATCTTTAGCTCTATCCGGTGTTACGCCCTGGAAACCAACTACTCCCGATGCCCTCAACCTCCAGTTGGCTCCCTCCCTGCCTAGCTCGACAATTTTTATGGTCTTTGAACCGATATCAATTCCTACTCCCATAGCTCTTATTTACTTATCCCTCCTAGGCTGAAAATTGCAGTATCAAAGATAGGTGGAGGTTCTCCGTATCCCTGAAATACCTCAATTTTTCTATTGGACTCTCCGGATGCTCCGCTGGATACTATATTTAAACCCTGGGCCGGCAAAAGAGTATTACCCGGAAAATTGGCGCTAATTCCCGCCTCATGGGTAAGGCTTGAGTTATAAAGAATTCTCACCCTGGCAAACTGTAAACCATTCTGGGTGTTATATGAAACGGCAGGAACCCCCAGGGCGGCCAAATCCACTGTTTTTTGAAACTGGAAGTTCTTCCCTGCCGTTGTACAAGTTCCTGCATCAGGGGCCGAGAAATTGTTCGAAGAACGCCTTACCGCATTAGGATCTGCGGTGTCTCTGGCTATCCTAACCGTTGAGTAATCTCCAGGAGTGGCTGCATAAAAAGTGCTTATCTCCACGGCCGGGGTAGTAGCATTATCGGAGGCAGTTCCCTCTTTTCCCCAACAAATTTTATACTTACTTCCGGTAAAACAAGGGTAGTCTACATCACAAACATAATTCCCAGCCTCATCGTGGGCGATAAACCAAAAAATCACCGACTCCCCGGATATAATCCCTACCGGATTTGCAAATTCTCGCCCACCCGTGGCCGTTCCTGTAACCTGGGCATTAAAACTAGCGTCTCCTATTTGAGTTGGTCCGATATCGCTTCCCACGATCAAGGCTTTCTCCACCCCAGCCTCAGCCGCAGAAAAAGCTCTCAAGGCTTCTTCCTCACGGGACGAAACAGCGACATCAGTAATCGACCGAGAAAGAATTGAAAGGACAACGGTTAAAACAACGGCCATTGAAAGAAGAATTAGAAGTAGTGCTTGTCCGGAATTCCGGGCTACCCTTGGCAGATATTTCATATAAATTAAGTTTAACAACCTAACAAAGTCAGGTCAATCGTCTAAGCTATAGCTAATAGGTTCTCAAAAATATTTTTGTTATCGCCGTTACCCTGGCAGACTCAATGCCTAATCTATTAGCTTCCGTTGCCTCAAGAGAAATATTTACCGATGGAGGAGTCCGACCTGCCGCTGGACTGCAGCTTATTGTGCAGGAAGTTATTTTAATATCGTTAGTCGTAATCCTTGCGGAGCCGGAGGCAATATAGGCATCCGCGCCTCCGACGCCAACACAGCTAAATGAGGTGGCTTTACCTTCCGTATCGGTGTAGTCAACTCTGTTTGTAACGGGATTGGGACAGGGATTAACCGTCTCGGCATTTCTAATATGTCTCTCCATTATCGATAACGAGTAGTCCAAATTTTCCCTCACTTTTACCAAGGAATCGCTTTTGTTGGCACCTCTAAGGGTAATAAGAGTAATTCTCCCTATCAAAACGCCCATGATGGCAAATATGGCAATCACAACTAAGATTTCTATAAAGGAAATTCCCTGGGCTATAATTAAGTCTTTCTTTTCTCTCATTTTCCTATAACTGTTCCCTCCAGTCGGTAAAATCCGTCACAGATTTTATTTCATGTAACCCCTGTGCATCTTGCCAATAAACCTTAGATTCCGCCTCAACCACATTTTTGGCAACGCCGCCGACCAAAACCGTAGAGCGGGTAAAGGCTACCTCTCTTTTGAAAATCGTCCCGGCGATTTCTCGTCCCGGGGTACACACCCCGATTGTTGCGTCAGACCATAAGAGAGCTCTTAAGCACCAGCGTGGGGTAGCCGCTCTTACATAAAAGGCAGCCCAGTCGGTGTCCCTTTCTCCTCTTAACCATTCTGTAACCTCTTGAGAATAGCGAGTCGCCAAGGTCTTATTTTTAGAGTAGGTGGAATTCCTAATTGCTGAGGAAACTAAAGCAACCATGGTAACGATGATAAGCGTCGCAATCGCCAGGGCCAGAACAATTTCGAAAAGAGACTGACCCCTAGTGGTCGGGTTATCCATTTTCACTTAATCTCTCCTCCTAAAGTTACCGTAATCGTACGGCTATATGAAGTTTGCGCTTGTGTCAAGGTCAAAATTGCCGACGGACCCGAAATGTTTGTCCCTTTCCCGAGGACTTTGAAAAGTATGGGATTGGGAGAAGGGGTACTCATTGAAATATCAGAGGCAATTGTAACAGTCTTTGTTTGCACCGTTCCTCCTGTACAGTTTGCTTCCAAGACGTAGTTTTGGGCACTAACGACTCTAAAATAATAACCGTCTAATGAATTTGGGGAATTGCAGACAAGACTTGCGGGTTTTTTGCCGGAAAGTGCCTGTTCCTGAGCCAACCTTAAATCTCCCATTATGCTCCTGGCCACCCCGGTCAGGGCTTGACGCCTGGAAAAATCCCTAAAGTTTACATAGCCAATCCCAAAAATAAGCGCCACCAAAGTAAGCGCTACTAAAATTTCTATAAAAGTATATCCGTTGGAAAATAATGAATGAGGAATGCTAAAGGCTAAATTTCTTTTGGTTTTCTCTAAATTTGACATTTGACATTCTCAGGGATTCGTCACTTTATAATTACAAGTCAATCCACAGTCTGACCCTCCACAGCTGACTGACCCTGAACCTTGCTCTAAAGAAGCACAAAGTTCATAGGTCGTACCGCTGGAGGAATAACGATAGTATCTCACAGGAGAGTTCGGATCTGACGGGGGACTAAGATAGACATTGGTTACCGCACAGGATGTTGGCGCTCCCGTGCCGGTAATCTGAGCCGGCCAATTGGTAGTGTAAGTCGCAGACGGGTAGGCATTACAATCCGAACGGTAAATTTCGATACCGGACCTTATAAGTTCAAGGTCGGCTTTTCTCTTGGCATCTCGTGAACTTTCTCTGGCCCCGGAAATTCCAAAAACCGAAAGGCCTATCAAAACTCCTATTATGGAAATGACGACCAAAAGCTCAATTAATGTGAATGCTGAATGATAAATGCTAAATGCTAATTTTTTTTTGGATTTTTCTGATTTGACATTTGACATTTGAAATTTGACATTCCCCTAAAGGGGGCATGTTCCTCCCGCCGGAGGCACCCCGGCTGTAGTTTCCCCACTCTTGCCGTTAGAGCAAACTATCCAGTAAGTGGTCGTAGAAAAATTTTCCAATTTTTCCCACAAAACATATTTGGTAGCAGAAGCTGTACCATCGGAAGCTGTACCATCGGATTGGTATCTATAGACATAGGTAGCATCTTTTGTATATCTGGGATCTTGGGGACATGACGTCTGGGCCAGATCGGTACAAAGGGTAGTGGCAGCAATTACCCCACCGGCATCCGGTCTTTGAGGATAGAGCCCGTTGTAACGGTTAGCATAATTTTCCAAAGCCAACTGGTATTGTTTAATATCGGATTTACGTTGGGTATCTCGGGCCTGTTTTTGAGAACCCGAAAAGGAAACAAGAGCCATTCCGGCCAGAATTCCGATGACCGAAATAACCACCAAAAGTTCAACGAGGGTAAAACCGGATTCGGTTATTGGTGAAAATATTTTTCTCATTTTTACGGTTTTACTTCGTACATCCAATTGGTGGAACACCAGCTTGTTCCACCGGCATCTTTACCCCTATCGTCACTTTTATTTTCCAGACACGCTTGTAATGTATAGGTATCGGCGTCAGTCTGGGTATATTGATAAGACTGGCTAGAAAGCGGGTCCTTGGGCAGGACAGACATTATGAGCTTTCCGGCAGCTGTCCAGGAACTTCCATACTCACAGGTAAAAGGCCCTGGAGCAGTTTGTTGGCCACAGGCTACAATTTTTCCCAAATTACCTCCCGTTCCGCTGGCCGGATACCCGCTATAGTCATTGTAGTAAATTCTCAGGGCCGTTTGGATATTTCTTAAATCTCCTTTTCTTTGCGCATCTCTTCCTCTTTCTCTGGCTGCATTAAAGTTCGAGAGAAGAACCGTGGAGATAATGGCAATAAGGGAAATGGTGACCAGAAGCTCGATCAGTGTAAACGCCGAAATTTGAGTTTTAAGTTTTCTCACGGCAGGTTAATAATTAAATTATATCAAAATTAAGGTAATACTTCAGTTGCTGTTGTATTAGTACTGGTCATGGAAAAATTGCAAACATAACTGCCTCCACATAAGTCGGCAATGCCGGGATTTGCACAATTTCCTCCGATGCAATTTTTATCTTGGGAATTCTCAAGGTGTGCATAAAGTTGGAACTTATTTTTCGTGCTGGATACCTTATAAAGGTAGGTTTGGGAAGGAGCCATGTCTTTCGGAACAGTCTTGAAATAGACCGTTTTACCGTCTGTAAATTCCGAGCTACCCCAGGCGCAGGCTGCCCCTATCCCGGTTGCCGGATTATATGAACAACCCGCAATTTGGGTTCCGGAAGCAGGAGGGTATTTTCCGTAATCCGAATAAAAAATCTCAAGTGCGTTGGCAATCTGTTTTAAATCACTTTTTCTTCCTGCATCGCGTCCCCGCATCTGAGACGATCTAAAACCTCCAATAATCACGGTTGCCAAAATGGAGATTATCGCCATAACTACCAGAAGCTCCACCAGAGTAAAACCTTTGTTAATGGTTGAATATTTTCTTTGCATTCTATCTATATATTCATTATCTATTATTCACTACTACCTTTGCAACAAGTTTTTTTCGTACTCACTAAGCGACTTATCAAGCGGTGTTCCACGCGAGGTCTTGCCGAAATTACATATCCTATTTCCACATTCAATCGCCCTGGCAACTATATTTTTATTATATTCACTTAAATCCTTTCCTTCAAAAGAGCCATAAAGCTGATAGTGTTTAGTCGTGGAGAAGTAAAAATAAGAAAATCCATCAACACTGCGGGGATCTTTGGGAATAACACTTAAATAAATCGGTATCGAGGGATCGGAAACATCGGCCAGGGAACTGGCGCCCCATTCGCAAGAGCCAAGGGCAGAAAATATTTTTTTCCGGTTTAAGGATGGGTTTCCGCCAATTATTTTCTTTATATCTTCTGTTGTAATTCCCGCCGGAAGGCAGTCAATAATTTTTCCATCGGCCGAGGCAGGGGGATACATTTCGTAGTCATTATAAAATCTCTCCAACGCAACCGCCAGAAAAGTCAAATCATCTCTTCTCTTAATATCCCTGGCTCTTCTGAAACTTATCTTGAAGTTATAAAAAGAAACACCGACCAGTAAGAGTAGGATAGTAAAAATTCCTATCAACTCTTTCTTTGTGAAAAAAGGGGGCTTTATCATTTCCAGGGCTGACACTCATTAACCGGCGCTCCGGTTCCCGAGTCCGTACATTGTCCGTAGCAAGTTGAATTACTATAGTTTGGATCACATTCTGGACCCGGTCTTGAGGCGTCCCAAGCAATCGAAACGCAACCTCCGCTGTGGCAACCGTAAAAAGCTGAAGACCCGGAATAACCCGCCTTGGGAGCATTGGGACTTGAAACATAATAGTTATAAACTCCGTTAGGACCTATTGTTCCTGCATAATTGGGATCTTTTAAGTTTTCAAGAGTCGTATAAATCCTAAACCATTTTGGACAGGAAGAATCCTCGTGGTCATAAAAATATGACGCTTTGGTTGTCGGGTCACAGGGAATTCTGTCCAAATAAGGCCTTAGCCCTGTACCTGGGGCGCAAACAACAAGCTGGGGAAGAGGGTAACAATCATGGTCCTTTTCATATTCTTCAACCGCAACTTTAATTTGATACATATCCGTCTTTCTTCTTGAGTCGTAACCTTTAAAAAACTGTGTTCTGTATGCCCAAAAAGCGATTAGGGCTAAAAAGGCAATAATTCCTACAACCACAATAAGCTCGATCAAGGTTGCGCCGGAAGATTTCGTAATTTTTGCTCTTGTCATCTTAGTAACAATTGAAATAGGGCCTGTCCCCAAACTGCGCTAACAAAAAACGAAAAAGCCAAGAAAGGCCCGAATGCTATTTGGTCTTTACGCCCGGCTTTCCTTATTAAAATTAGTATGATTGCGAGAGCTCCCCCTGTCAAGAAAGCCACAAAAAGCCATATTGCAGCTACAGGCCATCCTAAAAATAATCCTCCCAATAAGGCATATTTAACATCCCCCAAGCCCATACCACCTCCGTGAGTCATCAGATTGATAGCGAGAAGAAAAAGCGCCACCACAAAAGCCGAGAAAAGGTGTAGATATAAAGGAATAGTCCCGGCCAAGATAATAAGAGACGCTGTGGTGACAAAACCGACAAAGATAAGTTCATCCGGAATCAGTTTCTGTTCTATATCGATTACAAAAATGGACAGTGTAATAAGTAAGACAAAATATAAGAAGGGCAGACTAAGCGTGCCGAGTGCGCCTCTCCATAAACAGTATGCCTCGGTGGAATCTTTACAGAAAGAAAGAAGAAACCAAAGTCCGACAAAAGACAGCCCTGTGGAAAGCTCGATTAATGGGTAGCGAATAGAAATACTCTTCTGACAACTTCTACATTTTCCTCTTAGACAGATAAACGAAACTAGAGGAATGTTATCATACCAAGAAATCATTGCCCCACAGGTCGGGCAATGCGACCTTCCCTTATTGAAACTAGCCTTTCTGGGTATCCTCCATGTTACAACACTTAAGAAGGATCCAAAGGCTAGTCCCAATACAAACACAAGTAAGATAGTGAAACTATTGAACAAAACCAATTCTCCCTACTAGGATAACCTCTTATTGAGGTAAACAGGTAACACAAGCCGTGCTTAAGTCTGCGTAAGTTCTTGTCGCACAATCGGCAACCGTACCCAAAGCGGTGCTTCCTAAAGTAAGAGTATGAGTTGATTTTTGTCTCTCGGACTTGCTTTTGGGAACAAAGCAGGCATAAACAGAGCTTGAAGCTCCGGTTGCCTTGCCAATGTAAACCATGTCGGTATCAATCGCTGTTTTAGCAAAATCCCGATTCCTAAATTCGGTTTTCAGCTCATTGTTGGTTATTAGATATCCATCGTTCCCCGCACCTATACATCCGGCGGCGGCACAAATCCCTACTCCATCGTCCTGTGCTGAAATAAATCCGTAAGAGGCATCATTATTGGCAACATCCCCACTTGTAACCCAGGGGAACTTTTCCATCGCCACAAAATATCTATCTATAGCGGCAAGAAGCTGGCTTGAATCAGATCTAACTCTTGTGTCCCTGGCTCTATTCGCTTGCTCCAGCGGGTTAATTGCGGCAAGAACTGCCGCTGCCAAAACACCCAAAAGAGCAATAACGATAAGAAGTTCGACAAGGGTAAAACCTTTATTAATCTTAATCATTTGAGCAGTTTTTAGTTTTCACCCCCTTTCCTTGTCATATTCAGTATCAAGTATCCAAAAAGTCCTGTCAAGGCTTTAAAACTGGCTGGTCAAGTTATATATCGGTAAAATTATAAGAAACCACACTAAATTGTGATATATTCCGCGGCAACCGTTTTGAGAACTGTGTCGAACCAGCCCCAGAATATACTTTCTTATAAATAAGAACATCTTTGGCTGGTGAGACGTCAAGTGAGGAGTGAATTTTACGCTCAAATCGACTCCGACCTCGACGAACGTGTTCGAAAAATGCGTTGCCAAAGGAATATGTCTTCTCTCAAAACTGGCTGGTCAAGTTATATATCGGTAAAATTATGGCAATGACCAAAAAGCCAACTCCGACTCCCAACATTATCATTACCAACGGCTCCACCGCCGAAGTCAGGGCTTTGACCTTCTGGTCACTCTCGATTTCAAAAACGTGGCTAACTTTGCCCAAAACCTCGTCCATTTTACCCGTTTCCTCTCCAACGGCTATCATTTGCGAAAGGATAAAAGGAAAAGCCTCAGGATGTTTCGAAAATGAGTAGGCGATGGGGAATCCTTTCTCAACCTGTTTGGCCGCATCCCGAAGTGCATCTCCCAAAACCTCGTTTCCCACAACTGCCGCACAAATATTAAGAGCTTCAAGGATAGAAACTCCGGAACCAACCATAAGACTTAAGGTACGCGTCAGTTCAGTTAGAATAATCTGCTTTTGCAGTTCTCCGACAATTGGAATCTTGAAAACCAGCTCATCGGTTTTCCTCCTACCAATGGCTGTTTGCCTGTAGGCCCTAAAACCATAAATTCCTATTGCTAAAGCTACCAAACCGATTGGCCAAAAATGAAAGAAAAAATTCGAAACACCGATAAGAATCTTCGTAGCGGTCGGAAGTTTTGCCCCAAATTCGCCGTATAGAGAGGTTAATTTCGGAATCACGAATATCATCATGACAATGGCAACCACAACCATGCCTATAACGATAATGGCAGGGTATATCAGTGCACCTTTGACTCTTCCTTTAAACTCCTGTTGCTTTTCAAGATTATCCGCCAGTCTTCCCAAAACTTGGTCCAAAACTCCCCCAAGCTCGCCGGATTTAACCAGCGCGATATAAGTAGGGGAGAAAACTTTCGGGTGACGGGAAAGTGAAGTGGAAAGGGATTCTCCTCCTTCGACATCGGTAAGAATTTGGGCAACAACTTTCTGCAAGGCTCCTTTACTCTGCGATCTTAAAATAAGAAGTGACTCGGTAATCGGAAGACCGGCATTTATCATTGTGGCCACCTGCCTGGTAAGAGTGGCCACATCCCCGGCGGTAATTCTATCGCGAAGTTTCCTTATCAGGGATGCAAGGCTTTCTCTGGCCGGAGTAAGAGAAATTACCGTCAAACCTTTTTCTCTTACCAGCCTGGCTGCCATTTGTTCGGAGGAAGATTCCACCTCGCCGCTGACAATTCTGCCTGTTTTATCCTTAGCTTTATAGGTAAACCTTTTCATTTCTAAATTGCCTTACCTGTCAAGCTTAGTTATAAGCTTATAGGTAAACCTTTTCATTTCTAAATTGCCTTACCTGTCAAGCTTAGTTATAAGCTTATAGGTAAACCTTTTCATATCTTAAGTCCAATTGGGGCACGCACAAGTCTCGCAAGTTGTTCCGGCCTAAGACAGTAACCCTGAGCTACTTCCAGGCTTATCTTTGCATTTTTGATCAGAGCGGCTAAAGAGGTTTCAATCGTATTCATTCCGACTTCCTGGGAAGTTTGCAAAATAGTATCTATCTGATGGGTTTTACCCTCTCTAATGGCCGTTCTAATTGCGGTTGTACCGAGCATTACTTCATAACCAACCACTCTCCCTCCGATAAGAGCCGGAATAAGCCTCTGGGAAAACACCGCTTCAATCACATTTGAGAGCTGTAAACGCACCTGGGATTGTTGCTCTTCCGGAAATACATCAACTATTCTATCAACCGTTTGGGCCGCCGAGTTTGTGTGAAGTGTCGCAAAAACCAAATGTCCCGTCTCGGCAACGGTTAGAGCCGAAGAAATAGTTTCGTAATCTCTCATTTCCCCAACCAAAACCACATCGGGATCTTCCCTCAAAACCGATCTTAAAGCAACCTGCCAAGAGTGCGTATCTCCGCGCATTTCTCGCTGCGAGATAATGGACTTGTCCGGCCTAAATACAAATTCGATTGGGTCTTCGATGGTAACAATATGACAAGCTCTATTTTTATTTATCTCATTAATCATCGCTGCCAGGCTGGTTGATTTTCCATGCCCGGTTGGACCGGTTACCAAGACAAATCCCTGCCTTAGGGTGGTAAATGAATGAAGAATATTGGGAAGTCCCAGTTCATCGATGGCGGGGATGGCTAGCGGGATTCTCCTGAATGCCCCGGCCAAACTTCCTTTTTGGGTGTATGCGTTTACCCTAAAACGGGCCTTTTCCGAAAATGCCAAGGAAAAATCTATTTCCTTATTTACGGTTAATCTTTCAAATTGCTCACTGGTTAAAACCTCTTTAAGGTGAGCGGCAACGGCATCCGGGGTAAGTACCGCCTCGTTGGGAACAACCATTAACTCTCCGTCAATTCTTAAGGTTGGCGGAATGCCGGCAATGATATGTAAATCAGATGCATTCCTATCAACAGTTAGTTGCAAAAATTCTTTCAGGTTCATTATTTAATTTCTAACTATCACCCATTACCCATTAATTAATCTTACTCTTGAGCAACTCTTAATACTTCATCAACCGAGGTAATACCTTCTAAAACTTTTAGATGGCCGTCTTGCTTAAGAGTAATCATTCCATCGTCTCGGGCCTGTTTCTCGATATCCGAGGCGGCAGCCCTTGCTAAAATAAGCCTACTGATTTTTTCGCTAACTGGCAATACCTCAAAAATGCCTACTCTTCCGTAATATCCCGTTTCGCCACATTCCTGATCTCCTTTCCCTTTATAAAATTTCATTTCTCTTCCTTCGGGCCAAAATGGTCCTAAAACATTCTTCGTCTCGACGACTATTTTAGGATCCGGGACATAAGACACCTTACATTTATCATGAATCTTTCTGACCACCCTCTGGGCAACTATCGCTGTCATTGAAGATGCCAAAAGATACGGTTCTGCTCCCATATCCAAAAGTCTGGGTAAAGCTCCTGAGGCATTATTGGTGTGTAACGTTGAAAATACCAAATGACCGGTGAGGGCAGCTTGAATTGCCAAATCGGTCGTTTCTTTATCTCTAATCTCACCAACCAGAATTATATTCGGGTCCTGTCGCAAGAAAGCTCTTAAGCCGGAGGCGAATGTCAACCCCGCAGCAGGATTTATCTGCACCTGATTAACTCCCGCAATTTTATATTCTATCGGGTCCTCCAACGTCACGATGTTAACTTTGGGAGAATTTATTTTGGAAATAACCGAATAGAGGGTAGTCGTTTTACCGGAACCGGTAGGGCCACAAATGATAATAATTCCGTGAGGTCTTAAGATTGCCTCTCCGAGATTCTTAAGAGCCTGGCCTCTTAACCCCAGTTCCGGCAATTCCGGTACTCCTCCTGATTTTTTCAAAAGACGCATCACGATTTTCTCTCCCCATGTCGTAGGTAAACTGGAAACTCGAAGGTCCACCTCATTGTCACCTGCTTTAAAATTAAATCTTCCGTCCTGAGGAATTCTCTTTTCGTCAATTTTCATCCCGGAAAGAATTTTTATTCTTGAAACAAGAGCGTCATGAAGACCGGTGGGGATCGAAAGTTTTTCCTGGAGAATTCCGTCAATGCGGTAACGAACTCGGGTGAGGGTTTCCTGAGGCTCGATATGAACATCGGAAGCCCGTGCCCGCATGGCAAAATCCAAAATATGACTGACTATCTCGGCAATTTTTTCTTCCCTAATAAAACCTGTCTTGCTAAGATCCAACGTCTTTTCTTTTCCCTCTTCTTTGGAAACATCCTTTAGGGCCTCTGTTACTTCGTGGGAAAGAGTAGTTGAATATTTGGTTGAAATATACTCATCGACTTTTGAAGGAACGGCTGCCTGAGGTTTAACCCTCAAGGCCGTTTTTTGTTCGATAAACTCAATGGCGGTCAAATTTAGAGGATCTGCCATCGCGAGAATTAACTGTTTCGCGGCCCTGTCAATTAGCACAGGATAAACCTTAAATTTCTCTGCCACTTCTTGGGGAAGAATATTTAAGGCCTCCGGGGAAACCGGAACTGTGGATATGTCAATAAACGGAATGTTGTAGAAGGTGGCCCTCGCTTTAGTGAGAGCCTCCTCGGAAACGAGATTTTGACTGGTAATGATTTCTTCCTGGGTTTTCCCTGACTGAATTTCCGCAAGTTTTACCTGCTTTGCCCTTTGAGGACTTAAAGCCCCTTGGGCTATCAGAATATCCGCCAGAGTGGTTACGGTTTCTCCGTTTGTGGGTTTGGCAGGGGTAGTGGCAGGCATGGTAAATAATTAATAATTAACAATTAACAATTGGAAATTTCTCATCTCCATTATGCCCTATTGAAATACCCGTATCAAGTGTTCCACGACATTCGGAGAATGACATATCGGCGTTTTTTTCCTGCAGCAATTGATTGCAGGGTTTTCTCGAATGTTGATATAATGGCCTTTCCTATGCATGCATTTTTAATTATCGGACAAAACAGTCAAGCTCTTGAAATACAGATTGAAAAACTTTTAAAAAAACTTAAAGTCTGTTCGTTGGAATTTAATCTTGCCAAAATCGAAGATGTAAGGGGCCTGGACTCGTTTACAAACCTCAAAGTGGATAAACCGACCGCAATTATTATTAAGAGTATCGAAAATGCAACCACCCAGGCCTTAAATGCTTTCTTAAAAAACTTGGAAGAGCCCCAAGAAAACCTTTTCTATATCCTAACTTCGCTTTCAGAGCATGCGCTTTTGCCCACCATTGTTTCAAGATGCCAACTGATAAGAACTACCGACCCCCAAGCCCAAAGTCCTGACACAGCTGAGGTGATAAAGTTTTTGAAGATGCCCCAGGAAGAAAAACTTGCTTTTGTGGACAAAATTAGAAAGAGAGATGAAGCAATTTCATTTACCGAAGACATTATCCGTTCCTGCCATGAGCTTCTCCACAAGACTAAAGACGAACACGCTTTTCTGGCAAGAATTCTGCAGGTTTCCACCGTTGCCTTGGCAAGACTAAAGGCGAACGGAAATGTTTCTTTACAGCTTACAAATATGGTCATTGGCCTTGTCTGAAAAGCATTTTCAGGGTATAATATTAGCTGGATTTAGCCTTAAAAAGGCGGGTTTTTATGCCTAAGAAAGAAACTTACACCGCTGAACAAATACAGGTTTTGGAGGGTTTGGAGCCTGTCCGAAAACGACCGGGGATGTTTGTGGGCTCCACCGATAGCCGGGGACTTCACGAGTTGCTGCGTGAAATTTGCGACAATTCGGTTGACGAATCTTTCGCCGGAGTAGCCGATACGATTTGGGCGGTTATTAATAAAGATGGTTCGGCGGTGGTTAGAGATAATGGCCGAGGAATCCCGGTTGACAAACACAAATCCGGAGTTTCCGCGCTCGAGCTGACTATGACTAAACTCCACGCCGGGGGAAAGTTTGGAGGAGGAGCGTATAAAGTTTCGGGTGGGCTTCACGGAGTCGGAGCATCGGTGGTCAACGCTCTTTCCAGCCTTTTTAGGGTAATAGTTCTCAGGGACAACAAAGCTTACTATCAAGAATATAAAATAGGAAAACCTCTTAAGCCCGTTTGCCAAGCTACCCAAAAACAACTTGATGAGTGGATCCCTGCCGAGTGGGGGATAAAGATTGGGGATGGCCAAACGGGAACAATAACTACTTTTATCCCGGATAAAGCAATTTTTGGAGATATAACATTTGATGATGTCAAAGCAAAAGCTCTGTTAAAAGACCGAGCCTATCTTGTCGCAGGACTTACTTTCCACTATGAGGATAAAAGGACCGGAGATACGGCTTCGTACTATTTCGAGGGAGGAATTAAATCCTTGGTCGAGCATTCCAATAGGGGTAAAGCTACACTTACCGAAGCAATTTATTTTTCCAAAGAGGAAGAAAATGTTGTTTGCGAGGTTGCTGTTCAATACACCGACTCTTTTAATGAAAACGTTAAAGGCTTTGTAAATGGAATAAATACCATTGACGGCGGAACCCATGTAACCGGGTTTAGGATTGCCTTAACCAGAGCCATAAGCGATTATGCCAAACGCTTAAACGCCAACGGCAACGGAAACGGCAAGGCGGAAGAAAAAAATACCCTTAGCGGTGAGGATATGAAAGAAGGGTTAACTGCCGTTGTTTACGTAAAAATGCCTTCCGAGGGCTTGCAGTTTGAATCCCAAACCAAAGCCAAGCTTAATAATCCCGAAATTCTGGGTTTTGTGACCACTGTCGTTAAAGAAGGGCTTGATACCTATTTTGAAGAGCATCCGGCCGAAGCCAGAAAAATCGTCGAGAAGGTAGTGCTTGCCGCTAAAGCCCGAGCGGCTGCCCGGGCGGCCAAAGATGCTGTTTTAAGGAAAGGGGCTTTAGAGGGAGCAACCCTACCCGGGAAGTTGGCCGACTGTCAAACTTCCGATCCGTCCATCTCGGAACTATATATAGTAGAGGGAGATTCGGCCGGCGGCTCTGCCAAGCAAGGCCGCGACAGACGCTTTCAGGCAATCTTGCCACTGGGTGGAAAAATTCTTAATACGGAACGGGCCCAGCTTGACAAAATCGTTAAGTTTGAGGAAATTCGGGATTTGATTGTTGCTTTGGGAAGTGGAATAGGGGACTCTCTTAATTATGACAAGGTCCGTTATCATAGGATAATTATCATGACGGATGCGGATGTTGATGGAGGTCACATTAAAACTCTGCTTCTGACATTCTTCTACAGGCATATGCCGGAAGTTATAAATAGGGGATACCTTTATGTGGCCCTTCCTCCGCTTTACAAAATTCTGATTGGCAAAGATGTAATTTACGCTTACTCCGAGGAAGAGAAGGAAAAGATTTTGAAAGAAAAAGGAGAAGGAAAGTTTACTGTTCAACGATATAAAGGTTTAGGAGAAATGAACCCGGGACAGCTTTGGGAAACAACGATGGACCCTAAAGTCAGGATTCTTAAACAGATTAATATTGAGGATGCCGAGGGGACAGATAGGATGTTTACCATGTTGATGGGAGAAGAAGTCCCTCCCAGAAAGAAATATATCCAAACCCACGCGAAGCTAGCAACATTAGATGTCTAACCCAATACCTGTTGAAATAGGCAAGCGCTTTTTCTAAAATACTTACTAATGAGTGAACTTGCACCAATCGAACAGTTGATGCTTAAAGGAGTAATTGGAGTTGCCTTCGCCGCCTTGATTTATGCCATCTGGCTTTGGCGCCAAACTATCCGCCAGGATAAAGGTACGGAAAAGATGCAAGCGATTTGGAACGCCATAAGGCAAGGCGCTGAAGGGTACCTAAAAAAACAGCTCAAAACTATTGTCTTTGTTCTTCTTTCTTTAACGGTGATTCTTTTCTTAAGCGTCTATGTTGTTCCACCATCCAAAGAAGCCTTAGCCCGTTTTGGCGATGCTGCAATCTTAATAGTTGCCTTGGGCCGTACTATTGCCTTTATAGTAGGAGCCTCTTTTTCGACCCTGGTAGGGCAATTGGGTATGCGGGTGGCCATCGAAGCCAATGTCCGGGTTACGGCTCAAGCAGTTGCGGGAAATCACAATAAAGCCTTAAGCGTTGCCTACCAAGCCGGAACTTTTACCGGCATGTTAACCGATGGCTTGGGACTTCTGGGCGGAACCATAATCTTTATGATTTTCGGTAAGGCGGCACCCGATGCCCTTTTGGGCTTCGGTTTAGGTGGAACCCTGGTTGCCCTTTTTATGCGAATCGGCGGAGGAATTTATACCAAGGCGGCTGATATGGGGGCGGATTTGGTGGGAAAGATTGAGGAAAATCTTCCCGAGGATGACCCGAGAAATGCCGGAGTGGTAGCGGATTTGGTTGGAGATAATGTTGGGGATTGCGCAGGAATGGCCGCCGATATTTTTGAATCTTACGAAGTTACCATTGTTTCCTCCTTAATTCTCGGCCTGGTACTTTACCACCTGACGGGACAGACTTTCTGGATAGTCTACCCCTTGGTTGTCCGGGCAATCGGAGTTGCCTCATCAATCTTGGGAACTCTGGCCGTACCTATCTGGGAGGCTTTTCCTCTTAAAGCCCTTAGGGCTAAAGACGCGGAAGGGGCTATGTTCCGCTCCTATGAGCTCTCCAGCCTAGTAACTGTGATTACGGCCTTCGCTTTTGCCTGGTTCTATGCCGGAGAGTGGAAACTGGCTCTTCTTAATGCCGTCGGAATTGCTTTGGCAGTTGTTCTTAATCCCCTTACAAGCTATTTCACATCCTATAAACATCGACCGGTGAAAGAAATCGTGGATTCGACCAAAAGCGGAGCCGCCACAACGATTCTTTCGGGACTAGGAGTAGGCATGGAGTCAAGCGTTTGGAGCGTAATTGTTATCTCGATAGCCTTGGCTCTAAGCTACTTAATCTATTTCGGAATGCCGCCTATTTATATGCTATATGGAGTCGCCATGATTGGTATCGGGATGCTTTCATTAACCGGAAACAATGTGGCTATGGATACGTTTGGGCCAATTGCCGATAATGCCAACGGCATCGGTGAAATGGCAGGGGTTGACAAGAAAGCCTGGAAAATTATGGCTGAGTTGGATGCTGTGGGAAATACCACCAAGGCAATTACCAAACAGCTTGCTATTGCCTCGGCAGTAATAGCCGCAACAGCCTTATTTTTCTCCTTTGTGACGGATATCGGCATAGTCCAGGCTCGACTCGGTCTTCCGATTCTAGAATCTATCCGAATTTCTTCACTGGAAACAGTTATCGGTTTCTTAATTGGTGGGGCTTTACCTTTCTTATTTTCCTCTTTTTGTATCAAAGCAGTTGCCCATGGAGCAAATAGAGTAGTTGAGGAGGTGCGCAGGCAATTTAGAATTCCCGGTGTGATGGAAGGAACAGTAACTCCCGAGTATGAAAAAGTTGTAGAGATTACTACCTCTGCTGCCCAGAAAGACCTGGTTAGTCTGGTAGTACTTTCTGTTAGTCTTCCGCTTTTGGTAGGCCTTATCTTCAACGTAGAAGCCTTAGGGGCCTTTTTAGCAGGCGTAATCCTCTCGGGCCAGCTGATGGCTGTATTTATGGCTATCTCGGGGGGTGCTTTAGACAATGCCAAAAAATATATCGAGAACGGCCATATGGGCGGAAAAGGCTCTCCTGCCCATAAGGCAAGTGTTGAGGGAGATACCGTAGGGGATCCGCTTAAAGATACCGCAGGTCCGGCTCTAAACCCCATGATTAAAGCCGTTAACCTTGTAAGCTTAATTGCGGCTCCCGTTATTGTTCAATATCGAGGCGCTTTCGGGGCAAAGATTGCCGTCATTATCCTCCTGGCCCTCTTTGCCTGGGCCATTTGGCAAAGTAAGAAGAATGACATCCTCCCCGCTCTGAAGAGCGGGGTTTCCTCGAAAGGAGGATGATATATCAGCGTTCAATTCATCCACGTTCATGTAAACTGAACGTGGTTTTCTTGAATGCTGTTATAAACTGGAAGCGGCCCCCGAATGAAAACCAAATAGAAGGAAGGCTTACCTACAAGTCCGGCTAAGAAGCTGCCAAAAAATACTTAATGAAAGAATTAACCAGTTCCCTGGCTTTTAAATCATCGTAAGATTTCATTTTTTCTTTTTCTTTACCATCAAGAAGGGCCCTAAAAGCTCTTTTGCTTCCCTCCAAAATTGGCTTGGGGGTTAGTCTGCCCTGGCAAACTCTATCGAAGAGTAAATAGGCAGAAATTTCCCCATTGGGATCATCGTTGGAGCCGGCCCGAAATGTTCCGATTTTGGCCAATGCATTTAATGCTTTTTCTCCCCGCTCAACCCTTTCCAAGAAATCTATCCAGTTATTCACAATCATCCCCACCTGGATTGCCCAAATTTTTCCTACTTTGAGCTCAACAGTCTCCGGAATTCTCCACGAAGCATCAACCTGCTTTAAAAGCTCTTCCATATCAAAAACCGGCAAGACCAAGGGTGTAGTTTCTCTTTCTAAAGCCATTTCAAGGCGAACTATCTCAAATTAAAGCCAGTTTGTCAAATTTTCCCTTGCCTAAAGGCTTTAAAAAAGATAAAATATATTAAGGCTAATAGCCTTTTTTTAATGGAAATCGGTAAAGTTCAACCAATAGAAATAACTTCGGAGCTTTCGCAAAGTTACCTCGATTATGCCATGAGCGTTATCGTGGCCCGCGCTTTGCCGGATGTCAAAGACGGGTTAAAACCCGTCCACAGGCGAATTCTTTACGCAATGCACCTTATGGGCCTAGCTGCCGGCGGAGCTTTTACAAAAAGCGCTAAGGTCGTCGGAGAGGTTTTGGGTAAATATCATCCGCACGGGGATATGCCGGTTTACGATGCCTTGGTCCGCCTGGCCCAAAACTTCTCGATGCGCTACCCTTTAGTCAAAGGGCAAGGCAACTTCGGCTCGGTTGACGGCGACCCGCCGGCTGCCATGCGTTATACGGAGGTTAAGCTTCATCCGATCGCTTCGGCCATGCTGACCGACATCGAAAAAGACACCGTTGATTTTACGGACAACTTTGACGCAACCCTCAAAGAGCCTACTTATCTGCCTGCTCTTCTTCCCAACCTTCTTTTGATGGGTTCCGAGGGAATTGCGGTCGGAATGGCGACCAAAATTCCTCCGCATAACTTAAGAGAAGTCGCAGACGCCGTTGTTGCCACTATTAAAAAAGGCAAAGTGGTCAGCGAAGGTGCGACTCAAGCCGAACAAACCGATTTTGTCATCAAAAAAATCAGTTTGGTTGCCTCCGGAGAAGAAAAAGGCTTAACGGAAAAAGACGTCAACCCGACGGCGGTTTCTTTTGAAAGCGATATAACCGTCGATGAGCTTATTGATATTATTCCCGGACCGGATTTTCCGACCGGCGCGGCGATTTACGACGCGGCCTCGCTTAAGGAAATATATGCAACCGGAAGAGGAAAAGTCGTCGTTCGGGGAGTTGCAGAAATTACCGAAGGCCAAAAAGGGCGTCAGCAAATTATCATCTCCGAAATTCCATATCAAGCAAATAAGGCCGAAATGGTGGCTAAAATCGCAGAGCTTGTCCACGAGAAGAAGATAGTCGGCATTGCGGATTTAAGGGACGAAAGCGATAAAGACGGAATGAGGGTTGTGGTTGAGCTTAAAAGAGACGCCAAACCCAAGGCGGTTTTGAACAATATCTATAAGCACACCAAACTTCAGTCAACCTTTCCGGCAAATTTTGTCGCTTTGGTTGACGGCACGCCCCACACTCTAAACCTCAAGCAAATTTTGACCGAATATGTCAAACACAGGCAAAAGGTCGTTATAAGGCGGACGATTTTTGAGCTTACTGAAGCCAAAAAACGCGCCCATATTTTGGAAGGATTAAAAATTGCTCTTGATAATCTCGACGCAGTTATTAAAACAATCCGCGCTTCCCGCACCCAGGATGACGCCAAACATAATTTGATAACCAAGTTTGGTTTAACAGACGTTCAGGCAACCGCAATTTTGGATATGCAGCTTAGGCGCCTCGCCGCCTTGGAGCGGGAAAAAATCGAAAAAGAATATGAAGAGATGAAAACACTTATAGATGCCCTAACCGCAATCCTCAAAGACCCCAAAAGAGTTTTGGAAATTATTGTTAAGGGAGTTACGGAGGTTAAAGAAAAGTATGGAGATGCCCGAAAAACCAAAATCTACAAAAGCGCGATAGGGGAATTCAGAGAGGAAGATCTGGTAGCCAGAGAAGATACTTTAATTACCGTCACCAAAACCGGCTATATAAAAAGGGTTCCCAGAGGAACTTATAAGGCTCAGAGGCGCGGAGGAAAAGGCGTTGTCGGTATGGCCACAAAAGAAGAGGACGAAATATCCCATCTAATGTCGGCAACAACCCACGATACAATTTTATTCTTTACAGATAAAGGCCGTGTTTTCGGCACAAAAGCCTGGGAAATACCCGAAACTTCCCGCCAGGCAAAAGGCCAGGCTCTGGTAAATTTCCTCAACCTTGACCAAGACGAAGAAGTTCTTTCTATTTTGGCTCTTAAGAAAGAGGGCGAAGGCAAACACTTAATGATGGCAACCGCACTCGGGGTAGTCAAAAAAACCCAGTTGACAGCGTTTGAAAATCTAAGAGCATCGGGCCTTATCGCCATAAGGTTAAGGCAAGGAGATTCTCTGGTTACGGTTCATCAAACTAAGGGAGACGACCATATTCTTTTGTTAACCAAGAAGGGTAAGTCAATCAGGTTTCCCGAGATAAATGTCAGGCCGATGGGCCGGGCCACCAGTGGAGTTTCCGGGATAAGACTCGAGGCAGGGGATAAGGTAATCGGGATGGAGGTCTTTTCGGGCAAAAAAGAAAAGGTTACCGATAAAAGAAGGAAGATTTTCAAAGACATTTTAACGATTTCGCAAAAAGGCTTGGGAAAAAGAACACCCATTCATCTTTTCCCCGTTCAAAAAAGAAGCGGAAAGGGAGTCAAGGCGGCACAGATAAACGCAAAAACAGGCGATTTGGCCGCCGCCGTCATGGTTACTCCGAAAATAGAACAGGTGGTTATTACCTCGAAGGGAGGACAGGTCATCAAGCTTCCTTTAAAAAACATTCCTCAATTGGGCCGCGCCACCCAAGGAGTAATCTTAATGCGCTTTACCGATAAATCCGACTCCGTGGCCGCGGCTACCTGCCTGGCTAAAGGGACAGAAGAAGAGAAAAAATAGGATACTTCACATCAATTGACTAAATTATAGGGTTTCGTTATACTTCAACCGCTTGAGCTCTTATCCTTCGCCGATGCGGCGATAACAAAAGGAGGCAAGATAGCACCTTAAATCGCTAAAAGATCCGCGACTTGCATACTTGGAGGAAACGATGAAGGCAAGAAGGGTACTGCCTTTTGCAGCCATTCTGGCTACAACGACCGTCATGTTGGCATGTTCTTTCCAGCCACTCATAGAGATGGTCTGGCCGCCAACGCCAACACCTACATCAACGCCAACACCTGTCCCAACCGCAACACCCACCCGAACGGCAACACCTGTCCCAACCGCAACACCGGTCCCGACGGCAACACCGCTACCTACCGACACGCCGCTTCCGACACTGCCGCCGGAACCAATCAGGGAATGCGACAGCCGCGCAACGGAGATCGAGTACAACCAGACGTTCGAGTTCGACATGCCCCGCGCCACGGGCGATTATCCTGCCAACTGCCAGCGTTGGTGCACCATTGTACCCGAAGGCGGGAGCACACTCGGTATTGACCTGACCGACTTTGTTGTCGACCTGGACGTCTATGTGGCCAACACCTTCGAAGGCATCACGGGTGAGGTAATCATCTACGGAGAATCCTACACCTGGATGTCCAGAATGGGCGGGACATCGGATGAGGGCGTGGCCATTGGCGACCCCGTTGGTGGAACGTACTACATCGAAGTCTGCAGCTTCAACGGAGACCCGAGTCCGTACACGCTTTCCACCCTTTGGTTACCGTAAACAAGATGCACATAAGGGCACTAACTTGCGAAGCGAAAGCTTCAATAGTGAGTGCCCTCTTTTTTTGTTTTATTTTTTTGCTATACTAACTTTTATAACATCCTCCGCACGCTAAAGCATGCGGTTTCCCTTGAGGGAGGATGATATATTAGTTTCAATTCCTCCATGGATTAAAATCCATGGTATCCTTGAAATCTATTATGAAGCTGAAATTCCTGACTCATCCTTTAACCCTAATTGCCGCATTTTTTGTTCTTCTTTTCCTCTATTCCAGTTTTGGACCAACCTTGCCGATTTCCATTATCAGCCAGCAAAGGGGAGAACCTCTAACGGTGACCGAAGAGGGAAAGGCTACGGCTGTCCCGGATATCGCCAAAATTTCAATCGGGATTGAAGAAACCGGTTCCTCTTTAGCCTCGGCCCAAAAGCTCATCAATCAAAAATCCAAAACTCTAACCGATGCCTTAAAAAAATTCGGAGTAGGGGAGAAGGATATTAAAACTACAAATTATAGTGTTTATCCCGAATACGACTACAGGTCACCTGGCTCTACAATTACAGGATATAGAATAAGTATAACTTATGAAGTAAAAATTAAGGATATCGAGAAAGTAAATGAGATATTAACCAAAGTTACCGAGGCTGGGGCAAACACTGTCTCAAACATCTCCTTTGAGGTGAACGAGGAAACAAAAAATAAGCTTTTGGGCGAAGCGCGAGAAGAAGCGGTTGGAAAAGCCAGAGAAAAAGCCCAAAGTTTGGCCAAAGCAGCCGGGGTTAGACTTGGCCGAATAATAAATATTTCCGAGTTTCAGGGAATTACCCCAAGACCGATTGCCCTTGAAAAGGGCATTGGCGGAGCCCCCGAGGAACCCCAAGTCCAAATTGAGCCCGGGGAAACCGAGCTCTCGGTAATGGTAACCGTCTCCTGGGAAATCAGATAACTTCCTTTTAGAAAAAATTGCTATTCTTTCTCTGCTGTGCTACCTTTGGCGGCAAAGTGCACTTTAACAAACTCGCCAGTCAAAAACTCAAAAGGAGGAGGGATGAACGCCATCAGGAAGGTTCGTTTGGTCTTTCTCTCTATTGTGATGAGTATTCCGGCCTGCGGCTTTCCGCAAATGCTACCCCCAACGCCGACCATAGCCCCAACCGTCACCTTTCCGCCCACCAACACGCCGTTTGCTCCGGTTCCGCCTACCGATACGCCGGTACCGACGGATACGCCGGTTCCAACCCTTACACCGACTCCGGTTGACCCGTGGGAGAATTTTCCGGGTCCGGACCGAGATTCGGCAACCGAAATTCCTCGCCCCGTTCGGACGGTCGTCGGTTCGGAAGATTCCGTCAACATCATCGTCATAGGAACCGATGATGCCTGGTGGCGGAGCAGTATGAATTCGGACGTGATGGTGTTGGTGTCAATTCATCCCGACGAAGGAACCGTCAGTCTGGTCTCCTTCCCACGCGATTTGTACGTCTATCTCCCGGGCCGGAACATGGCTCGCATCAACACCGCCTACGCGTATGGGGGAAGAGACCTTCTTGCCCTGACTCTTCTTTATAATTTCGGGATTGAAGTCGACTACTATGCACGAGTCAACTTCACTTCCTTCGAAGAGGTAGTCAATACGCTGGGTGGTATAGATGTGGAGGTAGAGCAGAGCTTCACGGATGTGTGCAACCGCACCTACACCTACCAATCCGGCAGAACGTACCACATGGACGGGGTTACCGCACTTTGCTATGTGAGGATGCGAAGAAACTCGGGTGGTGACTTCGCCAGACATGTGAGGGCCCAGGAAGTTCTCTTGGCTATCTTCCACAAGGTGGTAAGTCTCGAGGGCCTCACCAGGCTCCCGGAACTCTATCAACAGTACACACAGATGGTAGAAACCGACATGGGCCTTGCCGAGATGCTACCTTTGGTGCCAGTTGCGCTGCAGGTAGCTTCCGACCCGACCCGGATTGAGCGCTATACTTTTGCCGGCATGACCAGCCCCTGGACAACTCCCGGCGGAGGCGCTGTTCTCCTTCCCAATAGGGAAGCCATTCTTGCTCTACTGGAGAGTGCGCTCAATTAGTTCTTGAATTGAGGTGCATGAGGGCACAAGCTTGCGAAGCGAAAGCTTCAAAGGTGAGTGCCCTCTTTTTTGTGGGCTAATTCCCCCCTTTTCCGTGGAAGGCGGCGTGAACCCTCCTTCGCTAAAGCTTCGGCGGGCAGGTATCGCTTAGTCTATCTGCCCTTACCATGAAATGTACTATGAACGTCTCGTAATTGTTTATTGGTTACATGGGTATAAATCTGGGTAGTTGAAATGTTTTTATGCCCCAACATTTCCTGAACACTCCGAATGTCCGCCCCCGCCATCAGTAAATCCGTGGCAAAAGAATGTCTTAACACATGGGGAGTTGCCTCCATCGGAAGCTTTATTTTTCTTGAATATTTTTTAATCATCCTTTGGACCGAGCGGGGACTAAGACGCATTTTTTCGTCCGGAGTAGTCGGGTCCATTTTTCCTTTATGGCGGATAAATAATGGTTTGTAATGATCCGGTCTTTCTCCTAAATATTTTTTTACCCATTCGGCCGCCCTTGTTGAAAGAAATACGACTCTGGCTCTCCCTCCTTTTCCGATAATCCCGAATTCCCTTCTTTCCAAATCAACTTTATCCCTATCAAGCTTTGTAAGTTCCGAAACACGAAGCCCGGTTGAGAATAGAACTTCTAAAATTGCTTTATCCCTTTTTCCTTGAATCGTTGAAAGGCTTGGAGAATTTAAAAGCCTATCGACCTCACCACCCGACAAAAATTTAACCTGTCTCTCGGGAACTTTGGGCAAATCGATTTTTTCCGGAGACATAACCGCGTAGTCGTTCTTTATCAGCCATTTCAAAAATGAGCGAAGCGCAATTACATGGTATCCCTGGGTACGCCTGCATAGAATTCCGCCTTTTCTGTCCGAAAGCTCCGACAGGTAGATGCGATACTGCCTAACTATATCTTGATTTATGTCTTTAAGACTTTGGCGGATACCCGATGCCGCCATCCAATTCATAAAACGATTCAGGTAATGTCGGTAGTTTCTGATGGTTAGGGGAGAGGAGCCTTTTTCAACCTGAAGATACTCTAAAAATTCCTTCGTCTTCCTGGCAATCTCTGACTGATTGGGCAAGGTATCAGCCATA